>Ga0070749_10000342_pt1 | contig 31009 bp, 21 predicted proteins | sample VirMetDEL_Nov_18_FD_75180 | JGI IMG/M metagenome (GOLD analysis project Ga0070749, IMG submission 75180) | Aqueous microbial communities from the Delaware River and Bay under freshwater to marine salinity gradient to study organic matter... | ecosystem: Environmental > Aquatic > Marine >...
ACAGCGCCCTGCGATGCAGAGCGCTTTAATTTGATTGTTTGCGCCATGTGGCCTCCTTATTGCCTGCGTATATACGCAAGGAGATTAAATTTTAGTAAGTTCCGCCGTCGAGCACGTTCCCCCAGGTAGGATTACCCGCTAAATCTATACTCAATAAATATTCACTTGCGGTAACTGTAGTAACAGGACTAGATGCTGCTCCGAGAGAGGGAGCTGAAAGGGTAGAAAAGCCTCCATTTGTTGCTACTCCATAAATTAAGTCGCCCGCGTTTGTTCCTGAAATACCTTTAATTCTTAAATTATCTGCGGAAATTTCGAGAGTGATATTATCGTCATTTACATCAATTTGATTTCCAGTCTTTGAAAGACCATCACCTGCGGTAATTTGACCAGCACCCGAAAATTGGGAAACTGTAAGGTTTGTGGTACCTAAAGTAGGAGTTCCATTATGAGTAAATACATAGCCATTGTCGGCGTTTGTAGTACCTTCCTCTACAAAGGTAAAAGTTCCACCTGTTAAATCTTCAGCAGTGTCAGCATCATTTGTCCGAGTAAGAACCCATGGAGTAGAGCCGTCCCCTACAGTAGTAACTTCGTAAATACCATTAGAAACTGCGCTCGACTGATCTTTTATAAGAACTCGATCATTAGCATTTAATGCTACTCCATCAATACTAAGTGCAGCATTTGCTCCTGCATTTGTAAGGGTTCCCGCTCCATTTGCATAAGTACCGTTCAAATCGGCAGTTGTAGCAACTCTTACTGATTCTTTTACATCAAGACCCTGCTGAACAGCATCTACATAGGCTTTTGGAACTAACGTATCTGCATCAAAATTTGCACGATCTTTATAGCCAGAAGGAACTTTTACAACTCCTGTGCCGTTGGGAGTAAGAGTAATATTTCCGTTAGTGTCGGTGGAAGAAATGTCATTTCCATCAATAGTAAGATTATCAATGACTACTGAAGTAAGCCCAGCAATATCTGTTGTAGTTGCTCCTGGATTTAACGACGAAGAACCAAGAGTAATAGCATTTACTGCTACAGCACCAGAAGTTACAGTAAAGTCTGTAGCATCAAAACTTGCGACACCCTTATTAGTATCAGTAGCGTCTTCTGCAGAAATAGTAAGAGTGTTATCCGTTACTGCTGTATCAATGCCTTCTCCGCCGGTAAACGTAAAAGTATCAGAAATAAGAGAAACTGTATCGGTTCCACTATCGCCAGCAATATTTAAAGTTGTTGAAATAGTAGTAAAAGCAACAGTTCCGCTACCATTTGTAATTAAAGCTTGTCCAGTAGTACCATCTTGCGTTGGCAAAGTATAAGCATTGTTTGGAGAAGATACAGGATCTCCAATTTGTACTTGTTTGTTAAGTACAATTTTTTCAGCAGAATTTGTAGTATCAATTGTGATATAATTTGTGGAACCTTCAGTAATCGTAAGAGCAGTAGCAGAGTTATCAATAATAGAAAATTCCGTTGCTTGAGTAGCAAACGTAACTGTTCCTGCATCAATATCTAAAGTATCGCTCGTAGGATCGAGTATCAAAGCTCCTGCATTACTTGTTAAAGTAGTATCGCTACCTATAGCAAATAAATCAGTATACAGCTTTCCACCAATTGTAAGAATTGTTCCATTAGTAGCAGAACCAATAAATAGCTTATCACTATTGTCTGAATACGCTAACTCACCTTGCGCCAGAGCACTTGGTGCAGCAGTGGTTGTACTTCTTTTAATCTTAATAGTTTGGGACATTTATATCTCCTAAAATGCACCAGCGTCTGTCGTATCAGAGTCTGCTGAAATGTTACCGATCATTACCGGAACCCATCCAAACACTCCTACGCTAGTTTCTCGGTATATTCTCAACTGATTATTTACAGTATCATACCATAGATGCCCCTCTTCTATAATTCCTGTCGGGGTCGTTGCTGTTCGGAAATGCAGAGAAAGCTCTTTTCCATCTGCAAAAATTTTATTGTTTTGGTTATCAATTACAATAGCCATTAGAAACTCACCTGTGTATACTGAATTTCCGCAGTCCATTTCGTAGTATTTGTAGAAGCTGCGGTAACTTCTAATTTTAATGAATCGTTAGTATCATCTGCTGTAATATTTGCATCGAAACTTTCATTATCTTTTCCAAGAATTACTTTTCCAACACTTCCTATAAGCTCTGTCGTTGTAGTATCTTTCTTCAAAGCTCCGTAAAGTTGAAACGCGCAAGAATCTCCAGTAGTGTTATCCCTTCCTGCAACAAGAGCATCAAAAGTTAGTATGCCTTCGTCGTCTATATCTAATCGTGCGTTATTTATTCCATCAAGAAATAACTCTGTAGGGCTATTGCTTATGGTTTCTCCAGCGAACAAAGCTCTGCCTGCGATTCCGGTAGAAATTATAGAAGCACCTTCATATATAGCTGTTCTTGTTACATCCGCTTTAACTCTTATTTTTCCTATAAGAAGAGTGTTTACTTTTCCGTTGCTCTCTACTTCTTGCAAATCGTAATTATATGTGGCGGGAGTTAAACTATTAGTATCTACCCCAGGTATAGTTATATTTAAAATTCCTTGCGAAGCATTGCCGGCTTCTACAGCTAAGGGCCCGACTTGTAGCTCTGCTTGTGCATCTGTTAAACTAACGTCTGATTTTAAAGTAATCCAATACTCATTTCCAGTTATATCAATAGCATTGCCATCCACGTCTTGCATCAAAAACTGAAAATTCCAAGTATCCCCACGAGCTTGAGAAACTAAATCTTGTTGTATATAAGACATTAAATTGCTCCCTCTATATCAAGTGAAGATACTTCTACGCTTACGACTTCAATAGTTGCTACAGGTACATTTTCTATAATACTTATATTTACTAAACCTTCGTCCAGAGAGAGTTGTTCATTTATATAAAACTTTTCTGCAAAAGTTCCTCGAAACCCTCTTGTAGCAATTGCTAGTTGTCTTGCTGCGCTCATTGTCTTGATACTGTTGTCGTGTCCTGTTGTAGGTTCTGAGTAATACTTAGTGTAATGTCTCCCACTGTAATCGAAGTGTCTCGAATTGTTTGTGCATTTGTAGCATCGAGCCCAAGTATTTGCCAAATCTCTAGAAGTCGATTTTCTGTAGTTGCTCCACCAACAATTGCTGTTTCAGTAATATTTGCACGAGTTAGAAGAACTGAAACATTCGGAGTAGGATTTACAGGATTTCCTCCAGCTTCACGAGTATAGATATTTCCAACTACGTCAAGAATATACCCGTTAAAACTGCTCCAGGGTTGAATTCTCCATCCGTTTTCTAAAAAGTAAGTGTCTCCAATAAAAGTAGATTCAGTAATAGGATCTCCACCAAGAGTAGTAATTGCTTTTTCATATTTTATATTATCTCTTTGAAGCAGCCACTCCTTCCAACCCCCATAGACATCTGTTTGAATATCTAAAGTTGTTTCACCTTCATTTACGAGAATGAGTTTATTAATTCCGTCAAAAGTTACCTTCTGCCCAGGAAATCCTCCTGCATCCGCAGTTTCCCATCTCCACCATTCTCCGTAATTGAAAGCTAAATTTGGCATTTTACTGCAACCTTTCTTTCCAATGCAGAGACATTTTTAAATTATGAGTTTCCCCAGAGCCTCTAGAAATTGGGTCTCCGGTTATGGGTCTCCACATAAATGTCCAAGCAGGAGAAGCTGGGGGATTTCCTTTAATTTTTCCAATTCCGAGAATCTCGTCCTGAAGAGTAGCATTAGAGGTATCAAAATTAGTAATTTCCTCTGTTCCTGTAGCCCATCCACTTCCAGTTTCCGCAAGAATATGAGTGTAGTAATCTTTTGGATAGCTTGTGCTTGTACCAATCGAAGAAAGAGTTCTTGCTACATGAGAAGTTGCGGTACCTCCGGTTGCTGCAACAGCATCTCCAGTTCCTGAATATGTGAAGGTATCAGTGCCTGTTACAGTGATAGAAAAAGCTCTTGCAATTGTATAAGTTCCTGAAGGTTCATCTGTTACTGGAGTAGCTAAAGTAATTTGACTATCTGAATCTACTGAAGAAATTTCAAAATACTCCTCCCCAATCTGAATAAATTGACCCGCAGAAAAATCACTTAAAAGAGTTGATGCAGGTGAAGAAGCGTCATGAGTAATAATTGCACTTCCATTTGTAATCTGCATTCCACCTTGAGTTACTGAATCGTAGTTTGCATTTCCAGTTCCAGAAATCGTTGTATATTCTCCAGTTAAAAAGCCATGCTTTATAGAAGTTACTGTAATAGTTCCAATTCCAGTAATATTGGAAATAGTTCTATTTCGATGAAAAGAAAGTAAGGTAGTAGTAGTTCCTACATCAATTGTAGCAGAGGAGCGAGCACGTAATCTTACTGAAGTTCCTGATGAAGCTGTTTGAACTTCTGCCGTTTGACCTATCGCATCTCCATCCAAAAATTCTACATCATCACCAACATCTAAACCTATTGCGGAATTTATCGTAAGAGTTCTTACTAGTCGATCATCGTTTAAATCTGCTAAATTTGCATAAATTAAGGCTTCATCTCCGTTTCTTAATTTTAGATAATAGGATTGATTATGGATAGAAGTTTCTGCAAATTCATCATTAAAAGTAATTAGTCCCTTATCTTCAAAAAAGTGTTTCTTTTCTCCAAGAACAGGACTTCTTCCAACCCACAGACGAACTCGATTACCTGAAGGAGTAGAGTAAGTATTTTCAAGTCTTAAAACTGCTTGGCTTCGAGAAGCTGTAGCTGCTTCAGCATTTACTTTTAAAGAACCATTTTGAATAGTTGAAAAATACTTATTAAAATCAATTTCTGTTGGGCCTTTAATTGGGTGCCTAAAAATTTCTGGACCGTGTGATACGTGAAATCCATTATTATCTTCCTGAAGGTTTGTGTAAGTAATATCCCTATAGTTTTCTTCTTGGAGAATACAACGACTAAATACTCTTAGCTCTCCGGATACATCATTATTATTTTGATCTGTTACCCAAATCTGTAAAGTTTTTGGAATATAAAGAGAGTGGTTGTCTTGAGAAACTACAGTTCCTGTCGTAAAATCAATTGAAGGAATTGTGAGCTTTGGACGAATTGAGTTAATATAATAAGCGCCCTGAGTCCAGGTAGAATCTTCATTAAAGTCATAGTCATCTTCATAGTGACGAAGATCACCTTCTTCGAGAAGATTTACAGTGCCCCCTTCAAGAAGAACAGTAGCTCCGAGAGGAAATTGTTTTCTAGTTTCTGTATCTCCTTGACCACTATCCGTTCTTTTCATTGACCAACAGATAGGACGATTTGGATTTCGAAGAGAGTTTGAAGACCATATATCCAAAGGACCTCCATTCCCCATATCCATTTCATGACAAATTAAACGTTCACCGTTATAGAAAACACCCCAGCGAATAGCACCTCCACCAAGATTTTGATAGTCAATCCAGTAAGTATTTGCTTTGCTAACGTTAAGATTCATACCAGAAGGACCGGTTCCATCTAGTCTATCTTTATTCCACATTGATTGTGGAATTATTCCTTCGGATTTTCCATTTACATCATCATTAGGATAGAGATCGACAGCAAAAGTTCTTCTATGAACCACAGAAAGAGTTGTTCCATCTAAACGAAACATGAAGCCTTCGGTCGAATCAAAACATCCCCAGTTTCTTACAACTCCCGCTTGACCTTCATCACCAACCTTATTTCCAATAATGTAAAGAGTTCCATAGCCTGGAAGAGACGGATGGTAAACATTTGAAGTATGTGTTGCTGTTGCGTCTTGGTCTGTACCTACGCTTTCAATTACATATCCATTTGCTGCATCATGTTGAACATCTCCACTACCTACAAGAGTATTTGCAAATTCTGTAAGAAGAGCGCTTTTATCAAAATTATACTGTCCAAGAAGTTGTGCTTGGCTGGTTCGAAGAGACCCAAAAGTTGTTACTTCGGCAGGCCCTTCTGAGAATCTTACATTACCGGCTCCAAATCTATCAATATTCCAGCCATATTCAGGGTTGTCCCAACCCATAATATTTTGAGCAGGAATATAAACATCATAAGGAGCGCCATTTACTGTAGCTACAATATCTCCTGAGACACTGCCTTCTCGAATTGACTGATTATCCTCCGGAGTATACCCATTGTGCTTTGCTGTAGCTTGATAGTGAACTGCAAGCACACCAGATGTGGCGGTTTCTTCAACTACTCCATGAATATGAATACTGAAATCATTATTTGAATTCGCTCCGCCAGTTAAATAGTATCGATTTCCAACTACCCAATTCTTTGATACATCTTTATTATCATACCGAAGCTCGGCAGTATGAATCATATAGACGCGATCGCCTGTGCTCTCTGGTGGAATGCGAGTATATTTTCTTTCGCCTGCCATTTATTTCTCCTTTTTCGCAGTCAGAACATCTTGTAATTCAAATTCCCATTGCATATCATCATTTATATAAGATTTTAAATAATCTGTCTGCACTAAATACATTACTTCATCTTCTGTCTTTTCAAGAATGTCTGAAGCCTGTTTTAAATCTATTCTCATTAATTCTCCAAAGAAGGGCTCCGAAGAGCCCCACTATTAGGTTGCGTAGTTTCTTTCTTTCGCTGCCGTTAAAGTAAATGCCTGAGTTGTGTTTGCTTCGATCTGAATTCCCGAAACTTCCACAAATTGTGCATCATCTGTTCCAATTGCACGAATTACAATAGGAGCATTTGTATTTGGGGTTCTTCCTCCCTGCACATTATTTGTATAATCAAAAGTAAACGACTGAGTTCCAGAAGCAGGAATAAATCCTGTAATGTCTGCAGGAACTGTTGAGTTATCTTTAACAAGAAGAGCATCATCTGAATCAATTGGATTTTGGTCAAGACTGATTGAAGCTCCAGCAGATTCTGCTACAGGCGCAGCTCCTGAAACTTTATACGCTACAACTGCTCCTGAGCCTGACAGACCTGAAACATCCGTTGCTCGATAAATTCCATTATTTTCCTCATTTGAGCAGCCGCTTAAACGGAAGTACTCTTGATCAAGAAGATCTTCAGGACTGCTTCCGCCCAACACTGTTAAACTAGAAGCTCCAGTAATAGTAGCAGATCTTCCGGAAATACTTCCGATCCCAATATCTGTTCCTGTAGTTCTCACAGTTCGATCAAAGAATACCCAGAACTTTCCAACGTCTGTTGAACCGCTGTCTGCAACAAGGTTTGGATTGAAGGTGATAGTAAAGGTTGCTTCGAATGGGAAGGTTTTCTTCACTCCTGTATTATCGAAGAAAGCTACATCATTTACATCTGCGGATCTAAATCCTAAAATTGCTACACCGTTTCCAGAGTCATACGGGTTTGTAGGAATACCTTGCCCCGCTTCAAGTTCTGTTCCTAGAAAACGAAGAAGTGCATCAGCTTTCTTACCAATAACAGCGGCTGTAGTTGCGTGATCGTTAATGTCAGTATTTTGACGAAGCTCAAACTGAACTTTTTCATAAATATTCTTCAAAGTAGCTGTAGAAGGAGTGGCAGGCTTCAAAGTAAAAGAAGCTCCTGTAGCTGCCGCCGGAGTTCCGGTCGCTAAAGTTACTGTACCGCCAGAAGCTGTAGAAATTGCGTATTCCCCTTTTCCAGCTCCTTCGTGAATAACAAGAGTTCCTCCATCAAAAGTAGTTCCAGGAATTCCTGCATCAGCAGTAGTAAAACTAGTCGTTCCATTTGAAACTCCATCAATACCAGAATATGTACCTACATCAATTACAATACTAAAATTACTTGTTACTCCGGTTTCAATTTCTTGAGAAAAAGTTCCGTCAAAGAATCGAATTTGAATATCAGTATAAGGAGCTTGATTAATATTTGCATCTAAAACACTGATATCCAAGTCTGAAGCGGAAGAAAGTGGGAATCGAAATACTTTGTTATCAACTGCAGTTACACCAATTGCAGATAAGTTTGAAGAATCAAAAGTAGAACCATTCGTATCGCCAGAATCACGAACACGAATACGAACATTTAATACATTTCTGTTGTTTACTGCTGAAGCAAAAGCAGTATTACCTACCCCCTCATCTGTTAAAGGAGTTCCAACCACAGTAAGGGTAGAAGCAGTTATAGCAGAAATTACATAAGTACCTAAATCTCCTGCTGTATCAGAAGCAACTATTGTAATTTGTCCGCCTTTTTTATAGCCATCGGTTATCCAGCTTCCTGTAGTTCGGCTAATCGCATTATTGCTCGCGATCGTAACCGTTCCAAGTGCACTAGGCATATAGTCATAAGTAACGATCGCTTCATTTACCGGACCCGGAAAAGCAAAAAATTCAGTATCATCTGTAGAAGGATCATTACCTTGTTCATAATACGCTATGTCAGCGGCATTATTTTCAAAATCTCCCAAAGTTACTACGCCAGCGTACTCTTTCTGAAGAATGCTGGCTGCATCGATCTCTCTCCAACCACCGGAGCGAATTAATTTGGCCGTTTCAGTATTTTGAACAAGATCGGTTCCAAGTCCAAGCCCTCCAGCATCTGTTCCTACATGAAATACCCAGCCCTCTACAAGTTCCATCTGTTCGGGCGTTACTGCTACAAAGGGGAAAGGATGACGAATTAGTTCATCATCGTTCTTCCACTCTTCTTTAGTAAATGAATAAAGAGCCTGAAGAGTCACACCGTCATCACTTAAACCGTTAGTAGCTCCCGAATCTTGCTGCTTAAGCAACCAAATTTCACGATTATACCAATCAAAATAAACGGTTTTTAATTGTGAAGGAGAACCGGTTTCGTCATTTCCAAGAAGAGAAACCCCAGAACTACCCGATTCTGTAGAAGGGTTAGCACCGCCATCACCAGCTACTTTTGTTACTGTTACAGAGTTTGCAACGGATGCAGCAGTAGCAACATAGAGACCATTATTTTCTGCATTTGCTGCTCCACGAATCTCGAAATATTCATACTGTTCAATACCAGTTAAGGTAGTTGCACTAATTGTGCAGTTAGCTCCAGAAACAGAGCCTACAGAAAAATTTAATAAAGCTGTAACCGCTCCTTGGCCCAATTGATCCGGATCAGTTAATCTTGCCATTTTTTATCTCCAAAAGACTTTCGTCTTTCTCTGGGCGAAAGCCCTTTTAATTCTTTGAAAAACTCTTTAGTTTTCGCAGAAATTAAGTATTAAACACTCTATCCACTCTTTGATTTATTTGCACAGATTGAGTAGAATTATAGGTATCTTCTATTACATCTGCAATAAATCCTGTATTGAAAACTTTTATATAAACTGTCGTTCCTGAAGCAATATTGAAAGCAAAAGTATTTGCATTTGTAGTGCCTCCAACAGTTCCATTATTTGCCGTTCCTCCTACGTCAACTCCTCCAGTTACATTTTCTACACCAGCTAGTTCTGTAGGGGTAGCATAAGGTGCCGCATTATCTTCGCTATCAAAAACTCTTACTTCGGATCCATCTTTAATATTAGTTAAAGTAATAGTAATATCTTGGTTTACATTTACAACCGCTCCAGCACTTGCTACAGACGGTATTGTTTTTCCTGCAGCGACAGTTATATTATAAGTATTTCCAGTATTACTATCGTTTATAAAAATAACTTCATTACCTGTTGGGGTAACACCAACATTATTCCCAGTAGAAGCAGGAAGGCCTGTATACCCAGAAGCTGTGCTATTCCAAGTATAATTTGCTGAAGAAGAAGAGTTAAGTTGAACCGCGTAAGCATTAACTCCCCCTTCTATAAAATCACAATTTGAAATATCTGCAAGATCAGTTGTAAGAACTGCAGAAGTTCCTGTGCTAGCAATAAAGGAAGAGTTGCTTATAGTAGCACCATTTGTAGTGACAACACCGCATATATCAAATGTAGATGAATTAACAGTCTGACCAGATCCAAATGTAACCGGACTTGCCCGCACTAATGTATTTGTGTCGAAAATAAGTGTTCCAACATTTTGTACATCAAAAGCAAAAGTTTCTGGTCCTGTATCTCCCGAGTTTCCTCGAATCAGAGAATTTTGCATATCAAAAGTACAGCCTGAACCTGTTGCTGTAATACTGTAGAGATCTGATGCAGCTAATCTCTGAGTATCAAAAAGGAGTGCGGTGGTTTTTACTGAAACATATGTTGCTGTTGCTCCGCTTCCTATTGTAATAGCCCCGAAACAGTAAACTGTATCTTTTATAGTTTGTACGATACCAAACCCACCGTCTGTAATATCCTGTTGTGCGATCGTGAGAAAAGTAACTGGATCTACTGATGTTCCTCCTGTTACAGTATATCCATCCCCATAGTGCAATGAATCGGCAAAAGTATTAGTAGCATTTCGAGGCTGTGAAACTCTTCTAAAAATATATTCAATCGAAGTGATTGTAGTTGGGATTGTACCAGTATCTGGTGTTCCCGATAAATCTATTAATACATAAAACCAGCCGCCATATGAATTATCTTTCAGTGTTAGTCCGCCAGTATAGTTTGTGGAAGGACCCGAAAATAACTGAAATGTTGCAGCTTCAGAATTTAACCCCAAATCAAAATAATCTAAATCTCCCAGAGAGAAAAATTGAAACCATGCTCGTAAATGTCCCGCTGTTGCTGCAGTAAATCCAGTCCAACCACTTGTAGCTAATGAAGAATTGTTGGCTCGACAAATAGCTGAAACAGCTCCAGTATTTGTAATTGTAATGTCCGCTGTTCCGGCTGCGGCAAGTGTTGAACCTGTCCAGTTAGTGGTTGTAGTCGCATCCTCGAAAGTCAGTGGCACATTTGTAAGAGTAGGCAAAGCCATTACGAAGTACTCTGAGTAACTTGCTTAGCTACTTTTACTTTTCCTATTAAAAGAGTTTGAACATTACCAGTTCCATCTACTTGTTGGACATCATAATTATAAGTCTTTGGAGTAAGACTTGTGGTTAATGTTTTTGAAGCTTTTATATAAATAATGCCTTGAGAGGCTTCTGTAGGATTTCCAGAAACATCTGGAGTTGCTGTAACTTGAAGTGCTCCAGGATCTGCGTCGTCAATATTATCTTTGAGTGTAAACCAAAAGGTGTAGCCAGTAATATCCAGCACAGAGCCATCTGACGTTAGAACAAGTTTTAACGTCCAGTCGTCGCCACGAACTAGAGGCGATAGATCTCGCTGGGTATACGACATTGAGGTTTATTTCCGGAAAACTTGTTTCAAGGATTGAAACTTACAACATTATGAGAAAAATTATACCAACTGAATAGAAGAATGTCAAGATTTATTTTTTGGCGGGTTTTCGCTTTCTACGAAAAGAGCGAGACTTGGCTGCACGAAGAACATTTAGCATTCTTCGTGCAGAAGCTTTTGATTTGGCGGTCGCCTTTTTTATCCAGCGACCAGCCTTTTTTACATAAACAGTTTTTCCAGAGACTTTATATGGCATTTGTATTATAAAGGATAAAACCAGCCAACAATGGCAATTCTATTTGTAAGAGCAAAAGAAGAAACCTCAGAAACATAATGATTTAAAAAGTCGTCTCCTATATTAAAAATACAAAGCTCATTAAAGTGAGGCTCAATTACTACAGTGTGTTCTTCTTCTACCTCTATATGTAAAGATCCGCCATATTCTCTTTTCCAGTCCTTTGTTAGATTCCAAGAAAAAGCAGTACCTTTTGTTTGATCGTGGTGTAGGGATAAGAAATCCCCCGGTTCATAAATAGAAATAAAGATTTCATCTAACTTTACAGGACCAAACATACTACTAAACTTATCTGAAAGAACTTGAGGAATTAAATTACACATGTAACAATCACATAAAGCTTTATGGCCCATGTTTCTAGTATATCTATATGTAAAATGTTCTGCAGCTAAGCTGGCTTTAAGTTTGCTTTCTACATTATCTCTTTCTTTTCGTGAATGAAGGCTGTACCTTAAGAATTCTGGTTTATTTCCTCCATATCTAATAGCATGAAACCACCAGTCATATTGTGTATTTAATATATTATTATAAATCTCTTCTGCTTCAGGTATTGCGTTTTTTATTTTTAATATTTTTTCCATATATTTATTAACCTAATTAATTTAATTTACCAATAACAACTCTGGGAGTGCCAGAACTATCTTTAATTATTATCTTTCTACCACTTCCGTCAAAAACTATATTTCCTTCATTTGAACTCAAAGAAGTTACTCTTGCATATTCTGAAAATGTGGCGGTGTTAGCGGAAGTACCACTATCCAGCCTAAAAGCCCTGTCTGTGGGTATGTGCCAAAAAACATCTCCAACAATTGGATTATTATTAGGCCCTCTAAGGTTACTAATGTCCGTCCACATAGTATTGTCCGTAGGATCATTAGCATTTGGCTGATTTCCAGAAGTACCAAAAGCTATCGCCTTTCCAGCTGCCCCTGCCGGACCTGTAGCGCCAACATTACCTGGAATTCCTGAAGGTCCTACATTTCCAGTAGGTCCTCTAGGTCCATCATTTCCAGTTCTACCGACAGCTCCCGTAGGTCCTATATTTCCAGTAGGTCCTAGATTACCTGGGTTACCTGTTCTACCGACAGCTCCTGTAGGTCCTTGAGATCCTGTAACTCCTTGATTACCTTGGTTACCTGTTCTACCACTAGCTCCTGTAGGTCCTATAGGTCCAGTAGGTCCTAGATTACCTGGGTTACCTGTTCTACCGACAGCTCCTGTAGGTCCTATAGGCCCAGTAACTCCTTGATTACCTTGGTTACCTGTTCTACCACTAGCTCCTGTAGGTCCTATAGGTCCAGTAGGTCCTTTATTACCTTGGTTACCTGTTCTACCACTAGCTCCTGTAGGTCCTTGAGATCCTGTAACTCCTTTAGCTCCTGTAGCTCCGGCAGCTCCTGTAGGTCCGGCAGCTCCTGTAGGTCCATCAGGCCCAGGAGGACCTGTTACATTACTATCCGCTCCTGTAGGTCCGGCAGCTCCTGTAGGTCCGGCAGCTCCTGTAGGTCCATCAGGCCCAGGAGGACCTGTTACATTACTATCCGCTCCCGTAGGTCCGGCAGCTCCTGTAGGCCCGTCAGGCCCAGGATTTCCAGTAGCTCCAGCAGCTCCTGTAGCTCCGACAGCTCCTGTAGCCCCGACAGATCCCGTAGGGCCTTGAGGTCCATCAGGACCAGGAGGTCCTTGCTCTCCTGTAAAACCTTGAACACCTGTTGGCCCTGGAGGTCCTAAATCTCCAGAAGGTCCTTGCTCACCTGTAAAACCTTGAACACCAGTTGGCCCTCGAGGTCCTAAATCTCCTGTAGGTCCTTGCTCACCTGTAGCACCAGCAGGTCCAGTAGGTCCTGGAGGTCCTAATGGTCCAGAAGGTCCTTGCTCTCCTGTAGCGCCTGTAGCGCCTGTAGCGCCTTGGGGTCCTAATGGACCAGAAGGTCCTTGCTCACCTGTAGCACCGACAGGTCCAGTAGGTCCTGGAGGTCCTAAATCTCCAGAAGGTCCTTGCTCACCTGTAGCACCGGCAGGTCCAGTAGGTCCTGGAGGTCCTAAATCTCCAGAAGGTCCTTGCTCACCTGTAGCACCGGCAGGTCCAGTAGGTCCTGGAGGTCCTAAATCTCCAGAAGGTCCTTGCTCACCTGTGGCACCGGCAGGTCCAGTAGGTCCTGGAGGTCCATCAGGACCATTAGGACCAGTTCTACCAATACCGCCTGTAGGTCCGGCAGCTCCCGTAGGACCGTATGGACCTATAGAAGATGTGGCAATATCTTGAGTTATAAAATAAGACTCTTCATTTCCTAAACCATCAACAATAATTACCTCATACTGCACACTTCCGACAGTGGAGGTTATACTGGTTGCGGGATTAAAAGTTATCGAAGTAGCTGTGGTGCTTGCTTCAGTTCCGGCAGTCACATTGGTTGTAGTAATAGTTCCTATTCTAAAAGAAGGTTTATCATACGGTGCTATCTTATCTAAAGGTAGTAACGATGTTCCTAATAAGACCCTAATTGTAGGACCGGTTCCTGTAGAAATATATGAGCCTGGGCTAGAAAAATCTTCTGTAAAAGTTACAGAAGGTTTATCTATATTTATAGATACTCCATCTATTGACCCTAGGGTAAATATTTGATATCCTGTTGAAGCTGGTTCATAAGCAGAGTTTTGTGTTAGATAAGTTCCTCTATCATTTTTTACTTTTACAAGATACCTAACCCAATAGTAAACTCCTGTAGCATTTGATGTAGTAATAGGATCAAAATAGCTTGCTATTCCAGAAGCATTTCCAAATTTGTCAGTGCTTTCTTTTACTAATATAGGTGCAGGACTTCCAGCCAGACTGTTTTGTGTAGATCTCCAAATTTGAACTGTATGAGTCTCTGGATTATAATCGGCAGAGTTTGTCCAAAATAGGTCTATACCTGTTCTATCAGCAACAGCAAATAGATTTGTTGGGGCTACTGGAGTCTTTTTGGCAGAAATTGTACTATCATTAGAAGAGTAAGTTCGTGATTTTATAGAACTTAATAGATAAGCATTTTCATTGTGTTCTTGAGCAGTAACCTGAACCAAACAGTCTGTAGTAAAAGTTAAATTAGAAATTCTAAAAACTTTGGGGGTAGACCACCCAAAACGAGGATACTCAATAGTAATCAAACTTCCAGCAGTAAGTAATAAGCCTTTGGGAAGCATTTTAAAAGAGATTTTTAACCCATATCGTGATTCTTCTAAATACTGTCGTGCATTAACCCGAGCATTATAATAGTTTGTAACATACGGAGTTTTAAAATCACCTTTTTTCGTAATATTTCTATCTTCTTTTAAATATGTAGAATCAAAGAAAGAAATTCCTCTAGACTCAAATCTATTCTGAGGATCAGATATGCCAACATTTACAGTATTAAAAGTTCCTTTTTGCCCGGAATCTTCTACTTGTATACTACCTATAATATCGTCTTCTGTTAGTTGCTCAATAGAATTAAAAGAAGAAGGAGCGCCTGTCTCTATTTCTAATTGATATTTTCCAGAAGAATACCTTAAAATGCCATTAAAATGATTTAATAAGCTATTTATATTGTCAAAAACAGAACTAGAAGTATCGAGAATTGTATTACACTGGTGTCTTGTTACATGTCTTTGATTCTGAGAATTCCAGCCTAAGTATTTCCAATATTTTACATCATCGGAATCGTATAGCGAATAACCACTTATATAACCACTATAGGAATATTTTTTAACTATTGGATTTCCATCAAAGCTAGACTCACTTATATCTGCCGTTTGTGTTGCACTTCCAGAACCACTTACTTTATCAAGAGTTACGGACGATACAGAAGCTACTCCTGAGCTAAAATTAGAGGGTATAGTTCCATTACTGCCGGTTTTTTCATATAAGTTTCCATTATACCAAACTAATTCGCCAACCTCATAGCTTTTCCAAGACAGCCATTTATTGCCAAGTTTTCCAATACATTTGGTAAAAGTAGTTTCTATAAGATTACCAGAGGAACCAGTACCTGTTTGAGTAGATTTTACAGTGCCTTGCCAGCGAAGTTTACCTGTACTGTCTACAAATTTATAAACTGTGTTGGCTGGAGGGCCGAAGCTACCAGTTACTATAGTTACATCGGAACCTGTATCACATAAACGTGCTGCTGTTCTAAAACTTTCAAGATCTATATCTTGTGAAATATCTAGACCCTTTCCATAACGAGTATTTGTTATATAATCAAGAAGCTGTATAGCTGGGTTTATGGAAACTCTTATATCTTGTTTTGCCCCTATAACCCATGTATCTGCTGTAGTTCCTGTTTGTGATCCATCTCTTGGAATAAAAGTTGTAAAATCTGTCTCTGTTAAAACAACTTGTGTAGTAGAATCATAGCCTATTATCTTTTTCGTTTCTGATATTTGACTATTATCTGCAGCAGTTCTTGTTACAGTAATATAAAAACCCACATAGTAGTCGTCAACATTTGAAATTCCAGCAATATTTCCTAATGCAACTGCATTCTTTATTACCTGATACTGTATATTTGCAGCGGCTGTAGTAGCATCTGTGCTAGTCCCTATATTTTCAATAGTTTGTCCGGAATTTGTAGAATCGCCAGTAATTGTATTAGTATATAAATCTATAACTTCCTGATCTAGTTCGGGAAGAACATATGTTAAATCAAATCCCGTTCCTAATACGGCTACTCTTAAGTTTCCGGTGCTAAGTTTGGCATTTACTACATCCGCAGATTTTCCAGAGTTTATTGTTACTGAAATACCTGTTGCCACAGCCGATACAGATTGTATTTCTTCTACTAGAGATTCACTTACATTTCCACTTAATTCTTCATGATCATATGTAATGACATGCCAAGTATGATTTCCAGCATTTTTTACATAAAAAGCTGTTTCAGTTATATTAGGGTCTGTTTGTAGTCTAATCCTTGCTTCTGAATCTTCTGGCAAAGTGAATATATCTGCAATAATATTAGTACCTAGAGAGTTTGTCCCGGAAACGTCACTAGTTGCATAAATATTTACAGAGTCGCCAATATTAAAATTAGCAATATCTTCGCCGACTGTAGGAACCGAAATATAAGAAAGATCATAGTTATAGCAGTCTAAAAGTTTTCCTCTTACTACAAAATCTATTTCAGGAATAGAAGTTTCACCTTCAGCAATAGTAAATTTAGCTGCAACATATGCTGTATCAAGAAGTCTGTGGTTCTGTCCCCAATAATCAGAAGTTGACGCAAAATAATCACTCTGAATTTTAAAATTATTAGCTGCTGCTATAGCGGATAACATACCATCTGTTTTCTGATAAGGTTTTCCTGCATGAAAGACCATTTTTACGTCTAAAGGTTTTGAAAATGTTGTTGCATTTTCGTGGGAAAGACCAAATCCGTTAGACACGGCTGTAGAGGCGGCGGCGGCGGCATCAAATCCCGCAGAAATAAGAGCGATATCTCTCCAATCAGATGTTGTTTCTGGAGACCAGCTATTTGGGGAATAAGAAGTTAAACCCCAAGCTTCACTTAAATCATCCAATCTCGTAGTAGATAAGTCATAGGCTGAAGAGGCTGCCCCCAGAGTGTCTCCTTTATCCATTCTTCCTCTACAGAAAACTGAAATACCGTCTGTGCCTTCAATTCGGCTACCTGAGTCTTGCTGATCTAAACAAATACTAGATTGATCGTCAAAATATATATCATATAAGCCCCCGATCTCTCCTTCGCAAATTGCGTAGGCAGCGTAAACTTGAGAAGCATCATTATCTAAAGTGTCTACGAATACAGGAATAGAATCTATTTTTTGAACGCCATAAATAACTGGTAGATATTTTGCTTCAAGATTAAATCTCAGGTCTGCTTCTCTATCTACTTCTACTTGATATTCTACTTGTTCATATTTTTTGCTACCATACCACTTTCGCTTCATTTTAAGCTTATAGCGAGTTTCTTTTACCTGATAAACAGCAATAACATTTATCGCCTGTTCAGCGTGCATAAAGCCTAAATCGTCTTTATATTCGGGCCTTTTTAAAGCGTAAGGGTCTGAACGCCCATTACCGTCTAAACCTCTGTGAAAATCATCAGAAGTTAAACGACCGTTTACTCTTACAAAGTCTCCCCAATGACTAGAAATAGTCCAAGTAGTTATGGTTTTGGAAGTGGGGTCTTCGGAAAGTTTTGCTGAAGCTATAATTCCTTTAAAAAGTAGATAAGGAGCACCAATTATACTTCCATCATCCGGGTCTATATGGGCTTTATATATAAATACTTCTCTGTTAATATATCCTGCGTAAGTTCCTGTGTCTTTTGGATTTAAAATACCTAAAGACTCTTCCGAAACAAACTCTAAAGTTTCGTTAGTTCCTGAACCAGAGAAAGAATACTCGGAAGAGTAATGTATAACATTATTTGTATTTCCACCACTACTTGTAAATTTATCTATCCTAAAGGTTTGTCCAACATTAGCTGCAACAGTAGAATTAATTACTTTTATTTTATCCCCTTCAGATAAACCTTCAGAAACAAAATCTACAGTGCCTTGAATAGTTGATCCAGTATAAGTTAAACTAGAGAGACCTGTTAATATAGTTCCAATAGCTGTAGAATCTACAGATATGGATAAACTTGTACCTCTTGCCTGTGTAGTCTCATTTACGGAGCCTACAGAAATTAGTTTATTTGCGACATAAATTTGAGGGCCGTTTCCGCTTGCATCATCAAAAGAAATATCTCTAGATCCATCAGTAAAGTATGAATAAGATAAGTCCGTTGTGAGCGGCTGTCCTGTTTCTGTTTTTATAGGCTTTTCAAACTTTACTAGATGAGCATAAGAAAACCCTTCTTTATAAGCTGCATTATCTGGGAGTAAAGAATTTTGAAGATCTGTATGTAGAGAGCGAACTGTCACTGAACTTCCTCCAACGAAAGGCTAAATTTATAAAGATTATCTGTGCCAAGAGAATAAGATTGCATATCTTTTGCTACTACTTTTATAAGAGGGCCTGCCCCTAAAGGGCCTGCCCCAGAACCAGATTTTGAGAAAATTAAATCAGTGCTTGTACTTACACTTTTTGCAAGAGGAGGATGAAAATGTACTCTACAGTAATAAAGTGGGGGTTCATCAGTATCATAGTCTACCCCTGAAGTACCTCTTCGTTCTGTTCGAGTAATCATATAGGCTTTAAGATGATTCGAATTGTTAGTATCGTCAAAAAAGAATAAGTCCCCGGGAAGAGGAATGCCATCCTGACCATCAGCCCCGTCAAATGGAGTACCTGCTAGATCTCCTGCTAGCATAGAGGTAGATCCTGCTGCGATTGTACTGTTTGGAGATAATGTATTTCTGTGAAAACTAGATGCAAAATCCGTATGCCTAGGTTCTTCATACTGTGGAAGAGAAACAAAAAAAGGTTTTAGTCCTCCTTGTTTTTCTAAAATAAAAGAATAAACCGGCATAAATTCTTCACGAGTCATTGGATTATAAGTAATATCAATTTTCCAAAATTGATGAGCAGCATTTCTCGCAGTATGTCTTCCAGAATTTGTTCTGCTTCTCATTGTCTTAGTTTCAGACTCTAACTTTACAGAAGCATAACCTGGACCTGCATCTCCAGAGGCATTTTCTATACCTGAAGAAAGAATCTTAAAAGAAGGAGAAGGTAAAATATTTAAAAAAGCCATTAGTAAAGTTTCGCTCCAACACTTGAAGAGTACACTGTTGTATCGATATCTTCGTAAAATTCTTCACCAATATTATTTGCTGCCTCTCGAATCATTCCAATAATATTCCCTCGCTGAGCCATTAATACATCTTGAACTCCAGCAGCATCAATTGCACTGATTGAAATATTTACGTTTTGATTCGTAGCCATATTCATTTTATCGTTCGGAATAATATTTCCGGGCATCTGAGGAACAAAGAGTTCTGGACCCTGTTCGCCTACTATATACCCCGCGGTAGGGCCTCCCTCTTTTCGATATTTTGCACCCATAAATGCACTGGTAGGTCGGAAATTCTCAGGGCCTCCAGTGCCGCTTTCCCCTCTCATATAGGCCAACTCTCCAGAAGCAGATCTAGACTTAGCTAAATCTACTGTGGATTTTCTCTGCCCTACTTCAACATTTGAAGTTGCGGGTGCGGAAGCACTTCCCATACTCCCTCCTCCTTGATAGCTGGTTCCCGCTATAACAGCTAATTGAGCTGCTCCTAAAGCAATTGTTATACCATTCATCAGTGATAAGTACTTGACAAAAGCTGGAACTGCAAAAGGCCCGGCGGCTATAGATGCCGCAGAAGCTGCAGCTATGTTACTAGCTACTGCGGCAGCAGTGCTAATAAGAACTTGAGCCATCATCATTTTCTTATTAAGTTCAAAAGCTTTCTTTTTTGCCGCTTCTTTTTTTGCTTCGAGAGCTTGAATTTTATTTAAACTTTCTTTTGATTTTCCATCTCTTCTCTTTTCGGCATTAATTTCTTCATCTATCGCACTTACTCTTTGCTGGGCGGAAGCATTAGCAATATTTGCTATGGCACCAATTATTTGTCCAACAGCGGCTAACTTATCTGCTACAGTTGCCCCTTCTTCTCCCATTGTTTTAAAAGCATCCGTTATTACTAAGGAACCTTCTGCGATTGCGGCAACCAACACTCCGTCGGGACCGAGCTGCTTCAACTGCTCTATCATTGGGCTAATAGTTGCTGCGAGCATAGCTTGCTCTAAATTATCTTTTTCCTTGGCTAAGGCTTCGGTCGCATTTTTAGCAGCTGTTTTAGCTTCTTCTACCTTTCTTTCCAACTCCTGAACTAAATCATCGCTAAAACCAGGAAGTTCCATACTGGCACCAAAAGAAGCTATACTCGCACTATCTCTAGCTGCTTGTAGCTCTTTTTGAGCGGCTGCTTCGGCCTCTTGAAAAGGCTTCAAATTTTCTTGCATTGTAGCAAGGTTTTTCTTTTGATCTCTTAACGCATCAAAACTGCTTGATGCTCCAGGAAGAGCACTTGTAGCAAATTGCTCAAAAGGTCTTTTTTCGTCTTTTACTTCTCTTCCAAGTCTAGCCTCTTCTAAGTCCAGTCTTTTCTTTGCTAAATCAAATGCCGTTCTTTCTGATTCGATAGCAGTTCTTTTTCCTTCATCATACAACCGTCTAATTTGTTCAGCATTTGTAAATTCTTTTCCGGCTAATTCATACTGTGCCTCTAAAAGCTGAAGTTGCGCTTCTAGTAGTTCATACTCTAAAGTTATTCCTCTCAGCTTAAAGTTCAACTCGGTTTCAAGAAGGGCTAATCTTCCTGCTTTTTCATTCTGAAAAACTTTTAGTCTGGCAGCAGCACTCAACTCGTCCGCGCCACTAACTAAACGAGATATTTCTCTATTAATTTCACGAATTTCTCTCTCAGCCTCTAAAGTTTTCCTCTTGTTTTCAAAAACTCTTTTTGAGAGAATAAGTAATTCTTGTTCATCTTTAACTCGTTGTATAGCTACTTGTTGGTCTTTAGTACGAGTCTCCAGAATTTTTTGATCTAATTTAACTAGCTCTCCACGAAGTTGAAATAATTCTTTGGATTGATCCTCTTCTATTATCCCTTGCTTTTCTAGTTCTTCGAAGGCGATTATTCTTGCTTCAACAAGTTCTTTTCGTTTCTCAGAAATACTCTGTTCTGCCTCCAGCTGAGCTGACAAAGCACTCGCGTCTGCTTTTTTAATCATCTTTAATTTAGCATAAGCCGCTTCAGATTTTTTTATTTCTCCAGGCAATTCTCTCTGTTTTTGTATGCTTTCTCCAAGTATTTCATTAAATGCTGCTACATCTTGTATAGGACCTTTAAAACCTAGCTCGACCAACTTTTCTCGAAGGTCTGCTTCATTTTGAAGTAGTTTGTTTAAGTATCTTTCGCCCTTATATAATTCTGCTCCAGCTTCTACCCCTGCTTTGTAGTTTTCCTCTATCTTTGATGTCGCCTCAAAAAGTTTATCAAAAGGAGTACTAACTTTTGCTCCAAGTTCTGTAGCCTCTTTTCTAAAATTTTCTCCAGCCGTTTTTAGTCCTTTGAAAGCTGTTGTTAAATCATTGGCAGGTTTTTGGGCTGCAGTAAGTATATTAAAAAATTCTTCAGGTTTAAGCTCTCCAGACTTTAATTGTTCCAAAGCACCTTGCAACAGCTTTGCTTGACCCGGGCTTATTAAAGTTATTCCCTTTTCTCCGGAAGAAACTAATTTCCTTACTGCATCCTCTGCAACTTCAAGAGTTGTTTTAAATTTATCAGAATATGCTACAGAAACACTTTCTAACTCAGCTAACTCATCCACGAGCTTTCCTAGCTCAGATCGAGATCCTCGTCCTCTTGCATTTTTATTTTTTGATGCTTCTTTTTCCCCCGCTTCCCTACGTCTTTGTATCTCTTCTTCTATCGCTATAATTTTATTTGCTCGTTCTTGAGCTGCGCGAATATCTTCTGCAAAAGCTTCTCTAATCGCATCTGAAGCTGTTTGTATACTACCGGAAATTGCTTTTGCAAATTTCTCAGTATCAAATGTACCGTCAGATATGGCTCTTGAGTATAGGGCTACAGTTTCGGTTATTACTTCCATGTTTTCTATTAATTCTTTCGCCTTTTTATTTGTAGTGTCTGGAAAGAATTTATTTTTGAAAAAGTCAAAAATTAATGGACCAAAAGATAGTAATATTCCGATAGGGCCGAGCAGCCTAAAAAATGCGGAAGCTAAAGCTCTTAACCCTGTGGCTGCAGCAAAAGAAGCGACTTTTATACCATTCATTATTGCAATAGTTCTAGAGCCATTTACGTTTGCGAGAGCAAGTGCTCTTGAATAATCTGCAACGGCTCCAGTTAGGCTTCTAAAAGATAGGATTAAATTACCTTGTTGTAACTGAAGAATACCTAAAGCTGCTCTTTCTTTTGCGTCGGCTATTCCTTGTGCAGCCATTACTCGAATTAAGTCTAGTCTTGCAGCTTTAACTCTAGCTATATCCGCCTCTACTGCACTATATCTACCGCTACTTCTATCTAATTCATTATTTACAGCCGCAAGTCTTTTCTTTTCTGTAGCTAAACTTCCGTCTAAACTATTTAAGCCGCTTATATAATCTGCTTGAGTATCTGTTCCTTCTTCAATTTTATCAACTAGCTGATTATAAACTTTTAGTCCTTCTTTTTGTTTTACTAAGTTACTAGCTTGAGCCTTAGCATTTAGCGCAGCTTCTTGGGCATTTTGTGCTAAAGCTTCTGAACTGTTTGCAAGGGCGGGAAGCATTTGACGAGAGATAGTAGAACCAAACAATATTGTCGCCCCTAATAGAGCTGTTTGATTTTCGGTAAAAACTTTAAAAACGGGAATAATTGCAGTATTGACTAAAGATAAGAATTCTTTTGCGAGGTTTTGAAAAGAAGCTGCAAGAGCGTCATAAGGGTTTGCTTCAGCACTGTCTGCAATATTTCCGAATCTATCTATTCCCTTCGTTATTGCTTCATTAAGAAAAGCTTGTCTTCTTTCAAACTCAGTTACATCAGATACAGCTTTTCCTACACTAGCAGCGTATTTTTCTACAGCATCATCTAATCGTACAAAAATACCTAATTCATCAAGAATTTCAGGTTCCAGTTTTGCAGTACCTCGAACAAGACGATCCAAAGCATCATTCAAGTCCCTTCCTAACGCGATGGAAGCTCCTTTTGCAACCCTTCCTAAGTTCTTTAATTGAGCATCAGAAAATCCTGCTGAAGTTGCTAATGCTGTGGATCTTAAAGCAGCTTCTGTAGAAATTGCGAACCCTGTAACCTCTTTCAATCCTTGTGCTAATACTTGTAAATTTCTTCCTGACTCTACCCCTATAGTTCTCAAACCATCGACTAATTGATCTACTTTTGAGGCGGAGCGAAGTGCATTGAAAGCTGCGGTTGCAGCAAAAAGGTTTGCAGCTAAAGTGGCGTAAGCGGCTACAAGGCCGGAAGAGCTTCCTCCGATAGCTGAACGCATTTTGGAAAAGTTTTTTGTAGAATTTGCACCTGCAGCAGCAACTCCTTTCTCTCCCTTATTGTAAGCGTTTCGAGATCTAGTAAGGTTATCTGTGGCTGCTGCTGCTTTATTAGTAGAGGCAGCAGTTTTTTCCAGATCTTTCTGGACAACTTTTAAGCCTTTTGATGTTACTTCTACTTCTAAAAGAACTTTATTTGCCACTTGGTTTTCTCTTCATTTTATCGTACTCTCGCTTTAATTGTTCTTGTGACTTTTTAATAGCGTGAGAATCGAGTCTTAATAATATAGAATAAAGAATATCCGTGTCCTCTATATTATAAACTTTAATTAAAAATTCTAAATTAGTATAGTCTTTTCCGATATATCCAATTTCGGGATATACCCTATCTCCTAAAGAGTTAAATATTTCTATAGCATCTATTACAACCTGCGGAAAATCTTCGATGCCTGGAGGACATTTCTCAGGGTCTACTTCTCTTTTAAGCTGTTCCTGCATGTCCAAATATTTCTCTTTAGACATGCCTGTATCATTATGAGTCTGCCACTGCTCTAAGCGAGTCCAGAGGATCTCCCTCTCTTCCTCTACGAAAATTGGCAAGGTCAAAGACTACCTCGTTTACCCAATTATCAAACTCTGTAGAGTTTTGAACTAATACTTCGGCTTGCTCTTGATCATAATCAAGTTCTGATTCTTCGTCTTTTCCTTTTAAATCGACTAAAATCAGATCTTCTAAAAACTTTAATTTCAAACCTTTCCAGCCTTTGATAGTTGCTTTTGTAAACTCAACTACGAATTTGTCTTCATCTAGTTCTTCAACCATTTGACGAGTTTTTCTGTCAAATTTTTGTTGAATACATCTTTTTCGTAAATTTACTAACTCTTTTCTTGAAAGGTTTGCTACTTCTACCTGGAATCCAGGGCATCCGGGGAAATCAAGCCACGCTGACTTGGTGTCCACCATTAAATCTTTTAATTTCATTAAATCTCCTATTGATAAACAAACGTTGAGGTATCTTCGATTGCTCGAAAATCATAATTTTGTGTAAATACTTCTCCAAAATTAGTTCTAGTTGTAAAACGAGCATTGGGAAAAGTAGCATATAGCTGAATATTATTAGAAGCTAATCCAGCATAAATACGAATATTCATATTTCTCCAAGATTGGACATAGTTTTGTGTGCCTCCAAAACCCTGATTTAGTATTCCGGAATCAGTATATTGTTGAATACTTCCACCAACACTTTTTCCAGTAAGAACATAGTTTCCCGGATAAATAGTGTTTAGTTCAGATAAACTAGATGCACTCAGAGATTCTTGAAGAGTTACGTTGGGGGTCCAGTCAATATTGTTCTGGACTTCGATTGACGCGCCAAGAATTCTATCTTGCTCTTCATACGAAAGTAAAGGTTTAAATTCTACAATAAATTCTTTTGAGACTGCGAACACTGGATTTAGATTATAATCGGATAAATAGGTTCCCGATTGATTTACTAACTCAGTTGTAGCGAAAGAAGCTTCTCTTCTATCTAATTTTGAAGCAGTTCCCGAAAGATTTACGGTCATTAAACCATTTCTTGGTATATTGAAAGAACCTGAAGTAAATACACATTTTTCTAACTTATAGTACGCTTCTGGACTATAATCCGAATATACAAAATATAGATTAAAACTGTCTATTCCTTCTGTTGTTGAATTTGTATCCAACAAAAAATTCAAGGGCTTGTGTTGATGTTCAAAACCAAATTCACCATCGATCATATAGATCGTGAATGAAAAGTCGGCTGGATTTGCGCGAGTAATAGATGAACCTTCTACAAACTTTGTGCGGTCGTGAAGTGTTCTTCTTTCTACTCCTTGTTCCTGGAAAGTTTGACTAAACGTAACATCTCGTGTAGTGTGTAACAAGTAATATTGTGAAGGGCTAACGGTCGTGTCTTCCAGCCATACTCGACCTTCTCTCCGAAACTCAAACCTTGCCACCGAACTCTCCTATATTTTCTCCTTCTATATGAAGAAAAAGGGGAGAAATTTCTCCCCTCATCTTCAGTAATTATACAAAACGACTACCAAATTGTCAAGAATTATTTTTTCTATGCCTTATAGATAATTGTAGCTTCGTTGGTCTTATCAACATCACCACCTGAAACCTGACCATGGAAGTTCACCTCAAGAGTAAGAAGATCTTCAACGTTAATTGTAGGAACTTCGAGATGTGCTGTGGGTAGATCAAAAGCGATACGAGGAGTGCTAGCCTCTTCTCCTCCAATATTTACAGACATGTCAAATATATTACGAACAGTAGAAGTATCGGAAACCAAATCTGCAAAAAGCTCTCCAGACTTTGAGCTTTCTGCTGAGTTATCGAGGTAGCAGGTAACAGAGCCTGAAATTGACCTAGCACCTGTAATATTTGCGAGAGGTGCGTTTACGACCCCAAGCTCTTCAGGAGTAAGATAATTAATATTATTTTCAACAGTAAAATTCCCGCCAGTGAGAACAAGCTCATAAACATCTACTGCAGTATTATCCCCGGGAGTGCCTGCAGACTCTGAAACGCCCCCTACAAGTTCCGGAGAACCAATTAACTTATCCTTACGTACTAAAGAAAGAGTAGAAATACGGTTACGAATAAAGTTCGAGGAACTTGAAAGAGCTTCATTTATTACATAGAGAGATACTGTTCCAGTAGTGCCAAAACTGCTGGTAGCTCCGGGAGACTCTGATAAAGTAACTACAAAGGTATTAGCGCCGGTGACACTATCAACTGCATATGCTCCATTTAAAGCTGAATCCGCTGCGGAATCAAAAGTTAAATAAACAACGTCCCCTTGGAGAAATCCATGATCCGTACATGTAACGTCTATCGCATCGCCAGCGGCAGCAGTATAAGTCATAGTTTTTGACGGAGCAAATGTAACTTTTCCTTCATCGCTAAGAGTTTTGGCAAATCCGGACCAAGCGATTGTAGCAATTCCATCGATGTCAAAATCCATTGAAGCAGAGTTTGCCACAGCAGCTTCACACTTATATAACTGCTTATTACTTCCATCTTCAAAGCTGAAATAAACATTCCAGTTGTCAGGCATTGAAGATATATTTGAAGCACTAAAATCAAATGTATTTAAGTTATTACCAGGGCTACTAGCATTATCTAGTGTATTAACATTTGAAGTAGCAGGAGAGGGTGAAACCCCAAGAAGTGCAGAGTTAGAATAAGTTTTAGTAGTATCATTCCAGGTATCCGCACCGAGAAGCATTGCCCAAAGAGACTCTTCTACTGCGTGACAACCGCCCGCAACTTTGCCTACACCATCAAAAGGACGAGCATAAGTGCTCATTGACCACTCTACGGGTGCCAAACTATCGTTAAAAAGCAATCTTGCTCGTCGTGAAGTTGCTCCCGCTTCGTTAATAGTAATTTCCGAAGAATTTACTGATTGAGTGAATGAAAAGCCATCGAGAACTGAGATCTGCCAGGCTGCTTTGTGTCTTCCGGTAGTTTTATCAGTAACCTGCACAAAGACTTTTGCATTTCTTGTAAATTGTAATGCCATTTTTATATCTCCGAAGAGAAGACTATCTTCTCATCTTAACCTAAAAGGTTAGTATCGAACTTCGCAAACTATTTCCCCAACGGCTAAAGGTTCAAGGGCTCCTTCGTCTGTATCCAAGCTCAAGATTGTGATCTGCTGAACACTTTGAGTTTTTCCGTCTTGATCTTTATAGGTTAAAGCTGCGTTATCTTCTAAGACTGTTTCTATATCCTCGAATAATCTTTCAAGAGCAAAAATTGCATTTTCTTCTTGAACATATACTCGAAGAGTAACAGTTAAAAATCTATCTTTATATCCTCCACCCTGATATTGCCTAGTCTCAGATCCTGCACTTACGTGAACTGCTGGAAAATCTTCGACTTCATCCCAAAACTTTAGTCGAGGTAGAACGTTTTTATATAAGTTTGTTCTATAAGGAAAATTACCATTTATAAGCTTTAACTTTTCCTCTATAGCTTTTACTATGGCCATTCTTCTGGAACTATAATCTCTTGTGGCCATTAAATTCTCCTAGTGAAAAATCTTCCTTGTAATAATTCTGCTGCTACTTCTCTTATAGAACTTTCAATCACTTTTCTAGGATCTCTTTGTTCTGTTGACCAGGGAGGCTTTCCAGCTCCTTGCTCAAATATTTGATAAGGGTTTTTCCTATAAGTATATCCTATACTTGGAAACCCTTTGGGAGTTTGAATTACATCTACAGCTCTTACACTTGATGCAAATCTTCCAGTTCTATTTACAAGTCCGGGCTCTCCCATATTTTTACGAACTTCTTCCGGAAGTCTTGCGTTTAGTAAAGCCAGTAAACCTACAGTGCTCTGCCCAGAAGAAGTTTTTTGGGCTTTTAACCTATTTACGCCTACAGCTGCTATAGTCTGTTTAGTACCGCGCTTAATTATAGGCTTAGTTTTTTTCCTAGAACTAGCTTTTTTAGTCTGTTTTATTTTTGTATCTTCAAGAACAACTTTTACATTCTTATTTTTCTTTATTTTTGTCTTGACAGTTTTTATTAGTTTTTTCTTTTCTACTACTACTCTACTATCAGAGCCATCTCTTTCTGCAAAAGCTTGAGAGCTATTTACTTTAAGCAAGGCTTTCTCTAGGGTTTGTTTCCATTCAGCGAGATCTTTAGCCTGAATTAATCGACCCTCTCTGACATTAATTTTCTCGCTTCCTACTGTTACAGAAATAACATCTCTATCAAGATTAGAAGTTTTTTGTAAAACAAACTGTATTCCTAATTTCTCTAGCAACTCGGGAGTTATATTAGGGTCTTTTGCGGCTGCTTGCGTCAATTTTTCAGATAAGAATTTCTGACTCTGATCAATTCTTTGCTGTGCGACGGAATTTTCTTCTACGTGAGCTAAATTAAGTCTTGGCCCTTTTATGTTCTTTTTTAATTTTAAGGCTGCCGCTATAGTTTTTTCTGCGTCTTTAGCCGCACTAGAATAATATTGTCTGGCCGTGGAAAAAACACTACCAGCTATTTCTTTCTTACCTCCCCATATCTTAATGGGTCTTATATCATTTTTACTTACAAATAAAGTTAAAGTAAAAGTTAAAGGGGTTCCTTCTATGATTACAAAACTTGGGTATTTTCTTCTTTTATTTTTTGAATCAGACAAAAAAGCTAATTGATCTCTTTCGGCACCGTCTCTTGCAGCTCTTGCAATTTTCTTTGCTTCTTCACTAATTATATCATTAAGATCTTTTAGCTCTTTACCCCCTACTTGTTGTACATCTAAATATTCCTGAAAAGAAGCCGTTCCATCTGCTTTAATAAATCCTAATTCTTTTTTAAGCTCTCTTCTTATGTCAATCCAACTTATAGTAACACTGTGGGCTCTTAAATCAGAATATTTTCTATAAGTTTTGCTTTTCTCAAAGGCTTTTATAACTTCTTTTAAAGTCTTATTTAAAAGTACTGCGCTCATGCAGTTCTATACATATCTAAAACTCTGCGAATATGGTCTGGAAATCCAGGGTCATTTCGTATTGCTGAAGATCCTGCCCCCTCTCTAGTTGCGGAGCCAATAGTTTGTCTTTCTTTCCATTCGTCTTTATGGTAATAAGTAATAGTATCTGCTACAGCTAATTTTAAATCTTCAGGAATACTTGTATAGCCTGCAAGATAAGTTACTTTTACAGAACCTACGCCTCTAGGCCAATTCCTATAAGAGCCATTTTCATTTGTTCTAAAAATAGAGTCAGATATTGAGTCTAAATACCACTCATACTTATTATTCGTTCCATCTCTATATAACTCTGTATAGGCTTCGGTCTGTCCTGTTCTCTCATATATGTTAGTTATACTAATAACAGGGCTTTGCCTTAGCTGCACTACATAAGTATCCCACTGAATATCAAAAACTTCGGTAACTCCTGGAGAAGTTGCATATGTATCAAACTCATTATTACAATAGGTTCGCACAAGCTTACTTACACTCGTAATTAGTGTGTCAAACTTTTCGTCATACTGAGTTGAATTAACGCCTTCCAGTACTTTATAATCATCTAGTGAAATTAAGTCAGCCATTTTACTCTCAAAAGGCTTGGGAGCCCGGGGGCTCCCATCCTAATACAACTATTACCAAGTAGCAGCAGCGGTTTGATAATCACCCGCAGTAGCATCGTCTGCAAAGATGCAGTCAAAGCCACGACGCTGAGTAGCAACCAATACACGACGCTGATTAGCAACTTCGTAATCAGTTTCAACAGTAGCACCACGCAATACGGGAACTACAAAGTTACGAGCATTTACAGCAACAGCCCAATGCTTACCATCTGTGCGACCGCCAACAAACTCATCGCAAACAATTACGGGTGAGCCGTAAACGTTTCCAATTTCGCCAGTGATCTTGGTAGCACGCTGATCGCCAACTTCGTTAATGTTCTGGAAGTCAGGATCATCCAACATATCATAGTATGCTGTGAGTGAGACAATATAAACTACATCGCCTGGACGACGACCATACTTACCCATAGCTTGACGAAGATCGAGCAACTTAGCAGCAGTTGCTACACCGCCTAAAGCAGGTGAAGAGCCGTTGTCAATTACAGCATTATTATGAGTGCGAGCAATCAACCCATTGAAAGGTGAAGAGATTGCGTCGTCCGATGATCCACCCAAAAGAAGGGTGTGCTCAATTGCACGAGCATGTGAACGAACCATAGACTCACGAATAAAGGGAAGAACAGGAATAATTGCGTCTTCTTCTGTTTCGTTTGCAATATAAGAACGAGAGATCAAACGATCTACCGTCAATACTTTACGGCCCATAGTCATGCCGGGATAGGGTGAACCTACGGTGTCGTCACGACCTTCCAAGTTACCCTTGAAAGGAGCGCCAGAAGCGCCACCGGAAGTATCGTTAGCAGCCCACTCAGCATAACCTGCATCAGGCATGGTCGGCAATACCATAGAAGCTGAATTCATCTGGATCTTACGGAAAAGGGGATCCAAGACCAACTCGAGTTCTACATCACGCTCCATTGCTTGAGATACGGTAAGTTCAAAAGCTTGCAAAGCATCACCCGAAGTATCAGGAACCGTTACACCTGAATTCGTGTTTCGAGTAGCTTTCTCGAACAACTGCTTCGTGAGCTTGTTGTCCCAACCTTTCTTGGTAATTACACCGAGAAGGTGCGCGTCGATAATATCCTTCTCATAAGCTTCAGCAAATGATTTTGCTTCGCCACGATCCGCGAATACACGCTTGCTCTCACGAATCTTAGAAATTTCGTCTGATTTTTCCATCAGTTCATTCTTCAATTCGCCAATAATTTTTTCATAATCAGCATCTTTTGCAGCCATCTTAGCTTCAACGTCAGCCATTAATTTTTCTGCCCCGCTTGATACTGCGGTAACAATACGCTGTTCTTCAGCAGCTTTCTGAGCTTCAGCTTCGGCAGCAGCTTTTTGTTCTGCTTCCATCTTAGCTTGCTCTTCTGCCTTGCGCTCAGCGTCTTTCATTGCCATTGCAGCCGCAG
>Ga0070749_10000343_pt1 | contig 30976 bp, 38 predicted proteins | sample VirMetDEL_Nov_18_FD_75180 | JGI IMG/M metagenome (GOLD analysis project Ga0070749, IMG submission 75180) | Aqueous microbial communities from the Delaware River and Bay under freshwater to marine salinity gradient to study organic matter... | ecosystem: Environmental > Aquatic > Marine >...
CAGCACGCCGTCAATGGTCACGCCAGCCGCGGCGGTCGTCTCAGCGATAGTGTCGGTCGTGATGCTGTCGCCAGCAGACACGACGATGTTCGTGCCGCCACTCGTGTTGCCGTTTGCCAGCACTTCCGACAGTTCGTTGTTCGACCCGATCTGCGCATCGACGTAAGTCTTCGTCGCGAGCGCAGTCGGCAGCGTGTCGTGTGAACCGGAGACGCTTGTCAGGTCCGTATCGACGGCAGCCGTCGCCAGCTTGCCGAACGTGATCGAGCCGTCGTCGGGCGTGTAAGTTGCCGCAGCCTGGCCGTGAACCACTTCGATCTTGACGCCGGAAGCGGGCGCAGTCGTGAAGGTCAGGGCGGTGCCAACCAGCGAGTAGTTCACCTTCAACTGATAAACGCCATCGAAGTAAACCTGCGTGTTGCCCTTCTGCCCCGGTTCCGCAGACAGCGTGAACGCAACAGTTGTGTTATCCCCGGTAAAGGTATCGACCTGATAATCCGTGAACGCCTGAAGCGTCGAGACGGTCAGCGTGTCGGTGGAGGCAACACCCACATCGCCCGTCGCGCTAAAGAGCAGGAACTTGCCGGCGCGTGACGCCTTGGTAGGCAGCGTCATATCAATAGAGGTCGGATCCGTGACCGGCGCCTTAATCGCGCGCGACGCATCCTCCGACACCTGCTGCACAAAGATCGTCTGGCTGTCGAGCTCGGTGTTAAGAGACGACGCAAGAAGATCGCCGGCGGTCACGAAGTCCGTCGTGCGCTCAATGTCGCGCGCCCCGACAATCGTGACGTTATCGCTGCCAGTTGCGGCGCTGACTAACGTGATCGAGCCTGTGCCGGTTACACCAATCGAGACAGTGTAGTCAGTGGTCAGCGTTTGCAGACTGTCGTTGACGTACACCGCGAGGTCGGTCTCTGCGAGCACGGGGAAGTTGAAGTTATAAGGCCCCACGCCGGCCGAGCCGGTGTAAACGACGCGGCGCGCGACCGCTGTTATGGAGTAGTCAGCCATTGAAACGGTCCCTTTGCGTTATGGAAAAATTACCCATTAGTTGCCAATCACGTTGCCCAAATCCGGGCCGCGCTCCGGTAGGAAGTCGCCCTGTTCCCACCATGATCTCTGATTGTAGTCGCGGTCCCAGCGCTGAGCGCGGCGTCGGAATGTCTTGCGGGCGTCGGGATCGGTCATCAGCCTTATCTGGTCGATAAGCATCCGCTCCGTGGCGAGCCGCAAATACCAGACGCTCGAGCCCGGGGTGTATCGCGTGACGTAATCAGTCAGCTCGCGAGCGAAGTTGGTGTCCTCGCCCTGTGCAAGTTGCAGCATGTTGCCGAGAGTGAGGTTGATTGTGTCTGTGCCGAGGCCGGCGGTAGGGCCGGCAAGTGTGGCGCCGAAGCCGCTGCCGTAGCGGTTGATGTTTGAGAACAGAAAGTCGCCTACGATGCCCAGACCGCCGCCTTGCAGCAGCGCTGCGACCCAGAAATTAACGTCATTGATTGGCCGTGGATCTCGGCCATAAACGATTTGCTTGGCCTCGAGGATCGCCGCGCCCATGACTGTCGTGCTTACAACGAAACCGGCAATCGCCGCATAGCGCTTTTTGGGGTCGGCGATTGCCCACATGCGGCCGAGGTTTTGATGCCACAGCGTCACCGGGAAGGATTTGAACTGTGCGACGCCGCGCACGACCTCGCCAACAAACGTGCCTTTTGCAGTGCCTCCCCCAAGCGTTGCGCGAGCTCGCAAGGTCGCAACCGGCACCGCCTGATCCATTTGCCGCTCCATCATCGACATGGCCTTCATGGCCAGCTCCTCGCGATACATGCGCGGGAGGTCGTCGCGAGAAGCGACATCGAGGATGCGCAGGAAGGTTGCGCCATCACGGTCGAGCAGCGGTGTGGCGCGGATCACGTCCCAATCTGCCGCGCTAATTCCCTCCGCATCCATGACCTGCTGAAGCCCGGGGTGCAGCTCGTCGAAGCGCTTGGCCACCTCGTCAGCAAGATAGCCTTGGAACTCGAGGCCGAAGGCTTGGCGGCCAGCTCGTGTAAACCCTGTCAGACCAGACGCGCGGTGAACGGTTTCAGCAATGCGGCGCGTGACACCTGGCTGCATGTGGTCGCCAAAGTAACGGGCGTTCATTGTGCCAACTTCGATATAGGAGTCAGCGACAAGGCCCATGCGCGCGGCAAACTTAGCGGCGTCCGCGTCCTGCCGCATTTCGCTGAATACTCGAGACATCAGCGGCGTGACCGGCATACCAATAAAGTTCGCCGCCATGCGCTGGGTATTGAAGTCGGACAGAGCCGTGATCGGTGCGCCACCAAGCAGCGCGCCAGAGACGACGTTGCGCGCGCCGCCCATAATCAATGCAGCTCGAGTGTTCGCGGTCGTGTCGCCCTTGTCCCAGAGCTTCCACATATTGTCGAACTTAACGAGGTCGCCCTGTAGTTTATCCAGCGCCTCATTGCCCGGACGCTCCGCTGCCTTCTTTTGTGCGTAGGCTCGCAGCGCAGAGATCGTGGCGTCCGGGTTTGGGCCGAGAACCTCGAGCTTGGTTATATCGCGCGCCATGTTGCGCAGGTGATCGACCATCGTCTGAAATACGTCAGGGTCGCCAAACCGCTCCTGATACTCGCTCCAGCTCTTTGCGTCTTTGAACTTGAGGAAGCGGCTATCGGTGCGCCGGTTGTGAAGCGCTCGACCTCGAGGTGTTGTGCCTGGGATCAGATCGTTCAGGCCGTCCGACGCGATTGAATCGTAAACCTCGGAAAGCGCCGCACGGATTGTGTCATCGTTGAAGGGCAGCCCGGTGCGGCCATCCACCATGTTCTCGATGTCGAGGCGGTCGCGGGTAAATTTAATCCATTCGTCCTTGGATACGTCGCGGATCAGCCGGCGGTCGTGGTGCTGCGGCAGCCCATAGTCGGCGCGCTTTGCAATCCGCATCCCAGCATTGTTTGCGCGCTGCCGCGCCAGCTCATGCGTTTGCTTCCACGCCTCTGCGAGCTCGCGGGCTGCCGGGTTTTTGCTGTCCTCGCCGAACGCTTCTTTTACTAGGTCGAGCTGCGTCGCGCGATTTCGCTCGCCGCCGGTGACGGTGCGTCGGAACTCGTACAGCACGCTGTCCATGTGCGCGAACAGCTCTTTCTCGACGCCTCGCTGATAGTAGGCAAGGGACACGCCCCGGCTAGAGTTGTCGGCCTCGATCAATGCTTGCAGCGCTCTGCCGGGGCGGAACGTGCCGCGCAGCTCGGGGTAGGCGAGCATGTCCTGTGCTCGAGCTTGAAACTTAACAGCCTGCAAGATCTTGACGCGCTTCGAGTGCGCTGCGTCTGCCTTCATACGGTCGAAAGTCTGGCGCCCGGCCGCTGCGTCAGCTTCCTCTGGCCCCATCGTTTTGACGTTTTCGTCATAGATGGCGTCGAAAAGGTCGCGCGAATATCGCGCCTGCTCCGGCGTTACGTCGCCAGCGGCTTCGGCTTCAGCAATACAATCGCGTAGGCTCATGCGACGCATCCTTCAAAGCGATCTAACATTCTTTGATCTTGCTCGATCTCGTCGAGGAGCTGGCGCTTGGTGACGTTATCGACGACAGGCGTGCCGTCAGCCGCTTCGCGCGTTAGTGGCACGAAGTCGAGGAGATCAGATTGAGCTTGTGCGTCGGTGTCGAATAGGCCGACGTTCATAGGTGCGTCGCCGCCACGCAGCGGACGATCTACCTCGAGCTGCGCGCGCTGTGCGTCGGTAACGGGCTCGACGCCAGGAACCAGCGTTTGCTCGCCCTCACGCACCGTTTCGGTATTGTAATTTTGCGGCGCAGCATCTACACTTTCGTCGGAGGTTTGACCAATGCGGTTTTTCTCGCTCGAGGGCAAGTACCCCACCGTGCTGCGCGACGACGGCGCGGCGTTCATACTTGATGACGACGGCACCTGGGGCGAGATCTCGGCCAAGGAGCTGCTGTCAGATACGCGCACCGACGAGCTGACCGCCGCAGAGTTTGACACAGAGCTGGCCGTGTTTGGCGGCAATCTCAGCACGTTGCCGACGACCTGACCGAACGACGCGTCCATCTGCGGCAAAACACCCTCGTATAATTCAATCATCGCCTGATTAGCTGCGGCCTCAAGCGCGGGCCTGTCGTCTCGCAACGCCTCAAGTCGTGCTCTTAGCGCCTCGTCAGGGATGCCGGCGAAGGCTTCGTCGAGATCCTCGTCGCCGCGCACAATCTCATAAAGTTTGTGCCCGCCCCGACCATGCTTCGCATCGAAGAGGCCGCGCTCGATAATGATAACCTCGCCGATCACGCCGTCATCGTTGATGACCATCAGCTTCTTGTCGAAATAACCAGAATACGCCTCTTCGCCGACCGGAGCGCCTTTATATCCCTCATCGACGATGTGGTACGTTTTACCCAGCTCTTTAACGAAAGCGTCTGCCTCGTCTGGTCGCGTAACCGTAACCGTCGCGCGGCTAACGTCGGCAATGCGGTTAAGGTTGCCGTTATACTTGTCCTGGATCTTCGCCTCGATCCGCTCGCGCCTTTTTGCCGGGCCTGGGTGATATTCAACGTCATGTTCGCCAGCGGCTCGCTTTACAGCCGCGTTAAGCTCAACATTAAAAATGTTGTTCCGCTCCACGATGTCGTCGATAGACGCATACGCTTGGCGCGATTGTAGTGTAGCGGCCAGACGCCTTAAATCTAACGGCTCCAGATCTTGCGCCAGGACAACGCGCTTCTTTTTCGCGTCAGGTCCGAGCTCGAGCATTTTTTCAGCGTTCTTTTGGGCGACTTCCTGCGCAAACTGTTCGTCGGTTACGACGCGAACCGGCAGCGTCTCCATGCCAGCTTCCGTGGCAATCGCATATGTCGAGTTGCCATCGAGTAGCGTATAGCTGCCGTCGCCGTTGTCCTTGACGGTGAGCGGGCCGCGCTTGGGCATCTCGTCTCGAGCAGCCTGCGCCATAAACTTGCGCGCGTTGGCAATGCCCTCTGGGCGAGCGCGGATCGGCACAATGTCCTCGCGCGCGATCTCGATGCTGTCAGGTGTGGGCTCAAGATAGTCGCGGTAATCCGGCCCGATTGCGTCAGGATCACGCGGCGGCTCAGCGCCAACATAGTCACGCTCGAGCTGGTCAGCCTGCTGCTTTACGGCTGGGCCATCGGGCTCGTCGAACGCTGCTAGTTCTTCCCGGCTAGGGCTCGCCGCGAGGCGATTGCCTTCCTCCGCAACATCGACAGTGCGTCCTGCATCGCCAACATCTGCCCCATTGAAATCGCCTCGCTCAACTGCCGCTCGGACAGCATCGACGAAGGCTCGACTAGATCGGCTGATGTTTCCACTTTCTTTGAAGCTCCGGGCTGCCGCTGTGAGGGCGTCGCTAAGCTCGCCGCGTCTGTTGGCGACCGCCTGGACGATTTGGATCGCTTGGCCATCTGTTTCGCTCCTGCTTTGATTTTGCGCCGCCGCCAGCACGTTTCCTTCGCCTTCAATCCGTGCGCGGTTTTCGACGAGGGAATTGAACACGGCGCGGTCGCGGCGTAACTGCTTCAGCGCGGCGTCGAGAACACGAGCGCGCTCTTTGAATAGGCTGGTGGTAATCAGCTCCTCGCCGAACAAACCCACTTGTACGGCCGTGTCGAACTCCGCCTCGAGGGCCTGCCGCACAATCGCTTCAGCCTGCACCGTGTTGGTCGGCTCGGCTTCCGCCAAGAGCTGCATAATGGGGAGCTGGCGATCTTGGTCAGTGACAAGACGGCCAACGATAGCCGCATAGTTTGCTGGCACGACTTCGTTGACAACTGCGCCGAACGCTTCGTCCGATAGCCCAACAAGGTCACGCGCTTGGCGCACAAGGTTTGATCGAGGCGGCAGCTCGCCGATACGCCCGGGCTCAACGCGGAGCACCTTCGCTGCGTCAATAGCAGTGCCGCTGCCTTCCGCAATGTTCTTCATCGCCGCAGTCACACGAGCTTGCTCTGGTGTGATGCCGTCTGATTCACGCAGCAGATTGCCGTAAATAACAGGTTTCTGGCTGGGATCTTGCGCCATGATGCGCTTGGCCAGACCAAGGCGCTGATGTCCGTCGGCTATGACGCGGCGGCCGTTGGCAAACTCATAAACAACGATCTGGCCGGCCTTTACGGGATCCCATTGCGTAATACCCTGCAAGCGCTCTGTAACGCCGAACTCATCGCCGCCCATTTTGAACTGGAAGGTCTGCGCATCGACTTCGATGTCGTTTGGCTCAAACCGAAATATCGTCGCGTCGAGGTTGTCGGCGTGATGAATATCTTGCTGCCGGGGAGGGGCGGACGGCGCATCGACCAATGGACGCACATTGTCACTGTCACTAATGACCGCCTCGGCCTCGAGGGTGCGCTGCATGTGCTCGAGCTCTGCATCCTCGAGGGGATTGTCGTCAAACAAATCCTCCTGCGCCTGTATCTCCTCCTGCGCGCCACGGGCCACGGCCGGCAGCTCGACACCTGCTTCCTCTAATGCGCGGAGGCCGGCGGCGACCTCTCTATCGCTTAGGCTTTGCAGGCGCCGGTCCAGCTCGACAAGCGATGTCTCGTCGATGCTTTGGTTGAGCTCGCGGGCGTATAGACCCAGCGGTGTCTCCAGCCGCCGCGCAGCGATCTCAAGCGGTGTAGCAATCGCGCCGCCAAACGCGGTGCCGCCAAGGAAGCCGGTTCCGACCGCCGCTGCAAATGTACCGGCGTCGTACTTGAGGCCAATCGAATCTCGCCACGCCGCCACGCTTGGTGACCCCTGCACCTCGATGCCGGCGTTAAGTAAGCCCTCGAACAGCGCGATCCTGCCGATGTTTTTAACCGCCAGGTCGCCGGGCTTGCGAACGACGCCGCCCATCACGTTCATGGCGCCATAAGCAGGATCTTGCACCATGAGCCGCGCGTCGGCGCCCAAGGATCCGATAAACCCAAACACCTCGCCAAGAGCTGTGCGGCCTTGCTTCTTTGCGCGCTGCTCTGCGTCTAGAGCGAGCTGCTGCGTGGCGCTAATGTGCTGGTCGGCGCTAAGAACGCCCAGCTCGCTCTCGAGCTCTGGGTACTGCGCGATAAGGGCGTTTATCTTCTCGACGCTGGTCGAGTAGCTATCCGACAGCAGGCCAAAGCGGTTGGCGAAGCGGTCAAGCGCGTCATACTCGACATTAAGCTCGATGTCGGGGCGCTCTGGCCGCTGGCCCGTAACCTCCTCGATGCGGTCGAGGATGGGCAGCCAATAGTTTCGATTGGCGGTGTTGTTGTTTTCGTACTGAGTCGTCAGGCGATCCCGCGTGTAGTCAGCCTCGAGCGCCTCCAGCAGTGACGCCGTAGGTGCGTAATCCTCGTCAAAAGTACGACCAAGAAGGTCGGGCTCTGAGTCGAATATCGTCATTGCGGCAATCGCATTGGGCCAACCTCTGTGAGAACCTCCTTGGTGCTCTCAAGAGACCGGCGAAGTGCGGTGTGCAGGTTGGTAAAGGTAACGATCCTCGGGTTACCACGCGGCGCTTGGCCTCGAGCGTTTAAGATCTCGACGCTGTTCGCAACGCCAGTAGATCTGAGCTGGAAATTTGTAATGTCATCGTCAGACATTTCATCAGGCGTGATCTCAAAGCCGACCAGCGCCGACATGGCCTCGCGCGTCATATATCGACGATTGTCCTCTACAAATTCGGCGTCGCTGACCGGCGTCCGTGGATCGAGGATGATTTGGCTGTTGCCAAACTCATAAACGCCGCCGCTCACCTGCCTGTTGCCTTGGAACGTCGCGCCCATCGCTTCCTGCAAAGTGCGCTCCCACAGGGATCCACGAGAATCCTCGGTCACGCCCGTACCCAGTCGATGCTTGTAGGCGTGCTCGGCGGCTTTCAGGGCTTGCGCGCGTTTGGAGCCAGACAAGATTTGGCCGGCAATCCCAGCGCTGATTTTATCGCGCGTGTCTTTGTCGGCTTCCGGTTTAATTGTGGGGCCATCGTAGTTGCGGCCCTCGAGAGCATCAGCCAGGAAATTTTGGTTGCCGGTTCGCGAGAAATTGGCTGCCGCAAAAGCCCAGTCTGATCCATTGCCGCTGTCGATCTGGTTAATCACGTTCGCAGTTTGGTCGCCAAATGCGTTTGCAAGCCCCATCACAAACGCTGTCTTTTCCGAATTGGGGACGTTTGCGTCTTGCATGAACTGCGTATAAGCGCGAGCCTCGGACTGGCTGAAATAGATTGGCTTGGCGTTATTAGAGGCGGCAAAGTCATCGATACTTCTCTTGCGCTCCAGCAACGGAGAGGAGGGATCGACGAGCATTGCATCGCCAGCGGCCGATTGCGCCACATCGCTCGGACCAACCTCGCCAACGCCCTGACCGTTCTCGCGAAGATAGGAAACCTGATCCGTCGCCAATGCGGTTCGCATAGCGGTTAATCTCGACTCAAACGCGGCGACGAGATCATTGTTGAGCTGTGCGTTAGCGGCGTTTGGATCTTTTCCTCTCAGGTCGTTCGCGTCATATACGAGCTGCTCTAAGCCAAATACGTTTTGGCCATTGGCAATCCCGAGCCTTTGGTGCAGTTGCTCGAGGCGGGCCGCATTGGCAATGGCTGTTTCATCGCCGGTGGCTCGAGCTTGCGCGAGGTTGTCCTGCACCGCAGCCTCGCTTACATCAGACCCGCCGGTCAGCGCCGACGTGAGCTCGGTCGTCTGCCTATTGACGGCGGCCTTCCGTGATGCGGCAGCCGATCCTTCGCCCTTAATGATGGCGCGCATCTCAGCGGCCAGCGTCTTGTGTGTATCGCCGTCAACGCCGCGCGCAGGTCCAGTGCGGTCGTCTGCGTCCTCCATGAAATCACGGAGGAACTGCGCCTTGTCCGTAGCTCTTGCAAAGTCGCCGCGCACCCGCTCTTTCGAGGCGCGATCACGCAGGTTTATGACATTGCGCTCGACAGTCGAAGGATCGACACCAAGGTTCTGAGCGGTCGCGCGATAGGCCGCGATTGTGGGCTCTGGATCTATGCCGTTGCGGGCGCCGATCTCGATCTGCTCGCCGTAGCTGTTATGCGCCGCGATGCCGCCGGCCTGTAAGCGCTTGAGCTGCTCTTTTAGGTGCGTTTCCGAGTATTGCAGGAACGCGGAATTTCCAGCGCTCTCAAGCGTCAGATTTAGCTTTGCCGCCTCGATAGGGTCGAGCTCGCCGATTGCGCTGGAGTAGCCTTGGCTAATTGCTGAGAGGCGATCTCGCAGGGCTGTCGGGTCGCCTTTTTCTTGCTCCCATTGGAACAGGGCGTCAGCAATGTCTTTGCGCGCCTTAACCTCAATGTTCGCAGAGCTGATCTTAACGGCCGCCTCATAAGCCGCTTTGTCGTAGGCGGTTTGCGGCGCGCCATCCTGATATTGCTGCAACACGCCGCGCGGGTTCTGTGCCGCGTCGCGCTGGCCGCGCGCAATGGACTGCTGCTCGATCTTGTCGGTGGCAAACGCCACCACGCGGTCGGCTGCCTGCGACACAAGCGTTGCGCTTTTACCTTGCTCGCGGAGCGCCGCAAAGTCCGCGCTTGGTGGAACCGCTATGCCGGCGGATAGGCGGCCGGTGCGCTGATATGTTGGATAACGCGGCGCCATTAGAACGGATTCCCGTGGGGCAGCGGCGTCATGGACGAACTGCCGTAGTATGTGCCGCCGCCACTAAACGCGCCTGCGTTGTAGGCACCCATCGCGGCTTGTCCGACAGACAATACGGCGCCGAAAATAGCGCTGTTCATCGCCTGCTTGCCTGCGGCTTGGTAAATGCCCGCCTGGAATCGCGCTGCGCCTCGAGCGATCTCTGCGTTCGCGTCAGCAATCGCGACGTTATCGAGCGCAGTGAAGTAGTCCTCGACGCCTTCGCCAAGGTTCGCTGTCATTAAGTTGCCAGTGGAACCAGCAAACGGATTCAAAGTGCCGGCTGCGCCTCGAGCGTTGATTGTGGCCATATTGCGGCGCGTGTCCTCGAGCGCCTTAATGCCTTCCTGCCTGTAAGCAAGCGCTTCCTGCCGCGCCCGCAACGCTTGGCTGCGACCCTGTATCTCGGCCTGCTTAGCCTGCGCCTGATACATAGCCTTTTGGGCTTGGCCTGCGCGGATCTGGCCCATCGCTGAAACCAGCGACCCGGCCACCATAACTGCGGTCATTGTCATGTTATTGCCCCACGCTGAGCTGGTAATCGAGGGCGAGCAGGTGCATGTCGAGCGGCTGATCCTGCGTCACGACGATTTCACCTTCGTCCACAAAACCCAGAAGGGGGCCAATGGATTTGACGCCTGTGAATTTGGTGACAGCGCCGTCGAGCACACCTTCGCCAAACTGACGAAAAGCTACCTGCTGCCCATTCACGGTCATGGCCTGCGTCTCATAGACCTCGGCGTTGACCTTAATGATGCGCTTCTTGAAGCCTTTGATAGAGCCCGACGCGAGACGCGGCTCGACCGGCATTGTTTTGATTTCGACGCTAAAGGGCAGGCCGATCTCATAGTCCGTCGTGGACGCACGCTCGAATGTGACGCTTCCAGAGCTAACGGTTTTATTCGCCTGCACCGTCCCATCGACAATGACGTTTAGGCTTTCGCCCTCGAGGTGCGCGGCTGCGCCTGTCGCGCTGGCCGACGCAGAATAGACGGCGCTGTCAGTGTGCAGGCTGCTGTCAAAGACCTCGACGTAGTAAACGTCGGACGAATTGATGGTGCGCTTTACGATTGTATAGATCGTATCAACGTCAACGCCGACTGCCTTAAACTCGCCATCTGTCACGATGGTTGACGGCGCAACAACCTGCTGCGCGCGCAAGAGAGAGTAAGCAGTGATCTGGCCGTCATCGCCGTTCACCAGAAACAGACGGTCAGCTTCCTCAGTCGAGGTTGCGCGGCGGATTGCCATATCGACCGGCGTTTTAAGCAGGTGGCCTGATAGCAGCGATATATTGCCGGTCGTGTACGAAAGCTCGACATCGGTAAACAGCATTTCGTTGAGCTGCTTGCCGCTCCGCTGAATGAACAAGGTGCCGGAATCGAGGCCGACGACCGGGACACCCGGCTTTGCACCGTTTCGCGTCGCGGCTTTTACGACGATATTATCGGGAGTGATCGGATCGTTGGTGGTTTGCGGCACATAGAACTCGCCGCCGGTGGTGAAGATCTGGAGATCTCGGCCGCTGAAAATATCAACGATGGAGTTTAGGGATTCAGTGGTAATCGACGCGATAATCGCTCGGTCGTCGAAACCTTCCCCCAGGTCAAAATCGAAAAAGCTGTTTACGACGCTGCCCCAGAAAGATGTGGGCAAGCTCTTGGCGCCGCCGAAATAGAGGCGGCCCTCATGGAAGGTTAGGGATTTAGGCCAGCCGCGTGATGCGCTCCACGCGTCCTCGTAACCCTCCTCGAGCTCCCAATCACCGGAGGAGACAGCCGTCGTGTCGAATAACGCAACCTCGGCATAGCAAGCGACCTTTGTGCTGCTGATCTGGTCAATAATCCGAAGCCGGCCAAAATTATTGACAATGTTAATATACTGGCCGACGTGCGAGCTCGAGAACACGCCAGAGCTTGCTGTTATCGTTACATTGCCTGATGCCTGATCGGGTGTGATCGTAGCACTCGGATTGCTGGTCGTGATCGAGTAGGCGTGGCGTGGCGCGTTTGTGAAGCTAATCGTCGAAGCCGTCCAATCAGAGTCCGTCGCGCCGCGCACAATCTTGAGCGGCTCGAGATCCTCGTGAACAAAAATGATTGTGTCGGCTGCCTGCGCGTGGCGCAGCTCGGATAGCATGGCGCTGGTGATGTCGGTTACAGCGAGGAAGTCATTTCCGCTTCCGTTAATGTCGGTGATGAGCGCGCCGTTCTTAAAAATATAGATCCGCTGATTGACCAGCGCGAACATATAGCTGTCGTCCACGCTAAACTCGAAAGGGATCAGCCGAACGCCATCCTGCGGATTTGCGGCTGCTGGCAGCTCAGAAATATATTTGAGGCCGGCACGGCGTTTGGCGCCACCCTGCGGCAGGATAAAGACGTTCTGCGCGGTCTGTAACGCTTGGTAATACTGCTTCAGATCAATGCGCGAGCGCAGAAGCGGGTCGATCTCGCCGGAGGCGAAATCCGTCTGGATGCGAACGACGCGAGACATTAGCTCGCTCGCGTGACAGTGAGCGGAAAGTCTTGGAAGCCAGCGACAGGTTTAGAGCCGCCGTCAATCTGCATCGCCTGCCGCATCATGCCGCCGCGCATGTTTTCGGATGGCGCACCCACGGCGAGCGTCTGGAAGTACTGAGCTTTCGTAATCTGGTCGGTAACAGCCTCGGCAATGTGCCACGCAGTCCAATATTTCAATAGCTGCACAAAGTAGGCCGGCATCACGTCCTCGGACGGACGGAACTGATAATCAATGTAAACGGTGTCGAAGTCGGTCTGCACTTCGCTGCCGTACACCTCCCAACCGTGCGTCGTGCTGCGCGCGCCTGCGCTGCCGCTCGTAAACAATGCGCGCGGGCCACTGCCTAAAATGTCGGAGGGCAAGGGGTAGGCGTAAGACCACTCGTTTGGCGGCGCATCAACACTGCGCGCGAGCTGCTGCTTTTTGAGTGAAAACGACCAAGGATAACAAAGGATGATCGTATCGCGAAGGTCGTCATAGAGGCGGTCGGTGATCTGCGCCGCGTCAGTGCCTTCGCTGAAAGAGCTAAGGGGCGAAGATCCAAGCATGATGAGGGCGTCGGAGCAGATAGATAGCTTCGTGTCGCCCGTGGCCATGCGTCGTCCTCAAGGGTTAAGGGCGGGGAGCCGAAGCCCCCCGCCGCAAAACTTAGTCGCTGTCGGTTACGCTAACGACGGTGCCGTCGGATACATCGACGACGCCGGAAGCGTTCGACACGACAACGTGCAGGGTCGCCGTCGCCGTACCACCCGTGGAGGCCCACGAGTAGATCAGGTCGCCGACGGTCACGTCATCGCTAACCGCGTTGAAGTAGCCAGAGCCGTCGATGACGGTCTTGGCGTCGGTGCTGGTGTAAACCCAGATCTGCGGAGCAGAACCCTTACGGGACTGTCCGCCAATCGGACCCCAGCCATCGCGAGAAAATGCCATGATTAAGCCTCCCGGCAGGTGATTTTGACGATGCCGCCAGCCGTGCCATCGTCGATAGCAACAGCGCCGGCGCCGAACATCGAAGCCACGAGATACGACGTTTTCTCGGGGACGTAGTTGACTTCGGACTTCTGTTTCATCGACATGCCGAGGCCCATCGCCGACCTGTGGAAGGCGTAGCAAGAGCGGTCGTTCGAGCCGTCCTTGGTCAAACCACCTTCGTCACGGTCGCCAATCACCACGATACGCATACCGAGGAACTGGTTGATCGAACCGTCCACCAGAGCCTTAACATTCGAGAAGTCGGAGCTCTGGACTTCGGTGTTGCCGATAAGCGCAGACAGGTTGTTTGCGTGGATCAAGCAAACGCGATCATTCGCCGGCACGTTGTTGGCATCAAGGATGCGCTTGGCCTCGCGGAGCTTGCCCACATTGAGGTCGCTGGCGGAACCAGTGGTGCCGTCGTTGGCAATGGTGTTGGCGACGGAAACCGGGGTCGCTGCATCGAGGGCGTCGATGACGACCTGATCCATGCGGCGGCCAATCGCGTTGCCGACAGCCTGGACAAGTTCCTGGCGATCATTGAAGCCAACGTGGCTCTGATCGAAAATGTCGCTGTATTCGGCGGCGATGTAGTCGGTCATCGTCGCGGTTGCCAGCGAGTAGGTCAGGCTCATCGGGGAGACATCGGCCTGCGGCGTGCGAACGGACGCAACACCCTTGCCGAGCTTGTTGAACTTTACGGTGTCGCCTTCGACACTTTTTTCGCGAACGAGGCCGGCCAGAGCGCGAGACGCCTGATATGCCTGCTTGACCTCGTTATCGAAGATCGTGACGAAAGCCGGGCTAATGGTAGCCATAGAGCTTTCTCCTAAAGAAAGGTTGATTTTCGATTTTGCGGTTATCCAAGCGGGCCGCGTGTACGCGTGGCCGGCCGCTGAACGCGGTTATCGGACCTCCTGCATTTACTCATGTTCGACGCGAACAGGTGCCCAAATCTGGGCTAGAGCTTTTCGCCGTGCATCTCGTACACCTTGCGCTCGACTTGACGCGTAAAGGCTGGATCGACGCCGTATTTCGGGTCGGCCATCATTACTTGGATGTCGTCCATAGTGATCGCGTCGGGCTCGACTACATCGGAGCGCGGGATGTCGGGCTCGTTGTAACTGCGCCGGATCTTGTTCAGCGCCGAGATAAACGTGGCGTTGGTCGATGCGTTGGCAATCGACTCCATCTCAGCAGCAGATAGGACGCCGGCCGTGTTCATCTTCGTAAGCCAGTTATCCATCGACGCAATTACCTTGTCGGCATTGCGCCCGAGCTTGGCCATCTCCTGATCGCGTCGATAAGTGATCTCCTCATCGAGCGCGCCCATTTGCTGCATGTAGAAGTTGGTCAGACGCTCGAACGCACCTTGCGACAGACCTTCGTCGCGAGCGATCTCAAGGAACTCGCCCAGCGTCGGATCCTCTGCATCAACGCCTTCAACAGCGTCCAGACTATATTTGCCGTCCTTTGGAGCCTTGTGCTTACCGCTGTCCATTTTCGAGCGGAGGTCGCTGTAAGCCTTCGCCATCGCGTCTGTATCGACGCTGCCATCCTTCCAAAACTGTTCTGGAATGTTCGCAGGGCGCTCCGCAGGTTGCTCGCTTTGTTCTTCAACCAAGCTGTCGCTTTCTCGAACAAGGTGCGGAACTTCATCGGCAGGAGCTGCTTCATTTGTTTCGACAGGTTTCGCTGAGAGGAGGCTCTGATTGTCGTCGGCACCGGCGCTTTCGGCGTTATCGGTTTCGACGGTCGAGGTGTCAGTCATGCTGTTCCCTTACTCGTAAGATGCGACGCTCGATTTCACGCACGAGGCTGTTCTGCCCCTCGCGCGCGTATCCGTGGCTGGCGTCCTCGCCCGGATACCAGGTTGGCTGCTCGATGGTTGCACCGCGCAGGTGCGCCAATAACTTCTTGCCGTCGCGCGTCGAAAATACGCGGGCATATAGCCGGTCGAGATCGTCGGGTTCGTTTTCGACGGCGAGCTGCGCCGGCGGCGCAAGCAGGTCGTTCCAGTCCATTATTTCTTGAAGCCTTTTTTCATCGCCGAGTAAGCCTTCGGGCTCACGGTCGATTTACTTTTCGGGCGGCTGATGCCCTTCGCTTTGCGAGCGTTGATATTGGCGTACAGCCCCTTTTTCTTTCCCGGCATATCTAGCCCTTCGATTTGTTGCGCTTTGAGATTGCGGCGGATTTACGCTTTGCGTCAGCCTTCGAGGTGGCGCCCCAAGCGCGCAGGCTCAGAAGCAGGCGTGTTGGATTGCCCTTGCTGTCACGCTCGGGGCCTGGCATCCCGCCCATGCGTGCGAGAAACGACGCGCGACGCGGATTGTCGCCAGATTTGACGGGGGCCTTCAGCGTCCCGCCTTTGTAGGACGCGCGGCCTTTGGCATTTAGGCCGCCTTTCGGGTTCTGGCCCTCTTTACGAGTCCATGCCGGGGATTTGGCCACCCGCTTGCTCCTCTTGCTGCATAGCTGCGGCCATGTCCGCCATGAGCGCCTCGCGCTCCTCTGGCGTCGAAAGTAGCGACGGCGGTACGCCGAGACGGTCGGCTACGAACTCGATGGCGCGATCTTGATTGACGGCCATCATGCCGGCCGGCCCGAGCTGCGAGGTGTACTGCATAAATTGCAGGACGCTCTCGAGCTCCTCGAGGTTCTGCGCCTTCGCGAGCGGCGAGATCGGCACGACCTTTACTTCTTGGCCGTCAACCCGCAGCGGCATGTCGATCAGGTTTTGCATATCCATGACCTTCAAGACGCGCGCGACCAGCGGCAGCATCGCTTCCGTGATGAGCCGGCCAAACGCGGAGCCCATGTTGCTGGCGAGCTCCTGCATCCGCGCGTTTACTTCCGTCGCGGAGCGCGCGGACATCGTGTCCGGCGGCAGCGTGTCGTCGAGCAAGATCTTTTTGATCGCGACAGACAGGTCGTTGATTACAATTTGCGCGAGGTTGAAATCGCCTGATCGGGGCAGGGGCGCTAGGCTTGGGCCTTGTGGCCCGCCGTTTCTCGCCACGGGAATGATTGCACCAGGCGCAATCGTGACGGTCTGCGGGTTTAGAACCCCATCATCAGCCGCCGTAAACATGCCAGCGATAGCAAGCGAAGCGTTCTGGAGCAGCATCCGCTTGGTCGCGTTCAGCGTTTTAATATCTGGCAGCGCCGTCACAAGCGGGCCGCGTCCGTAGATCTCGCCGGCCACTTTCATGTAACGGGCGATCACCCACGGCGAGCTCGACATCTCGCGATAGACCAGCTCGGCGCGCTCGGTCGGCTCGATGACGTGATAGCACCAGTAATCCTCGCTCGGGATATAGACCGTCGCCTCGAGCAGCTCGATCTCATCGGTCGGCTTGTCGCGCACCGCGTCGCTGATCTTTTGCGACAGATCGGCGTCTGGCCACTGCTGCTGGATCGCCTCCGCCTTCAGCCGCATCTTGCGGTACACGTTGTCGATCTTGCCGTGCGGGCCTTCCTCGAGCGCCACAAGAAACTGTGGGACAGCCTCGAAGCGCACCGGCGTCAGGTCGTCGCCCGGCTGCACGAGCATGACGGCCGTGCCAACGGCGAGATCCATCAAGAACTCGCTCATAGCCAGGTCGAAATTGGTCTGGCGCAGGACGGCGAAAAGCCGCTCGTTGTAGAGATCGAGCGCTACCTGCACATCACGGCGCTGCTCGGCGGGGATATTGTCGCCGGCCACGAGGCGGCACCAGTTGCGATACGGCGGGAACAGCGTGGACTGGAGGCGGTTGGCGAAGCGCTGCGTCGAGTTGATCGCGGTCGAATCAAACACGCGATCCATCTTGCCCTGACCCGGGCTGCGGCCTTCGTAGTAGCCGCCGTACAGGTTGCGCTGTGGCAGCGCGAACTCGTAGCACTCCTCGAGGATCGAGCGCCATTGGTCTTTGCGCGACTGAGCTCGGTCAGCGCGCTTCAGCACGTCCTCGGGTTTGAGCCGCATTTAGCTTCCCAGTTTGTCGTCGAGGCCCGTCTGCGGGTTATCACGCTGCTCGGAGAGCAGGAGATACAGGCCGCCACGCCGGCGAGCTGCTGAGCCAGCCTGCAAGCGACGCGCTTCGGATGCCTGACGCTGCTCTGCGCGCTGCTCTTGCTTGGCAAGGCGATCTTCCTGCTTCTGCTGAGAGATCGCGATTGACGGATCAGGAGGTGGAGGTTTCGGAGCCGAGAATACGCCGCCCATAGAGTCTGCTCATCATGTAGCTGTCGGTCTTGCCGAAGGCGCGCATTACGCCCTCACGGTTAAAACCTAGCCATTCGGCGTACCGCAGGGCGCCCAGATTTGAGCACTCGACGGTGAGCTGACACCGCCGCACCGCTGTTGCGGTATCGAGCGCGTTAAAAAAGTACCGCGACACAACCGCTGTCGGCTTTCCGCGTTCCGCAATGTCGCAATCGCGCATCATCCACGCCTCGACAACAAGCGGGATGACTGGCGTCACGCCAAATATGGCCATAACGCGGCCGTGCTCGAGGATCGTAAAGCCGGCGCCGGCGGCCGCTTGCGCCTCGAGACGGTCGAGGTAGTCGGGGATCCGCGCGATAAGCGACTGCTGAAAGCTATCGTGCCGCATCACGACGGCATGATGACGCTGGAACGGCAGCACGCGGGCCGTGGCGGGGAGGCGACGCAGGATTGCGGCCTCGAGGATGCTTGCGTTAATCAAACGAACCGTTTAGGGTTTGCAAGGTTCATTTTGACTCCTCCCCAATACCTCGGGCCGTGGCTTTTGCGCGCGGCCCGTTTTTTTCAGAACACGTTGAAATCCATCGAAGCGCGCACCGGCGCGTTGTGGCGCGAGTTAAAAGCGCCGCGTGTCAGGCGTCGATGCTCGCCGCCGCCCAACAGCAGATAGCCATAGGCGTCGCCGACGTGGCTGTTCTGGTCCTTGTTCGGGGCATCTCGGAAGCGGTCCATGCCGCCGGAGATCCCGACGCGCTTGAAATGATAGCCGCCAGCCAGCGCTTTGCGGAGGCGGCGGCAGCTCGCATCGACCTGGAGCCCGGGCTTGCCACCCACCAGCCGCGTCATGGGGGCTGCACCCGCCTCCCGCCGCACACCAAAATCGTTCGAGGCGGTCGGCTTCGCGTTCAAGCCAAGGGTGCGCAAGTGATCGAAGCTCGTAACCTCGAAGATCTCGTCGCGCTTTGAGCCGGCGGGGTCGCCCCAGATCATCGGCTCACAGCCCTTGAAGCGCGTGTTGAGCTCGTAAAGCAGCATCTGCCCGAAACGCTCGAGGCCCATGTCGTCGGTCACCAGCTCATGCTGGATACGCCACTGGCCATCGGAGCTGCGCTGCCCAAAGACGGCGGCCGGCGTCAAGCCAAAGTCGAGGCCGACATGGATTGTGGCGCCTTCCTCGAGCGGCACACCTTCCATTGCCATCGTGACATCATCGTACTCGGGCCAGACCGGGCGGCCGTCTTTTACGAAAACATACTGGCCGTTCACATAGCACTGTATCCAGTCCAAATCCTTACCGCCGAGCTGCTGCTCGTAATAGCCGGCAGGCAGATTATTTATGTTCTCGGCCTTCGGGTTTATGGCCCAATGGCGACCCGCTGCGGGTATCGCTTCCGGCGCATCGGCGACGACCTCGACCATGCCCGGCGGCTGCTTAAAAAAGGTCCATTTGTACTTTCCGCGCACGGGTTCCTTCTCGGCCAGGCGATACCACCAATGGTCATCATCCATCGGGTTCGTATCGGCCCATATACCGCGCCACGGCGCGCCTCCGTTGCTCTTGGTAGGGTAACGCCCCACACGATGCGTAAGGCCCTGTATGACGGCGAGAGGCAGCTCACGGGCCTCGTTGACCCAGCCGCCGGTCAGCTCGAGCGAGAGCAGCTTGCGCACATCCTTCGGCTGATCGAGCGCCAGAAAAATAACCTCGCAATCGACGCCCGGCACCTCGTCGCGCGGCGGCAGCTTGATATGGTGCGTGATCGGAGGCGACCAACGCAGCGGCCCCCATTGGCTCTCGGGAAACAGCTCGGTCCATGTCTTGAGCGTCGTCGTTCGCAGCTCGGGGTACGAGTTCCGCACAACCACGAAACGGCTGTAACGGATATTGTCCTTGGGCGAGGCGGGCTGCTTCGCGGCGCGCAGCATCACCTCGGCGGCGCAAGCATACGACTTGCCGCTGCCCACCGGACCCAGCAGGCCGCGAAAGAAGCTATCATCAGCCAGGAATTTCCACGTCGTAGGCGATTGGCTGAAATCAAGGTTCAGCGACCCAAGCGTTTCGGCGTCAGGGGCGCCGCGCTTGCGGCGAGGGGAGTTATCGGCGTTTCGGCGGGCCATCGGCTTCCAGCGGTTGCGCCTCGAGCTCGTAGCCCAAGGCCATAAGTAACTTGTCAACGGTCTCGACGCTCGGGACATGCTCGCCCAGCTCGACGTTCTGGATCGTCTGCCTCGGCACGTCGGCCTCGATACCGAGCTGGAACAGCGTCCAGCCCTTTTCACGACGCAACTCGTTAATCAGTGTTGTCGTCCAGTGGCTCATCTTCCTCAGGCCCCTTCAGGTTGATACCAATCAACGTCGGGCGATTTACATTCGGGTCCGCCTCGAGCAATCCGTGGTGTTTCGCGAGCAGGCGCAGCGCACTGATCTTGTCGTGCATCTCGACCTCGACGTTGTGGCCATGCTGCGTCGCCGTGACCTTCACGCGCTTCACCGCCTTACGCGCGCCGTGGCTGAGCTGCTCAGAGCCCTTGAACGCGACGCGCCCGTGCTCATCCCACGCCACAATGTCCGTGATCTCGGACGCGGCAATCGCCTCGAGCTCCTGACGCACGGCTTCGCGGCGCTCGTCGTCTTGGCTTTGCAGCGCGGCGCGCGCCTCGCGGACGGATACGGGTTTGTCACTCATCGGGGATCTCACCTAAGCCGTCGCACTCGACGCAATCTCGCGTGGAGTACGTCACCCACGGCCCGTGGCCGTTGACGCCGTGGCGCATAACCTCCTCGTAGCCGGCGCCGTCGCACTCAGGGCATGTCCGCCAGCCCGCGTCAGGCATTTTTCGGGAAATCCCGCTTGAGGCGCTCCAGGTACAGGATCGCGTCCATCAGCTCCTCCTGCGCGTCGATGATCCATTGGCGTGTCGGCGCGTCGTTCTCGGCCATCGTCACGCCGTAATGGCGGATTCCCTCGGCGCTGCGGTCGTGGAACCGGCGCGTCACGGCGGCGACGACAGGATCCGGCTCCTGGGCCTTGTGCAACGCGCGGCGGCGCTGGCAATCGGCGCAATTACAGCTCATGGGCAAAACTCCTAAAATTTTGCGCGAGGCCCCCCTGTGAGTAAGGCCGGGGTGCCCCCCCTAGGGGTGGGGTCTCGAGGCCGAATCGGCCGGATCTGGGCCAACCGCGAGGTGGCTGCGGGATGCCCGAAGCTAAATCCCCGATTGGGTTTTGGAACTCTAGCTCAAGCCGGCCCATGACGCCACCTGATTGAGCGTGAGCGGCGGCTGACGCCCGGATTTCAGCGCCTCGAGCGTCATCTGCATGGCGTAATCCCGCACCGCTTCAGGCTCTACACCTTGCTCAGCAAGGGTTTCGGCCACGGCGAGGCTCGACTCGGCCGTGCGGTGGACGCCAGACGCGGCCGCGACGCCGCTGACAAACGCCTGTGCCAGCGATTTCGCCTGCGTCCCCCGTACCCCCTTACTTTTATGCGCTGCCTCCTCGACGGGAGCCTCATCGAGCTCAGCCACCACACGCGGCTTTGGGCTGATGAACTGTTCATATGTCGGCATTGGCGTCTCAATGCCCTCGTAGAGCACTTGGAAGCGCGCTGTGTACCAACGCCCCGGCTGCCTGCGCGGCACTGGATACGCCTTGCCCTGCAAGCGGCGCAGATAGCCTGCTTTGACCAGCCGGCCGTAGTGACGCGACACCGTGGTTACGCTCTTGCCAATGTGACGCGCCACGGTGATGCGACTTGGCCAGCAGATCCCGTACTTGTTGGCGTGCAGGCAGAGCGCGCCCAGGACACGCAGTCCCGTTGGGTGCAGCTCATCGTCCTGTATCGCTCGAGCTGGCATGATGGCGTAGAGCCGTGTGTCCGGCTTGCCGTCAAAATGGGATTTCATCGTCGAGATCTCGCTTGTTGATGCCCTCGATTGTGGCGTCAGGCCACATCTCCTTCGCCTCCAGCGCCGCAGTCGGGATCATGTTGACGAGCTCGTCGATGTAGAAGCGCGGCATGTGATCTGGCAGCACGCCGAACTGCGCAGCGCTGGTGTAGATGCACACGAGCTGGCCATCACGACGCTTGCCAATCCACAACGCTTCATCGGCTGGCTTGATGCCATCTGCTCGAGCTGCTGCGTCGAGGGCTCGCCACGCTCTCGCCATTGCGCTGGCACGTTTTGCGATCAGCTCGTCATCGCCCGACGCAATCGCGTCATCGAGCTTCTGCTGCTGCGCCTCGAACTTGGCTTTCAACTCCGGCGCGACATGATTTTCCAAAACGCCGCCCCACACGAGCTCCATTTCTGCGGCGATACGGTCGAGGTATTCCAGACACGACGCGGGGGACCGGACAGACAGGACAGACACTAGGGTTGTGTCTGTCTGTCCGTTTTCCCCTGTGTCCGGCGTTGGTTTGTCCGGTGCTTGTCCGGTGCTTGTCCGGTTTTTGCGTAAGCCCTTGGTTTTACTCACTTTCGCCCCACCACACCTTGTCCGATTCGTTGTCCGGTGCTTGTCCGTTTGCCTGATTTGCGGCGTTTATCCATGTCCGCTTGTTTCTCACGCCGACACGCCCGATTTTCCGTAAACCTTCCACCGCTCGCTTCCATGCACGACGCCGACTTTCGTCATTGCCGGTGCTGATTTGGAACCCGTCGGTCATGCGCCACCAGTCCTCGAGCGACACGCTTTGACGCTCGATGCCGTTGACGTTGCGCGCACCGTTCTCAAGCAGCGCCTCGTGCAATGCTCGCAGCGCTTCGTTCTGTGCCGGTGTGAGCTGTTCCTCGACCTGGGGTTTGTCGCCCATGCGCTCGAGCACGATGCTGCTTTCCACATCATCGAGCACATGCGCCTGGACATAGACCTTGTGGCCTTGGAACCACGCCGGCTCGGCCGCCTCGAAATCCTTCATCTTCTGCGTGATGACCTCGAGCGTGGTGTCGTTGCGCTTGCACTGGAGCGCCGCATCTAGCGCGCCGAGCAGTGAGCTCGAGCCACGCAGGCCGCGATCAACCTTGCCCTGATGATGCACTGCGATGACCGTCGTGTCGGGCGCGAAGTGCGCCTTCACCGCGTCCAGCGCCTTGATTGCCTCGCCCATGTCCGTGGCGCTGTTCTCGTCGCCCGACATGCACCTTGCCAGCGTGTCGAACACGATTGCCCGCAGCGGTTTGCGCCGCCTCATAGCCTCGAGATCCGCGATCAGCGCGTCGATTGCGCCTTCTTCGCGTAATGGCACCGGCTCCTCGATGACGCCGAACACGCCACGCTGCGGTTTGACACCGCGCCGGTCATGCCACGCCGCTACACGCTTACGCAGTGCGCCGCCACCTTCGCCCGCCACATAACAAACATAGCCTTGCTCGAGCTCGTGGCCGTCGAAAGGCACGCCGTATGCGAGGCTCAGCAGCATGTCGAGCGCTAGGAATGACTTGTAGCTCCCCGGCTCGCCATAGATAGCCGTCAAGCTCGACTGCGGCAGGTAATTTGGGATGAGCCAATGCGCCGGCTCGCGCGTAAGTATGTCGGTCAAGTCGGCATACTTGTACGTCGTCGTTATGTCATCCAGAGCGACAGGCTCTGCGCTTTTGACCAGAGCTGAGAGCTCGAGCTTCGTGCCGCCGGCCTCGATCCAGTCCGCCACATCGCCCTTGTGCTCGAGGCCCGGTAGCTCGACGCGTCGGATCTCGCTTGCCCACGGCTTTAGCTTCTCGATTACGTCGTCTGCGTGATCGCTGCCTGCTTGGTCGTTGTCTGGCAGGACGAACACGCGCCGGCCGTCGAGCCATTTGCCCAGACTTACATGCCAGTTCTTTGCGCCGCCGGCGTTGCATGTTGCGAGCAATCCGAGCCGCTCGAGCGCGTGGACGCACTTCTCGCCTTCGGCAATGAAGATCGGCTTGTCTGGCGCCGCGAGCAGTTTGTCCAGGCGGTATGGCACCGGGTAATAGGCGCTGTCCTTGCTCGGCGCCAAGTTGCGCGCCGTGTATTGCCGGAACGTCTTGTCGCCGGTGCCATCTTCATGCCGCTCGACGCGCAGATGCTTCTGGCCGTGTTCGGTTGCGTACCAGAACGTCTCGACGAGCTGCATCCCGGGCTTAAACACGCTCATATCTTCCACCGGCGCGTCATCGAGCGGTGCGCCGAACTCGCTGTGTAAATAACGCGCAACGGCGCCGCGTTCCTCACGCTCACCCACGGGGATCAGGTGAGTTCGCACAAGGTCCACGACGCCGCCGCTTTCGCCCGTCTCGTGATCGTGCCAAACGCCCTTGTCTAGGCGCACTGACTTCGAGCCGTGCGCGCCGAAGCGCACCTCGATCTCGCCGACACTTGACGGTTCACCCCACACAGCTCTGGCTGCTGGCAGGATGTATGATCCCCAATCCTCCATGACGCTTAGAACAAATCGTCGTCGCCATCATCGGAGGACGGGGAGGGCTGCTCCACCGCTGCGTCGCCGGGACGATCCACGAAGCCCGTGACGCTGAGCTGCGGCACACGCACCGTGGCCGGCCCCATCTTCACGGACTCGCTTCCTGTCACCTTGACTGCGGCGACCTTGCCCTTGTTCTTGGCTGCTCCTGCGTGGATCTCGCCCCAGATTGCCTTGAGCGCTGTCCTCGAAGCCGCTGCATTTGTGGCCCAAGGCTTCCAGCCCTCGCTCGGAGCGCCGTCTGCCTCGGTCACATAGACATCGACATAGACCGCCGCCTTATGCTCATCGCTTGGCGGTGTCATCTTGGTGCCTGGGATCTCGGCCCAGACCCAATCCGGCGCCTCGCCGGTCGCGAGCTTGCCGAAGCCTGTCTTGAGAGACGCCGGGTCGATCAGGAAGCCCGTGAGCTGCACCTCCGCACCGTCGATCTTCCACGCGTTGGCTTGGCTGCCCCAGCTAAAGTATGCGCCTGCGCCGCTATCGAGCGCGTCGAATGGATTGTTCATCAGTTTGCCTCCTCATTAGGGCCGTTGGCCGCGTTCAGTTCCCCGCCGACTTGCGGGCAGGCGTCTAGGTATGCCCGTAGGTTTGCTTCCGGGTATCGCACCAGCCTGCCGATCTTGATGGCTTGCGGCCCTGTTTCGTCGCAGCGCCAATGCCGCAGCGTTGACAGGCTTACTTGAAGCCGCTCCGAGACCTGTTGCTCAGTTAGAAGCATTTCGATCATTCATCTTCCTCATCAGTTTGCCGGATGGAGCCGCCATCCACGGAACCCGGTTGCGCCGGGTATTTCTTTGCCCATCCAAGCCAGCCGAGGATCGCTGCCCACGTCTCCCAAGGCATGATGACGAGCGTTTCTTTGTGGTCGTCGCGCGCGAACATCACGTCGCTGCCGGTCCCTTGTTGCAGCGCGTTGTAGAGGCTCGAGTAAGACTTGCGCCGGCGCTTGCACTCGCCAATGAGCCCGGCGATCTGCACGTCGCCCGAGTACCGGCCGCCAAGTGCGCCGGAGAGCGGCGTCTTGATCGCCTCGATGCCCAGGGCCTGGTGCGCTCGCACGACCTCGAGCTCGTAGCCCGAGCCCTTGCGCTTCGACGCTGAGCTCACGACGCCGGGATCGTCTGGACTTGGTCGCGGAGCCGGTACGACAGCGCCTCTCGGAGCAGCTCGTCGCATAGGCTGGATTGGGTACGACGCTCTATCTTCGCGACCTTCGCGAGCGCCGCGGCCACGTCGTCGGACAGGTACATATGTTTGTGCTGCATTTTTTTTTCAAAAAAGTTGCGTTTGGGTATTGTAAAGATACCGCAACGGTTCTATATCTGAACCGGAAAGTTTACAGAACCCAAACGGAGGGATCCCGGAAAATGCGTGAGTTCTTCAAAAACCCCAGCGACTACGCCGCCGAGCTGCTGGCCGCCTACGAGGGCGACGCCTACAGCGCCAAGGCTGAGTTCGCGGCTTGGGCCACGGAGTACGGCGCGCCCCGGGGTTGGCGGCGGGACGTGAAAGCGGCCATCGACGAGGCGGTCGCTTGGGAAAAAGACGCAATCAATTACGGCCCCGAAGTTGGGGCCATTTTTAATTTGGCAGCCTAGAGGAGACAGACATGGCCAAAGTTTTCGTCACGACCTACGGGAAATACAACGCCGGTTACGGCCTCACGGGCAACTGGTTTGACCTGGAGGGCTTTAGCGACAAAGCCGAGTTCATCGAGACGGCTGAGAAATTCGTCAACGAGGCTGATCCTGAGCTGATGTTCACGGATTGGGAAGGGATCCCCAGCGGCATGATCGGCGAGTGCTGGATCGCGCCGGAGCTGTGGGACTGGCTGGCACTCGACGACGCTGACAAGGCGATTGTCGAAGCCTACCGCGACAACGTGGACGAAGCCGGCACCATCGAGACGGCGCTCGAGGCTTACGGCGGTGAGTTCCCGAGCAAAGCTGACTGGGCCGAGGATTTCTTAGACGGCACCGGCGCCATAACCAACGACTTCGTGCGGCGCTACTTCGATTACGACCTATACGCCCGGGACGCGCGGCTCAGCGGTTTTGTTTCGTTCGCACGGAGCAGCGACGGCTACGTCAAAGCGTTTTTTCGGACCTGAATGAAGCGTTTGGGTATTGTAATTGTTCCGCACCGGAACCACGTTAGGAACGAAAGGGGAAAAGACATGAAAAACGCAGTGATAAGCCTGGTCAAAAAAGCCTTGCTCGAGGGCAACACGGTCAGCGTGTGGAACGGCGAGGAATGGGCGGTGAAGTCGGGCAAATACTACAAGCCGGTCATGGAGGAGATCAAAGCTGTTGAGATGGCTGAGCTAGTCATCCGCGACGCTGACGCCAACAAAGTTGGGTGGGCGCTGGTCAGTCTTTACGGCCTCGAGCCCGATGAAACGGTCATCGACTGCACCGATAACAAGTACATGGCCAAGCTGCTGGAGGAGGTGTGACCATGACAACCTATGACATCAGCGAATTTGTGATGGGCCGGTCTCGCGACTTGAATCGCGGGCTCGAGCGCGCTCGCAAGGACATCGACGCCGCTGGCGGCACGGCTGAGTTCACCGGCCTGTACGCTGGCGACCGGCGCGTCGCGGCTCGGGTCATCAACACGAAGTACGGCACGGCCTGGCTGCTCGATGACAGCGAGGCCGAGCTGATCACCAAGCGCGGCAAAAAATTCCTGCCCACCGGCGCCAATAGCCGTGTGCTGCGCGACCTTGGCCTTGCAGAGCGCGCCGAGCGCGCGCCGGCCGGTGCCGTCCTCGACGGCGAGGGTAGCGGCTGGGCGGCCCTGATTACCATGCGCGTCAAAGTTTACCGGAGCGGCGACAAGTGGGGCGCCGACGCAAAACTGGAGGAGGTGTGACCATGAAAACCGAAGTGCGCCGCATGATCCGCGACGTGCTCGCCATCGCCAAGCGCGAGGGGCTGTGTGACGACAGCCTCGAGCGCGAGCTGGTGGTCCGCCTCGCCAATCGCGAGGGTCGAAGCTACGGCGGCCGGAAAGGCGGCAAGCCTTACATCAGCATCGCCATGCGGAGCGTCGGCTGGTGGTACACGCCAGATGATCCGAAGCTCGACCGGCTGCTCAAAGCGTGGGGACGCGCCACTGGCCGCAAGCGTGATCGCGTGATGGCAATGCTGAACCGCGCCAAGGCCGGCGAGGGTATCTGGGGCGAGTACGCCAGCATCGCCAACGATCCCGAGATCGGCACTCTGTACGGCGACCCGGCCGACAAACTCAAGCCGCTGGCCGCTGTGATCTGCCACGAAATCGCGCACGTCATTGATTGGAACTGCGGCGCGCTCGAGATCGCCGGCCGCAAGTACGGTCCCGCCGGCAGCAACCACAAAAACAAATGGCGCGCCATCTACCGGCTGCTGCGTAACGCCTACGTCGCGACCGGCGCCTACAAGCCCGCGCCGACTGCCGAAATCATCGAGTTCAAACCCACCCCCAGGACAACGGAGCCGCTCGAGCTGATCGGGCTGCCGCTGTTCGACATCGCTGCATAGGAGGCAGACATGACTGAGAACCTTTATCGAGTTTGGGCCGAGGAACGCGACGGCGAGACGGTGACACCTTGGGACGTGTGGATCGAGAAAGTTGAGCGCCTTGTCGGGTTCAACTTGGACGGCAACGAAGCGCGCGACGGTTACTCGCTCGACGGCGCATTTGAAATGTTTGGCCGTGGCATGTCGGCTCGTGCCGCTGCGGCCGCAATCATTAAAGCCGCGAAAGTAGGAGGAGCCGGATGACCTACGAAATCAAGATCGTCCGCGCCGACGGCCTCGAGTTCACCGCCTTTACTTGGTTGCATGGCGACCCAAACCGGGGCATCGAGCGCGCTGTGCGCTGGGCAAAGGGCAAGGGCATACCGTATCGGAGCGTTTATGCTTTGCCTTGTTATTCCAAAAGCTAATCGGTACATTCACGGAAGATAAATGGAAGGGGATCAGATGAAAACGACACGCCTCAAACGCGGCTATCGCGTCAAGCTCACCGATAAGGAATTTGACGCACTCACTATTTTGTTGATGCTCGGAGCTGCCGACGTTGACGATATTGAAACGTGGACCGACGACGCAGCGGTGCGCACCGCAATAACGGGCTTAATAGAGCGCGGCCTCGCACTAGATGAGGATCGTCGCTGTGGCTAAACACGCAGGTAAATATGTCGCCTACTACCGCGTCTCGACGCAGCGGCAGGGCGCGACAGGCTACGGCCTCGAGGACCAGCGCGAGCGCGTGCAGTCCCACCTTAACGGCGGCGACTGGGAGCTGATCGCTGAGTTCACCGAAGTAGAGTCAGGCAAGCGCTCGACCGACCGCCACAGACACGAGCTGCGCAAGGCGCTCGAGCTGTGCGCTTCGGAGGGCGCGACGCTGGTCGTGGCCAAGCTCGACCGATTGACGCGCAACCTGCCATTCCTAACGCGCATCATTGAGAGCGGTGTGCAGATGATTGCGTGCGATGTGCCGCAGATGGCGTCGCCTCACCAGAACCGCTTCGTACTGCAACTCATGGCCAACATCGCCGAGCTCGAGGGCGCAGTGATTAGCGAGCGGACGCGTGACGCCCTGGCCTCCGCCAAAAAGCGGGGCGTTGTCCTGGGGTCACCCGACCCTGCTGCCGTCGCTCCGCTTGGTGGCGAGGCGGTCACGGCGTCGGCAGATGATTACGCGCTGCGTGTCGGGCCGATCATCGAGGAGCTCGAGGAGTATGGCTGCGTCACCTTGGAGCAGATTGCCAAGGGCCTCGAGGCGCGCGGCGTGAAGCCAGCTCGTGCAACGAAACCAGACGGCTCGCCGCGAATTGGCAAGAACGGAAAGCCCATAACGAAGTGGTCATTGTCGAGCGTCGCAAACGTGCGGCGTCGGTATCAGGAGCTAAAGCTATGAAAGAAGTTATCAGCAAAAGTGAAACGCGTTTCGGTTTCCCATCACCTGAGGAGCTGACTGAGCAGCGTCTCGAAGCGCGCGAAGCGATGCGCAAAACCGTGGTGTTTCGGTGGGCAAAATTCGCAGCAGCGCAGCAAGCCGTTCGGCGCAGCGCGGAGGCCGATGTGAGGGCAGGCGGCGCTAAAAATGCAGCTCATGCGTTTTGGTATCAGAACGAGCAGCACATCACGACGCTGCTGTATCTGGTGTACTACACGCTTTCCGATCAAAGCCGCAGTCAGGCTGACTTACAGAATGATCTCGCGTTCAGCGCGCCGTTCGTGCGCAAGCTGTACCGTACCGCGCTTGAACGAGATTTGATTACGAGAGATCTGCGCCTGACCGACGCAAGCCTCGAGATCTATTTCTGGCGGGTCGAGGGCCTTCTTGCCCTGACCGAATTAGGGGATTTCGCGGACTCGCTGCACGTCTGGAACGTCGCGCGCAGCAAGCCAGCTAACATCGAGAAACAAACGGGAAAATCGTGAAACGCGTTTCCACGCAAAATGAAACACGTTTCACTAGATGCGCCGCAACGGAACCGCAATGCTTACTGACATGAACAAGGCAGACACATGACGAAGCTGCCGTATCTCAAGCGAGAGTCGGTCAATGGCAAATCGTATATCTATGTTCGACGCGGTTCGGCCGAGCGCATCCGGCTCTACGCCGACGAAGGAACGCCACAGTTCTTCGCCGAGTACGCCGCCGCGCTCGAGCAGCTCGTTGGCCCAGGCGACGACGAGGCAGCTCGGCACACGTTCCGCTGGCTCGCCTCGCAGTATTACGCCTGGCACGGATTTACCGAGCTGCATCCATCAACGCAGCGAGCTCGACGCAACGTGCTCGAGCAGTTCCTACCCGCAATCGCGCGCGACGATTACCGCAAGCTCACGCCGCAAGATGTCATCAGGCTCGTTGACGAGAAAGCTGATCGCGGCAAGCCTGAGGCAGCGCGCCAGCGCCTTAAAGCGCTTCGCGGACTGCTTGACTACGCAGTCAGCCGTGGCCACCTCGAGCTTAACGTCGCGCGAGATCGCCGCGTTGTCGAAGTTAAGAAGCAGCTACGCACAAACCCCGACGGCCATCGCACATGGGCGCGGGATGATGTCGCCGCTTACTTCCAGCGCTGGGGGCATGGCACTCGCGAGCACCTTCGGCTTGCCTTACTACTATATACCGGCGTCAGAATTAGCGACGCCGCAATCCTTGGGCCGCAGCACGAGCACGACGGGTTTCTCGAGTTTTACGAAACGAAAGGCCGCGAGCGCTACGGCAAGCCGCCGACCGTCATCCCGATCCTCCGGCCGCTGCGCGACGCAATCGACGCGAGCCCGACCGGCGATCTGGTTTTCCTCACGACCACGCGCGGGCATGGCTGGGGCGTTAAATCCTTGGCCCAGCGTTTCGTCAAGGATTGTCGCATCGCTGGACTTGAGCCGGGGCTTACAGCTCATGGCGTCAGGAAGGCGGCTGCGACATTTGCTGCGGAAGCCGGCGCAACCGAGAACGAGCTCATGGCTATGTTCGGCTGGTCGTCGCCGAAGCAGGCCGCGACATATACGCGGAAGGTCAACCGACCCCGGTTAGCAAGCCAGGGCTTTGCGAAATTAGAACTAGACCAGAACGTATTGGCTAAGCGCGACAGCGCTGGCTAAGCTCAAATCCGTCAACTGCAAAGGGATCAGTGCGTTAGCTCAATCGAGCAAAAGGTTGGAGGCCCGGGCCGAGCCTCGCTAATCCAACCGTACCAGATAGTTAGCATATCGCAATCTGGCTAAAGCGCTGATTCCTCCAACTCGGAGGAAAAAAATTGGCTACACTTCACCAGAAACTCATGGCGCTGCATATCGCCACCGCGACGCCTGTCATGCCTGAAGCTCGCAGCACTCTGCGCACCTTGCTCGAGGCGACACTGTTCGCGGCCTGCATGGCTATGATGCTTTTCCTGCTCGTCATCGTAGGTGACGCATGAGCGAGGTCATCGGGAAGCTCAGCGACGATCACGTTATGTCGTGCTCACGGCTGCCAGCACTGTTCGGCATGTCGCCGTGGAGCTCGCCAAACGACGAGCTGCTCAAATCAACGCGCGCCTGGGATGCGAGTAAGGCTGGACGAGATCCGCGCGAGGACCGTGACCCGGCCGGCGAAGCTGCTGCCTGGGGCAACAAGCTCGAGGACCCAATCCTCGAGGAAGGCGCCGCGCG
>Ga0070749_10000344_pt1 | contig 30911 bp, 29 predicted proteins | sample VirMetDEL_Nov_18_FD_75180 | JGI IMG/M metagenome (GOLD analysis project Ga0070749, IMG submission 75180) | Aqueous microbial communities from the Delaware River and Bay under freshwater to marine salinity gradient to study organic matter... | ecosystem: Environmental > Aquatic > Marine >...
TACCTTGTCGTCTGGGGCGATCAGACCGTCTACTGCCCGTTCCCGAAGGGGTCGAAGGCTGGTCTGATGCACGAAGACCTCGGCGAGCAGACCGTCTACGACGGCGCGAACCGGATGCAGGCCCTTGCCACGCGCTACCAGTGGAAGACCGGTCTGGTGGTCAAGGACTGGCGCTACGTCGTCCGCATCGCCAACATCGACGTTGCGGAGCTGATCGCCGGAACCGGCACGCAGGCGCTTTCTGCGGGCACCAACCTGCTGAAGCTGATGACGCAGGCGACCTACAAGATCCCGAACCTCGCCATGGGTCGGCCGGTCTTCTACATGAACCGCACGGTTCACTCGTCCCTTGCCAACATGGCGATGGACAAGTCGCAGGGCGTGCTGGCGATCCAGCCCGCTACGACGCAGTTCGGCACGGCTCAGAGCTACCTGAGCTTCCTTGGTGTCCCCATCCGTCGTGTGGACGCCCTTCTCAACAACGAAGCTCTGGTCTGATCCAGGCCCACAAACAAGGAGACACTTACATGATTACTGACGCACTTCTGCGGCTGTCTGATGGTCAGGCGGTCACTGGCACCAACACGACTGTCAAGGCAACCAACGTGGTTGATCTTGGCGTCGCCCGCGATGTCGGCGAAGGCCGCGAACTCTACGTGGTGTTTTCGGTCACGAAGGACTTTGCTGGTCTGACTAGCCTTGCCTTCCAGATCGTCATCGACAGCAACGAAAACATGACCACGGCACCGGTTGTGATCGCTGCGACCGATGCGATTGTCAGGGCCGACCTGAACGCCGACGGCAAGTATGCCCTTCGCATCCCGCCGGACATCTACGGCACGGGCAAGCAGTTTCTTAGCGCCAAGTATGTCATCGTTGGCACTGAGTCTGCGGGCGTGACCGCTGGCGAAGTGACGACCGACATTGTTCTGGATGTCCAGGACGGTCTGAAGTTCTACGCTTCCGGCTTCACTGTCTGATCTAGCGCATGGCTAGATACATGGTCAAAGAACGTTGCTTGGTCGGCGGTTTGATCCGTCGGCCCGGCGACGTTGTTGAGTTCGAGGGTGATGCCCCCCGGTATCTGGAACCCTTGGACCCGCCAGCCCCTGAGCCTGTGGTTGAAGAGCCAGAGGTTCAGGAGCCGGTTGCCGAAGAAGCAGCGGAGACCGCGCCCAAGCGTAAGCCCGGGCGTCCGCGCAAGACTCAATCCTGACGTGCTACTCACCGGGGTGATTCATGACCTCAGCCGTTGACATCTGCAACCTTGCACTGGGTCACCTCGGTGACGTAGCTAACGTCTCTAGCATCTCGCCACCCGATGGGTCGGCGCAGGCTGCTCACTGCGCTCGGTTCTACCCGATCGCACGCGACACGCTGCTAGAGCAGCACCCATGGAACTTCGCCATGCGTCGCTCTGCGCTGGCTACCGTGTCTGGCACGATCCCAGAGTGGGACTACGTGTATGCAGCCCCGGCAGACCTGCTGACGGTTGTGGCCGTCCAGGGTGACGACAACGAAGACGACTACAGCACGCGCTACGCGCCCGCAGACGCCATCATCACGACGCCGATGATCGCTGCTGGGCAGTATGTCCCGCGTCGCTACACGATCGAACTGGACGCCAACGGCAGCCGCGTCATCCGCACTGACCAGAAGTCGGCGCAGATGCGCTACGTCGCGAAGGTCACGGACACGACCAAGTTCTCGCCGACGTTCATCATGGCCCTGTCTTGGCACCTCGCCGGGATGCTGGCTGGCCCGATTATCAAGGGCGACCAAGGTGCGGCCGAAGCCAAGCGGTGTGCCCAGATGATGGCTTTCTACCTGAGCGAGGCTCGCCGGTCGGACAGCATCCAGAGCAACACCAAGCCTGAGCACATCGTGACCTGGATGGCAAACCGCTGATGCCTAACACCCGCAACTACCTCCGTTCGTTCGCTGGCGGCGAGGTCAGCCCGGAGATGTTCGGGCGCATCGACGACATCCGCTATCAGACCGGCGCGGCGAAGATGCGAAACTTCATCGCGAAGCCGCAGGGTCCGGCACAGAACCGTCCCGGGTTCGCTCTGGTCAGAGAGGTGAAGGACAGCACCAAGAAGACGCGGCTGATCCCGTTCACGTTCTCGGTTGACCAGACCTACGTCATTGAACTTGGTGCAGGATACTTCAGGTTTCACTCTGACGGTGGGACATTGCTGGACGGCGCGTCACCCTATGAGGTTGTCAATACTTACACCGAATCAGAGCTGTTCGACATCAACTACGTCCAGTCAAACGATGTCCTGACGCTTGTCCATCCCAACCACCCTCCAGCAGAGCTACGCCGCTACGACACCCTAGACTGGAGGTTTGTAGATGTCACATTTACACCATCGCTATCTGCGCCAACCAATGGAAATGTAAGTGTAAACTTCGGCCGCAGAACTAGTATAAATGAGGTTCAGGGTGATTCGTCACAAGGTGTTGGCTTGGCGCATGTTGCGATATTTAGAACGACGGCTCATTATCCTGAAATATATTTTTCTGTGGGCGATCCTGTTTATCTTTCAGGATTACCGGCAGCAGGTATTAGCTCCGGTTTTTATCATGTAGGCTCAAAACCGAACAACTCGGAAGTCACACTTGCTTACATTGAAACCGGCGATCCGGTTGTTGCAAACAGCACTACTGCCATTGCGGTAAACTGGACGCTTCAATATGCTGAAAACTCTCCAGACACCAATGTAAACTACAAAGTCACCGCTGTTGGTGATTCGGATATTGCGGAGTCTCTACCGAGCGCAGCTATACCGGCAACAAATAACTTATTTGCTTCCGGCGCCTACAACACCATTTCTTGGGACGTAGTTGCTGGCGCAGTTCGCTACAACGTCTACAAAGAACAAAACGGTCTCTACGGCTACATCGGTCAGACCGAGGCGCTACGGTTCATCGACGACAACATCGCGCCGGACATGGGCATCTCGCCCCCGACCTACGATGACACGCTGACCTCTGCTGGCAACTACCCTGCTTCTGTTGCCTACTTTGAGCAGCGCCGTGTCTTCGGCGGCACCGACAACGAACCGCAGAACATCTGGATGACCAAGTCGGGCACCGAGTCCGACTTCAGCTACCAGCTTCCGATCCGCGACGCCGACCGCATCTCGTTTCAGATCGCGTCGCGTGAGGCCAACCGCGTTAAGCACATCGTTCCGCTGACCGAGCTGATCCTGCTGACGAACTCAGCAGAATGGCGCGTCACGTCGGTCAACAGCGATGCGATCACGCCGTCGTCGATCGCGGTGCGACCGCAGAGCTACATCGGTGCGTCCGGTGTGCGGCCGACGGTCGTCAACAACTCGCTTGTCTACTGCGCGGCACGCGGCGGGCACGTCCGTGAGCTTGGCTACAACGATGCGGTGCGTGGCTTTGTCACGAACGACATCAGCCTGCGTGCTGCACACCTGTTCGACAACCTGAACATCCGCGATCAGGCTTACCAGAAGTCGCCGCTGCCGATCGTCTGGTTCGTGTCGTCCGACGGCAAACTGCTTGGGTTGACCTACGTCCCTGAGCAGCAGATCGGTGCATGGCACCAGCACGACACCCTAGATGGCACGTTTGAGTCGTGCTGCGTTGTCTCTGAAGGCGACGAAGACAGGCTCTACGTTGTAGTCAAGCGGCTGCACAAAGAAGTCGAAGGCGTCATCGAATACAAGCGATACGTCGAACGCATGGGCATCTGGAAGTTCGAGACGATCTCGGATGCGTTCTTCGTTGACAGCGGCCTGAGCTTCGACGGCACCAACACGACCGCGACTCAGATGAAGGTCACGGGCGGCACGCTCTGGGACCCGTCTGAGGAGCTGACGCTCAACGCTACGACACCGCAGTTCGTGACTGGGCCATCGTCGACGGACATCGGCGATGTCGTTGAGCTGGACGCGGCTGACGGCCAGATCTACCGGCTGACGATCGTGTCGGTGACGACGGACACGACCGCGCAAGCCCGCGTTGACAAGACGCTTCCTGCCGCGCTGCGCGACACCTACACCACAGCGTGGGCCTTCTGCCGCAACACGTTCTCCGGTCTTGGTCACCTGAACGGCTACACAGTGTCCATCCTTGCCGATGGCGCTCGCCACAACCCGCTCTTCGTGCAGACCGGCACGGTCACTCTTGGCCGCGCTGCTCGCAAGGTCCACATTGGTTTGCCGATCGAAGCCGACTTGCAGACGTTGCCGATGACGTTGCAGATTGACGGCTTTGGTCAGGGTCGCCATAAGAACGTCAACCGCGTCTGGCTGCGCGTGTTCCGTTCGTCTGGCCTGCTGGCTGGCCCAGATGCGTCGTCGCTTGTCCCTTACAAGCAGCGAACCAACGAAGCCTACGGCACGCCGCCACGACTGATCTCTGAGCAGATCGAAGTCGTGCTGCACCCATCTTGGGACGAGGACGGGCAAGTCTACATCCGCCAAGCCGATCCGCTGCCGCTGACGATCGCTGGTCTGACAATCGAAGTTGCGTTGGGAGGCTAACATGTCTTACGGTTCCCCGCCCCCGATGATTAACTCTGGCTTGGTCTCGCCGACCGGCCAGCTTCCAGCCGGATTTACACCAGCCGCCTCCTCGCCAGCATCTGCCTCCGGCGGTATGGGCATGGCTGGCCCGATCCTGATGATCGCTGGTGCGGTCAACCAAGCGATCGGGTCGTTCTACGCCGCCAAGAACGCGCAGATTCAACTGCGGATGCAGGAGCAGAACCTTCTGTTCCAGCAGCGCATGAGCAACATCGCTGCGCGACAGGCTGAGTTCCAAGCGCAAGGCATCATGGAGGCCGGTCAGCGGCAGATCGGTGCCTACACGATGCAGGCTGGTGCGGCCAAGTCGCAAGCCAAGACGCAGCTTGCTGCACGCGGCATTCAGGCTGGCAAGGGTTCGGCTGCCGAGATCATGGCGACGTTTGATCTCATCAAAGAGATTGACGCCATGACGATCAACGCCAACACGGTGCGTGCGGCCGAAGCACAACGCATGGCGGCCACGCGGGCGCGTGTGCAAGGCATCATGGCCGGTGCGTCGGCAAGATCTTACGGCCTTTCTGCCGGAGCCATCAGCCCAGGTCTTAGCGGGTTCCAAAGCCTGCTTGGCAGCGCGTCGCAGATTGGGATGCAAATGCAATCCGCTGAACTGTCTTCGCAGCGCCACCACGAAATAATGCGTGCCCTGGAGGGAACTTACTAATGGTCAAAGTCCCCGTAGCTCCGCAGGTCCAGCCGCAGGTCCAGCAAGAGCAGGTTGCGGCACCGCAGTTCCAGGCAGCGCCCTCGCCCGGGATGCAGTCTGCCATGCAGCTTGGTCAGGACCTGATGCAGGCTGGCAAGATGGCGATCGAACTTCAGCGCGACAAGCAGGCGATGGAGTTCTGGAAGGCCAAGGAGGAGCGCCGCGAACAGATTGCTCAGGGGCGTGAAGCTGAGGCTGCGGCTAAGGAAGCGGCGCAGCTAAAGGCCAAGACGACAGACTTTATCGTAGACGAAGCGATCAACCTGCTTGGCTCGCAAGTTGGCGAGGTGGCAGACATCTTTGGCCGCACGACCGGACGCGAATCGGTTGAGCGATTTGAAGAGGCAAACTCTGCCATTCAGGGTCTTGCCCAAAACCTTCGCGACAAGCTGCAAGACGAAGATCAGATCGCGCTGTTTGACATGAAGGTTGGTCAGCGCATCGGCGTTGCTCAACGCAACATCCGCGCTCACTACAGCAAGCAGCTTGATCTAGCACAGAAGGCTGCACGCATCGGCAACCTTGAAACACTCGGTCGCGAAGCCGCCACCAGCAGCGACACGCAAGACTTTGTCAAGGCCGCCGCAGCCGCCGAGGCAGTCATCAACCAGATGAACACGCTGCCAAGTGGCGTGGTCAACCAAGACGTTGCCAAGCAGCAGATTCAAGCGTGGTATGGGCAGTATGTTGGTCTTGCTGCCGACAGGATGATTCGCAGCAACGATTACGCATCGGCACACACCCTTGTTGGCGCGCTTAGTAAAGGCGGCCGTCTAGAAGTCGGCGTTGCTGACAAGATGTTGTCGGTCATCGCTAGCGCCGAGGAGGCCCACAGCTCCAGGGAAGTCGCCAAGAACTTGGTCCGTGAAGGCCGCACCGGTGGCCTGACGCAGTTTGAGTCGACGACTCCTGACCCAGAGTCCAAGCCGCTGCCACGCACGTTTGACGGTAAGCCGGACTACAACGCAATTCGCAGCACTATCGACGGCGCAGACCGCCCAGACTCTTGGAAGGAACAGGCCAAAAATGTTGTCGATGGCATGGAGCGCGATCAAGTGCAGGCAGAACAGAGTGCCTACAGAGATTTGCTGCGTCAGGCGGAGTCTATTGCGTTTTCTGACAAGGCTATCGCTGACAACAAGTCTTACTGGACTGAGATCCAGCAAGAGATCTGGTCAAAGCTGCGCCTAGAAGATCAAAATCGCCTGAAGAACATCACGGTCGTTAGCGATGAAGCCACGCTTGGCGGCCTACTTGTTAGCCTTGGCACTGTGCAGCCAGAGAACCCAAAGGCTGTGCAAGAGTTTGCTGCTAATGTTGAGCAGGAACTAAAAGATGGCCGCATCACCAAAAAGGACGCCGACGCGCTGATTATGAGCGCGACTGAGCCGCGCAAAGCCATCGAAGCCAAGCTAGACAACGATCAGATTACAGCTGTGTTTGCCAGTGAAGGCTTGGATGTAGACGATACACAGCGGGCCACTGCTAGGTATCGAATCTCTTCTCGCATCACCGAGATGCAGACCATGCTTGGTCGCCCGTTGTCCGCCCAAGAAAAGGAGGACGTCATTCGAGAAATGCTTAAGGTCAATTACATTAAGACCGGCGTTGTTATGGACGATGTAGAAAGATCTATGTTTGTATCTAGGCCAAGCGAATACGATCAGGTCTCTATCGGCGTGTCCGGCAAGCAGCTTGTAATGCACCGCCCGTATTATGAGGCTGCGCTTCTTGCTGCAAAAATGAACCTAGAAAAAGAAGGGCAATACGGCGTTTACCCAACGCCGCAACAGATTGTTGAAACCTACAACAGGATGATGAAGCGCAATGCGCCGGGAGATGCCGCACGCGACCAGCACATGTTTGTGCCAGCCCTCAACGTCCCCCGATAAACAGCATGTCAGACTTCGGCATCACGTTTTCCGATCAGCAGTCGTTTAACGACGACGTTCGCAACCGACTTGATCGGATGCGTGAGCAGCGCCTGCGCCAAGCAGTTAACTTTGGCACGCGCTACAACCCTGTTCGTACCGGTCAGGCAGCACAGCATGGCCTGCCGTTCACGGTGTCTGATGACATCTTGGATGCTGCGCTTCAGCAGACCAAGCAGCAGAACATCTACCGGGAGGTCAACAGCTACCCGGTTTCGATGGACTTCTTTGCCGACCCAGCGTTTGCTTCGCTGGCGGCAGACGATGCCGACAACGTCGGAGCGATGGAGGGCCTGTTTAAGACCCTGCTGTCTTCCGGAGCGCAAGTAGTCAGTGGCGCTCTCAGGTTCATTGACTGGGAGCGAACCAAGACAGAAGAGTGGCAGACGCAGATGTGGATGAGCTTGCGTGAGCAGGCCATCGCCAACATGACGCCAGATGAGCGTCGTCGGTTTATTCAAGCGCAGCAGCAACTCCCGGCAGAGTTTCGCCCGATCGAAGAGCCGATGACCCAAAAGGTCATGCGTGGCTGGGAAGAGATGGCGCAGGGCCTTCAGGCCGACGCCAGGACTTTCTGGGGCCAGACAATCGTAGGCGAGTCGGCGTTCTCCGCTATCCAGTCCATTACGCAGATGCTGGCGCTTGCTCCGCTTGGCCCGGCGGCGGTCATGGCTGGCTTTGGATCTACCGAGTTTGGTTCGGCCATGCAGGCTGGCGAAGCGGCTGGCTTGTCGCCGCAGGAAGCATTTAAGACTGCTGTGGCAGGAGCGTTTGCAGAAATCGCTCTCGGCTTCACGCCGGTCAAGTCACTGCTCGCTGGAGCCGCTGGCAACACGCTGAGGCAGACGCTCGTCAACACAGCCAAGGCGGAGCTTGCTACTGAGATCCCAACCACGCTGATCCAGAGCTTTACGCAGTTCATGGAGTTCGAGCGTCCGAACACGTCCGCCGACTTCGTTGAATACGCGCAGAGACTGCCCCGAGAGGTCGCTGTCACGGCGCTGTCCACTTTGTTTTCAACCGGCGTCACCGCTCCGATCATCTATCGTTCTCAGGAAGCGGTTAACAAGCAAGCGTCCGACATCGACGTAGCGCAGCGCAACTCTGATGTTCTTGGTCAAATCCAAGAAACGATGTCGCGCTCTAAGGCTGCCGCTAACGGTCCGGCTTTGTTTCAAAAGCTGGTTGCCGCGCAAGCCAAGGCTTACGAGGTTCGAGAGATTCGCGTCGATCGGCAAATCGTTGAAGATTCGCTGGAAGAGCTGGGCGGGATTGAAGCCGTCCGCAAGGCGCTGCCAGAGGTTGCCTCCAAGCTGGAGGCTCAGGACCCGGCAGATGGAACCGAGCTGTTCATTCGCCCGGAGCAGTGGGCCGAAGCCGTTCGCCTTAATCCTAAGTTTGACGAGGTGCTGAGGCAGCACGTTCGCATCAACGATCAGGAGATGACTGCTGCCGAGGCGCTGGTCGCCGAGAAGAACAAGGAAAAGTTCCTAGAGGAGCTGAACCGCCTGATCGAGGACGAGGCGGAGATTCTTGCCGAGGTTGAGTCGGACCGTCAGTCGATTGAAGACGACATCGTTGAGCGCGTTAGCGGTGTCCGGCCGCAGCCTGCGGTGGTCGAGACCGAGGCAGAGCTGCCAGAGGTCGCAGAGCAGCCCCAGGAGGCACCAGAGGGCGCTGAGGTCGCGCAGGCCATCCAAGAAGTGATAGCCGCTCAGGAGCCAGCAGAGGTTGCCGTAGAGCCTGCAACGGAACAGCAACCGTTTGATGCTTGGTTTGCCAACTCACAGGCTGTGGATGTGAAGGGCAAGCCGCTGGAGCTGGCAATTCGACCGCTGCCCGATGGAGAAGGCTCGTTCTACTCGGAGGCACCGGCTGGCACCGGCAACACTTTGGTGTCGATTGCCAACCCGCTGATTCTGACCGGTGACAAAGCCAATCGGTTTATCAAGGACGCCAAGTTCCGTCAGCGGACGATGCAGAAGGCGCGTGACCTTCAAAAGGACGGCGTCATCGCGCATGGCAAGACACAGGTTGATGATCGCACGGTTCGCGACTCTATCTACGCCCCGCTAGATGAAGCACAGATCCGGACCAACGGTCGGCCTGATCCGTCTGCGCTAGAGGCCCCGCGTGTCACGCTGCCTCCTGCCGATCAGCCCAAGCCAAGGCGCATCGTCAAAACCGAGGCGGACCTTGCTGACGTAAAGACTGGTGATGAGGTAGACATTCTTGGCTATCACTTCACTTCTGCCCTAGAGCAGAATTTGCCAAAAAACGCAACGGATCTTTATCCGGGCGGCCCAGACCCATCGGTGGTCAGCGATACAGGTTGGTTTGGGACCGCCGTTTATTTCAGCATTGGCGACGCGCAGTATGAAGACGAAAGAAATCTGCACGCCACAATACGCGCAAAAAACATTTTGGTGTCAAACGACATCCCTGTCGTTGACATGAAAAAATTTGGAGGAGAGAACCTTGTTTATAACAGATGGGGGGACTTTAGCCTCGCGAAAGCGAGAGTCATTTGGGAAAGTGGCCTTGTTTCTGACCTTGAATATGCAGGGGCAATCAAGAAGTATTTTGGCAACGATAATGATGCCTATGACAAAATTCAGGATGAGTTCAATTATGACGCGGTAATACACAGAAATGAGTCGCTTGCGGCCATGTCCGAGCAGTCTCAGGTTGGTGTTTACGATTTGGATATTATTTCTAACAGGGACTTTCAAGAAGACACGCTGCAAGGCCGCGAAGATGCTGGCCTAGAGAGTCCGCAGACCAGCGCCACGGACGCTGCCTACATGGCCGCCATCGAAGCTGGCGACATGGAGACGGCGCAGCGGCTAGTTCTAGATGCAGCAAAAGCATCTGGTTTTTCGGAACAGGTATACGAGCACGCAACCGATCAAGAGTTTGATGTTTTTGACATCAACGCTCCGCGTGCTAATGCCCCAAAGGGAGGGAGTCCGGCTGGGCTGTATTTTTCTTCCGGGACAACCAAATACACCGGGAAGCGCGTTATCCGTGCAGTTCTTAACTACAGCAACCCATACAATTTGGCTGGAGGCAATGTCATAAGTGATAATGCCGTAGAAGTATATAAGCAGGCTTTGCGAGACGAGGGTCTTTCTCCAGACGAATACTGGCTAAACGAAAAAGCTGAGAAGTTTCAGAAGACCGGTCGTATGCCGTTTACCGGCTTGTCTCGCCAGGGTCAGACAAGCGTCATCAAGGCCGCTGGCTACGACAGCTTGATAGATGGCCGTGATGTTGCTGTTTTCAGCTCAGAGCAGGTCAAGGTTGTAGACCCCATCACCCGCGACGCCGACGGCAACATCATCCCGCTGTCACAGCGGTTTGATGTCACGCAGCCGAGCATCTTGTATGCACCAGAAGTTGCCACATCAAAAATCAAGGGAGCACTGTCTAGTGTTTCTGAATCAATCAAAAACTTTGTCGCCAAGATAAGCGGGCGCGACAAAACCCCAAACATTGACAAAGAGCACGCCAAGGCTGCAAAGCAAGGAGATATTGAGGCTGGAGCCAAGCTCACAGAAGCCGCCGCTTTTGCTGCCGCACCCTATGTTTTCCCAGCAAACCACGGTTTGCGCGAAGGCATTTTGCGTGAAGCAACATTCGATATGTCAATGCTTGGCGTTAACACTAGGGCTGCCAGTGCGGCCAAGGGAGTGTTTGCCAGCAAGGGCAGGTCTACCGCTTCTTTCTATGCCGTTCCGCCAGCGAAAAAGTCTAGAACTCCAATCAATGAGCGCGATGTAAACGCACAACTGTCCAATGTGTATGAGAAACTAATTAAGCCAATTAAAACCACTACCCGCGTTGGCTATGGCGCAGGATCGCAACTAGTTGAGGGGATTAGTGGATACACAACGATTTTTTCTGGCTACAGCTTTGGGCAGAAGCCAATTCCGTTGCCGCGATTGCTTTCTGAGTATGCAGAATACAAATCACGCAAACGAGACAGCTTTAGTGCTTGGTCTCAGTCTCAAACGCCAGAAACAGTTGTCCGTTATCTGGAAGAAGAACGAGCACTACTTGTAGACAACGCCACGCGCACACGCAATTTTGCGGTGTTGCGTGACGCAGCCAAGGGTCTGCAAAAGATCATCAACCAAATCAATGTCGATTATGATCTGAAGCCTAGCGATGTAGTTGCTACAGGCGAGGGCGGGATTCTCAATCTGTATGTTCTTATGAACAACCCGCTAATCCATGACCAAAAAGGCAAGCGCGGAAGAGCGATAAACTTTTCAAGGCTAATAGATATCGCCAAAGCTAGAGGGCATGACGGCCTTGTTATTCAAAACACGTTTGACGGTAGCACGGTCGATGACGTTTACGTTGCGTTTGATTCAGGACAGCTAAAGTCTGCTGATCCGTTTACATACGACAAAAGCGGCAAGCTGATTCCGCTGTCGCAGCGATTTGACGTCACGCGACCAAGCATTTTGTATGCCCCAGAACAGCAACCGATTGGCCCTGTCACCAACGACCAGCTAAAGCAGCAAGCTGTCATCGCTTCGTCGATGTTCAGCAACCTTGCTGTGGAACTTGGCATTAAGCCAAAACAGTTCTGGGAAAGATACGGCCCGCAGTTCCGGGTTGATGAGCAGGCGCGTGGCGGCTCCCCGGGCGCGTATCAGCCAAAAAGCATGACTGTCGTGCTTCAGTCTGACCAGACTGCTGACACGCTGCTGCACGAACTTACGCACCACTACGTTCACATTCTGTCGGTCATCGCCGCACAGGACACGGCGCTAGAGGACACGCAGACTGCTGCGGGCATTATCCGTGCCCGTGAGGTGTTTGAAGACCTTGTCTCCGAGTTTGACACCGACGGGTTCATCGCGGCCGAGGGATACAACACAGGTCAGGCGTGGACACGCCTTACCGCTGAACAGCAGGCGCGCATCCACGAACGCATCGCCTACCAGTTTGGTGCCTACATCGCCGAAGATGCTGCGCCAACCGAGAAGGTTCGCGGCGCTTTCCGCAAGATGTCGGACTGGCTGCGGAAGATCTACGGCAAGACGCTTCAGAAGCTGGACGAGGCTTACTTTAGACGGTTTAACGAGCACCTTCCGGCGCTGACCGATGATGCCCGCCGCATCTTCGATCGCATGATCGGATCTGCTCTTGCTGTTGAGCAGGCAAAGGCTGCTGAGGGCTCTGTGCCCATTTTCCAGTCACAGGAGGAGTCCGGCCTGACCGATGAGCAGTGGGCCCGGCTGCAAGCAGATCAAGAGGCATCGGACCAAGAAGCCATTGAACAGATGATGGCTAGGTTCATGCGCGATGAGAAGTGGGGCATCAGCAGCCGCAACCGCTTCATCCGCAAGATGCAGCAGCAGGTGCGTAAGAAGCGCGCCGAGGCGCGTGACCGCGTGCAGGCCGAAGTAGAGCGTCGCCCAGTCTATCAGGCCATTCGGTTCTTTCGCACTGGAGAGCGACTTACCGATCAGGATGCGTTTGCCAAGATCGAAGGCAAGCACCGCCTGGATGTCGCCGCGATCAAGAAGCTGTTCCCAAAGGCTGAGGACCGCAAGAAGCTGCGTGGTGGCCGCTACGGGATGACGATGAAGGAGGGCATCGACCCTGACCTTGCCGCATCCATGTTTGGCTACGAAAGCGCCGGGGCCATGATTCAAGACATCATCGACGCCAAGCCTATTAAGCAGGTTGTCGATGAGGAGGCTGAGGCGCTCCTGCGAAAGGAGAACGCAGACCTGTTCGACCAGAACAAGATTCGCGAAGCGGCCATCGAATCTATCCAGAACGAACGCACGTCTCGGTTTATCGCGGCAGAGCTTCGGTTCATGTCTGCCGTAGTCACGCCGGTTCGCATCCTGATTGCGGCTGCCCGCGCCGCAGCCACGCAGCGCATCGACGGGATGACGATCAGAGAGCTGCGCCCGGATCGCTACGCCAACCAGTCAAAGCGTGCATCCAAGGATGCGCTGAAGGCAAGGCGTGCTGGCAACAATGCCGAAGCCCTGAACGCCAAGCGTCGCCAGCTTGGTTTGGATCAGATGGCGTTTGTTGGCCGGGCAACCAAGAAGAGGATTGAGCAGCACCGCAAGTATCTTCGCAGGCTTGCCAAGCCAGCCAAGAGAAAGCGTGTGGGCGCAGATCACGGTGATGTGATTGACATCGTTCTGTCGCGCATTGCTGATGGCAACAATCCCTTGGTTGTGGTGCAGCCTGGGCAGGTTTTCCAGAAGGGTCTTAGCTGGCATTCTCAGCTCATGGCCGACCAAGGCAGCCCAAGCCTGCTGGACGCGGAAACCAGCCGTCAGCCGGTTGGGTGGACTGGCGAAGAGCCCGCCACCCTTGCCGATGAGATCATGTCGATGCCGCTCGGCGTTGACATCAACGACATGACGGTTGAGCAGCTAGAGGACATCGTCAAAGCTGTCAAGGAGCTTGAACACGTCGGCAAGCAGCTCACTGAGGGCAACGCCGCTTCTAGAAAGCAGAAACTTGCTGACATTGACGAGCAGCTTGCAGATGCCGTTATGCAAAGCATCGGGCGCAAGCACTCTCGCAAGACAGAAGATTCGTGGATGCAGGACCCCAAGCGCATCTACGAAAAGATGAGCGTCCAGCACTACACCATGGCTGGCAAGTCCTACGTCATGGACGGGGGTAAGTATGGGGTGTGGTTTGACTACGTAGTCAACGTCGCCAGTCAGATCGAGGACGCTGAGCTGAAGATGCGTGCCGATCTGACGCGACAGATGAGCGATATTCTTAAGCCCGTCACTGTTCGTGGCTACAGAACCAAGCGTCGCATCGACCGGCTAGATGGTGACTACAGCCTGATGGAGCTGTTCGTCATGGCGTGCAACCTCGGCAACGCTCAGAACGCGCAGCGCCTGTTGAACAACGGGTATGGCAAGTGGACCATCGACGATGTTCGCATGGCGATTGAGGAGAACCTGAATGAGCAGCAGATTCTTGCTGTTCAGAAGACTTGGGATGTCTTCAGCTCGATCAAGCCGTTGATCGCAAAGCTAGAGCGTGAGGATCGCGGTGTTGAACCTACTTGGGTTCAGCCCAAGCCCGTAGCGTTCACGGTTGCTGGCAAGACCGTTCATTTGTCCGGTGGCTACTTCCCGATCAGCTACGACGGGCAGGCATCTCGTCTTGGTGCTTACACGGAGCAAAGCAAGGAAGCGGAGACCCGTGATGTGAAGTCTGCCGTAGTCGCCACAACGCACCGCGCCTTCCTTAAAAACCGAGCAAGGGAGGTCCAAGATGCACCGCTGCTTCTATCTCTGAGTGGAGCATTCGCGTCGCTAGAGGAGATCGTCCACGACATCCACTGGCGTCAATTCGGCAAGGATCTCAACCGGCTGCTTGGCAAGAACAGCAAGACATCCCGGGCCATCCAAGAGAAGTATGGCACGGACTGGCTGAGCGACATTCTGAACTGGCGCAACCGCGTTGTGTCTGGCGACATGTCTGGAACCAGGACGGCCCTAGACAACGTGATGTCTTGGACTGGACGGTTCACGTCGCAGGCGTCGCTTCTCTACAACATCGGCTCGCTTGCCATTCAGTGGACCGGCATCTTTTCTATCGGAGCAGCCACCGGCTACAGCAACGCGATGTATGGCGCGTCTCGCCTGTTCAACTGGCGCGATGCCAAGACGCAGATGATGAGGCTGTCGCCGCAGATGGAGCTGCGCTACGCGACTCGCTTGCGTGAGTTCTCTGATCTGATGAGTCAGATCCGGGGCAAGATCACGCTAAAGCAGAAGATGGAGATCCACGGATACTGGCTGCTTCAGCAGGCACAGTCAGTAGCGGACATCGCAGCTTGGCACGCCGGGTTCAACAAGGCTTTGTCTGAGGGCAAGTCAGAACGATCTGCGGCCGACATCGCGTATCAAGTGGTCCTTGACACGCAGTCGTCCGGTCGCCTGCAAGACTTGTCAACCGTTGAGGCCGGAACGGTCGGACGCATCTTCTCTGTGTTCTACCGTCCGATGAACGCGCAGCTCAACGTCTGGATGCGTAATGCTGGATACAAGAGCCGCGCCCGCATGATCGCCGACTTCTCGGCCATCTTTATGATTATGCCTTATGTGCAGTTCCTGCTTAAGGATGCCATCAAACCAGACGAGGGCGAGGACGAAGAGTTCTGGACCGCTAAGAATCAGGCCGCGCTTCTTGGCGCTGAGACCATGAAGGCGTTCCTTGGTTCATTTGTCTACGTCAGAGAGTTCTCCAACTCTATCGGAGCACTGTTTGGGCAAGAGGTCTTTAGCTACTCCGGCCCAACGCGGCTGCGTTTGATTAAGGACTTTGAGCGCCTAATCACGCAGATCGCACAGGGCGAGCTTGACAAGTCGCTGTTCAAGTCGGTGTCCACCATTGGTGGCGCAGCTGGATTCCCGTCCGCGACCGCAAACCGAATCATCGACGGTGTTCATGCAGTGATGAATGACAAGGATGTTCCGCCTTGGGCCATCATCACCGGCACCGATCGGTAATCTAAACCACCACCACCAACCACCAACTCGCCATGACCATCAGCAGCGCAGACAGGAAGAGCCAGCTCTACATCGGCTCTGGGACCACTGGTCCATTCGCCTTCCCCTTCAAAGTCTTCGCTGCCAGCGAGGTCAAGGTCACTACGTCTGTCATCGCGACTGGCGTAGAGACCGTGCTCAGTGCGGGTGAATACACGGTCAACCTTAACGCCGACCAGGACGGCAACCCGGGTGGTTCAATCACACTCGCCACGGCCCTGCCGACGACCAAGAACCTCATCATTACGTCGGCGGTGCCGCTCACGCAGCCGGTCAACATCAACAACCAAGACGGGTTCTTCGCTGAGGTCGTTGAGGACGCTTTGGATAGGAGCGTCATTCAGGTTCAGCAGATGCAGACTGAGCTGGACCGTGCATTCAAGGTGCCCCTGACCAGCGGCTACACGGACCCGAACGAGTTCATCACCGACCTGCTGAACACGGACGCTGCGGCGCAGACGGCGCGTGTTGGGGCTGAGGCGGCGGAGACGGCCGCTGTGGCAGCGCAGACTGCGGCCGAGTCCGCAAGGGATGGCGCGTTGACTGCGGAGACCAACGCAGAAGGCTACGCAGCCACCGCCGTTGGCGTCGCGACCCGCATGTTTACCAGCTACTCGGCTGCCGTAGCTGCTGGACTGAGCAACGACGATCTGTTCCGCGTCCAGATTGGTCAGCGGATCTTCGTCTACAAGTTTGTCACCCCTGGCAACTACGGCGTGCTTCAGAGTGTCATTCCTCTGAACTACCCGGAGGCCACGTTTGCCAGCGCATCGTCTTCGGGCACCTCTGTTTCAGGGGTGTCCATACCTGCCGGTGCTCTCATCGACGTGTCTGGTGTAGACGCTCTCTACAGCTACAACCAGATTCGCAACCGCGCTGTAGATGGCAACCCTAGCCTTAACCTGCTTGGGGTTCAGGACGCATCCAAGCAGCCGCTGCGGAGCTACATTTCAGACGCCGACCCTAACGATACCGGTGTCTACGATTTCAACGTTGACAACGAACTTGTTGTCAGCCACCTCCCGGCCACGGGAACAGACACCTACACGGTAGCTTTCCCCGACATCTATGTGCCGCCTGGACGGTGGACGTTTGCGTTTGATGCCAAAGGCATCGGACAAAGCTACCAATTCCGCGCCTCGGCTGATGGTGGCGCGACCTACACGCCTACGCAAACAGCCACGACTACGTTTCAGACGTTTGCCATCACGTTTGACAACACCACGGAACAGGCCGACACATTTCAGTTCTTCCGTGAAGTCGCCGGAACAACGTCGCTGTCTGCGATTGCCTACAAGAACTTTCGCATTGTTCCTGGCACCTCCGCCACCTACACCGAACCAGCCAATCGTCACGGCTGGCATAAGCGCCCGTGGTCGCTGGAAGACAGATCGCTGGTGCCAAGCAACGAGCCGCGTGGATCAATCGCTGTTGTTGCATCCAACAGCAGCGGCATGTTGCTTACGTCCGCTGGTCACGGGTTCAGCAACAACGACACTGTGCTGCTGTCCGGTGGAACCTATGCGCTGGCTGGGGTTGTTCACTACGTTCGTGATGCAACGGCAGACACGTTCAAGGTTTCGCTTTCGCTCGGAGGGGCGGCGCTGCCTTATAACGCAGCTAGCGTTCCAACAACTGCTAGCTTTGGTCCCATCGTCGACAATTTGCACTTCCAGCTTCCTCTTGCGGAGACCAAGCAGCTTAACGAATACACGGTCAGCTTTGCGATTAAACCGGCTGACAACGCTTACGCCAACGCCTTCAGTCTGACGTCGCCGTCTACGGCTGCGGACAAGTTCGGCATGTTGCTGGTCCCAAGCACCGATGCTCTTTCGTTGTCTTCTGGCTTCATCAGCTTCGACCACCTTGGCAGCACCGACGACACGGTGCAGCTTCTTGGTGTCGCGATCCCGAAGGAGAAGTTCAGCATCCTGACGGTTGTTGCGCCAGCAGATGCAGGCGTCAACAGCGACCCGGCACGGGTCTACATCAACGGGATTCTGCTGCGCGAAGTTGAAGAGCAGATCCGTGTCAAAACGTCTTCGCGTGACGCAGATGGTGCGAGCCTTCGCTTCAACTTTGGAAAGGCTCACAGGTTTGTTGAAGACGAGCCGGTGAAGCTGCAAAAGGACCCCGGGGCAGTGTTCCCGGTGGGTGTTGACGACGCGACGACCTACTACGTTCGGCCGCCAAGCAGCAACTTCCAAGAGACCCTGCTGCTGTCCACGACGGCAGGCGGCACGCCGATCGCCTTTACCAATCCTGGCTCCGGCAACATCTTCGTTAATAGCCAGCCGCGCCCAGTTGGCACTGCTCCGATCTCGCTGAACTGTCTTTCGCTCTTTGGTTTCAAGACCATTGAACCGTCGACCTTCAACCTGAAAGGGGGCTTCGCCAACTTTGTCTTGTATGACAAGGCTCTGACTGAATCTGAAGTGCAAAAGCTCATCACGGTTCAGAAGCAGCGGGTCGCCGCACACTACGAACCGATGCCAGCCCTTGGTTCGGTGCTTCTCACGGAAGGTGACTCGATCACCTTCGGCGTTGGTGTAGAGAACCCGACGCAGACGTTCCGCTACCGCTTGTTCTACGGTCTGGACTTTGATCCCAAGACCGTATCCCCAGCGGCTTTCGGCAAGTCGGACAACGACACGTTGATGACGACCTCCGATAACAGCGGCAACCTGCGTTTTACGGCAGTCGGCCACGGCTTCCCGCAGGGTGTCTCTGTTGTCGTCACCGCATCAACGTTCCCGGACAACATCACGGCGGCAACAACTTACTACGTCAACGTCATCAACGATGACAACATCCAGCTCACGACTGATGAGACCATGCTGAACACGGTTCAGGCCGGTGCCGAGCTGGGCGCTGACGTTCATGTGCTGCTTGCTGACAGCATTGGAAACGTGCGCGAAGCCATGACCGTTAACCTGCCCGCTCACGGCTACGACCAGACAGGCGTATCGTTTACAACGACCAACACCTTGCCAAGTGGCTTGGTTTCCAACTCGGTTTACTTTGCCCAAAAGCAAGATGACAACAACTTCTTCATTTCGCAAAAGGGGTTTGTCAGCAACTCTTTCCCGCTGATTCTTGGTCAAGCGGATTACGGAGCCATCGGCGATGTGACGATTCGCCAAGATCTTTCGACGCTAGACAACGCAGCGACGAAGCTCAACGAAAAGACGTTTGCTGTAAGCGGCGCAACTATCGCTGATACCATCAGTCGAAAGGGTGAGCTGCTTGAAATGATTGGCCGGGTGGTCGCTGATGGTAGTCGCCCGATCGTGACCTACATGGCTGGCGTCAACGACATGATCGTTGGTGGCTCACCGAACGAGTTTGGTGTCCCAACTGCGCCGCTGACCGAGGCCGAGCAGACCGCGATCATCAACAGCCTGAAGGACTACTGGACCGAGATCCGCAACGCTGGGGCAAAGCTGATCGTTGGCACCATCACGGCGGTCAACTTTGATCCAACCCAGACCAGCGAACCTAACGGTCCGTTTATCTACGCGACTGACACGGTCCGCAACTCCTTTAACGCCAAGATCCGCGCCGCATCTAGTTATTACGATGCACTGGCTGACTTCGCGTCTTACGATTTGCTAAACATTTGGCAGACATCAAATCCAGTAATAGCGCCAAACTCCTACTTCTCTGACAGTGTCCACATCAGTCTGCGTGGGCACCTTCTGATGTCCAACATCCTCTCGCCTCTGGTGGACCGATTTCGCCTCTGAGGAGTTTGATGATGGACCAGGAACTCATCAACATGATGATTGGCATGGGCGCAGCCGTCTTCGGCTGGTTCATGCGGATCATCTGGCAGTCTGTTCGGGACCTGCAAATTGCAGATCAGAAGCTGGTCTCGGAGCTTCACATGTTCAAGGAGCATGTGCCTGTCACATATGTATCCAAGGCAGACTTCGCCGAGATTCTCAAAAGCATCAACACAAAGCTGGATCGCATTTGCGACAAGCTGGACAACAAGCAAGACAGGAGCGACCCATGACCGCAGAACAAGTAGCAGGTATCGTCCGAGCCCTAGTCGCCGCCGTTGGTGGCTACCTTGTTGGGCGCGGGTTCGTGGACGGTGAGACCGTCTCGGCAATCGGTGGTGCCCTCGCCACCCTTGTCACCGCCGTCTGGTCTGTCATTTCCAAGAGGGACAAGGCTTCGGCATGACAGAGTTTGCCTTTGTCGGCGGCTTGGTGATCCTGCTCGGCTTGGTGGTCTGGGCACTGGTGTCATCAACTTATGACAAGGCGAGGGCCGAAGCCGCACTGGAGCGTCACCGTGCCAACTTGGAACAACTGGAAGCAGCTATCGAAGCTGGTCGTCGCGCTGCTGCTGACGCTGACGGCGACGGGCTGCTGCTGGATGACGGGTTCCGACGTGACTGATGTCTGCCGGGTGTTTGAGCCGATTCGGTGGTCGGTTCACGACACCCCAGAGACCATCCGGCAGATCAAGATCTACAACGCCAAGCTACAAGGGTTGTGCGGGCGAGATCCTAGCGTTGACGATTGAGGGTGTAGACGCTAGAGTTAAGGCCCACTCGCCCGACCAACCCGACAGGGCCGCAGCTCCTCTCCCCAGGCTGCGGCCCTGTTTTTATGACATCGACAGCCCTTCGCGGGCGTCGTTGCGTTGTTCAAGCAGAAGCCTGACTGCTGGCGAGATGTCCGCGTAAACGTCCGCAGGCACCGGCACATCGTGCGCGTCGGCTAAGACGGCGTGGACACGCACCAAGATGCCGCGCAGCTTCTGGAGGTCACTGACGGCCAGCAGCAAGGCTTGGTGCATGTCTTGGTCTGCCACGTCTAGGTATTTACTGACAAGGGTCATCTTTCCCGTCCTTCAGTAAGAAACCGAAACGCGACTGCTCCTGCCAGTGGGACAATTCCGTTTCCAAGCATCCGAATCCTGTCCACCCTATCGGCAAGCCCATAAGCCACTCGACCCATGTTGGGCTCAGTTGCCCACCAGCATGGGTTGCCAGCGTTGCTGTTTTTCTGTTTAGCTCTGCTGGGTTCTTCCCATTGTCTTTGTAGTCTCTGGCCGCTGGCGTTGGCAGCAAGGCACCACCACCGATCTCTTTGGTGTGGAGCCCCAACATCTGACGCACTGACGCGGACTGCTGGCGAGACTTGATAGCCCAAGCCCTCCAGGTCGCTTCTTGGTCCTCGAAAAGCGTCCAGCGAGACGTTTTCAAGGAAGAGGATTCCAGCTTCGCATTCTTTGGCAACGCGGGCGATGTTAGGCCAGACGCCGTAGTATCTTTCATCGCTTTGCCCAAGCCTTTTCCCAGCCACGCTCCATGGCTGGCATGGGAATCCGGCAGTGATGAGATCCACCTTGCCGCGCCATGGTTTGCCGTCGAACGTCGTAAGGTCAGACCAGATAGGAGCCTGATCCAGCCGCCCTTGTTCCATTTTCTTAGCCAAGACCGACGCGGCAAATGCTTCCCTCTCCACGTAGCAGACCGTGCGAGCCGTGATGCCGGCAAGTCGAAGGGCAAGGGTAAACCCTCCGTATCCGGCACACAGCTCCATGGTATGTAAAACCAAGTCACACATCCTCCACGCTCAGGTGGGCGATCTCGGCCTTCAGAATGCTAACCTGGAACAGCGCGGTCTGCACAGCGCGTCTGGCTTCATCGACGTAGCTAAGAAGGTGTTCCCGCTTATGGCGGTTTGCCGACAGCACCGACAGCTCGGCGTGCTTGACAAGGTTGTCTGCGTCACGCATGGCCTGCAAGGCTTCGGCGACGACTTTGTTGGCGCGTGGCAGCGCCTGCATGATGGATCGACTCATAATACGTAATACATCAATAGGATTGCGGCGATGATGAGTGCGATGCACATCCTGCACATCGCGACGAATACGCATTCCATGAATGCGACATCAACTTTATTTGGGTCCATCGTCTTCAGTTAGGAATGCGTAGATCATGTTGCCCTGGAGTTCGATGCGATCGCGAAGCGGCTTGTCCATGCCGATGTTGTGAACCTTGATAAGAACGCGCAGCGTCTTGTCTAGGATAGTCTCGGCTTCCTTCAGCCGCTTCGCACACCGGTCCAGCGCATCATCTCGGAAGTCTTCACCCATGGTCGCAGCCACATGGGCAGGGATCTCCAGCGCCCTGATGATGGTCGTCTGGTAGCGGCCCTGCGGTGTGTAGACGCCTCTGATCCAGTTCCGGATGGTCTGGGGTGAGGCACCACACATCTCCGAAGCCTTCCTGAAGCCGTGCCGGAGCACTAGCGTCTTGGCGGCTTCAGCCCAAGTAGCGGGCTTCCAATCAGGTGGATGGTTGCTCATGGTTCTTGGTCATCGCAAGCTCATAGGCTTCGATGCCAGACATCGGGTAGCGGATGATCGGCGACTTCTCGTTCGTTTCGATTTCGAAGTAGGGAGGACCGGAGCCCTCCCGACGCATCTTCCGCAGGGTCCAGCGGGTCACGTTCCAACGCGCACAGAGTTCACTCTGTGTCAGCATCGGCGACTGGGGGAGTTCCTTCATCAACCTGTTCCTCTTCGGGGGTCACTTCGGGGGTCACGTCTTCGTCGATCTGGATGGCCGCACGCAGGCGGTCCATCGGGTTCGGTGCCTGCTTGGTCGGCTCACGCCGGAGGTCGTAGTTCTCGTTATCGTGAGCCATGAGCTGGTCTAGGTCGGCGCTGCTGGGCAGGCGCTTGCAGATGCGGCGGATGACGGTCTTCTTTGCCATCTCGCCCCACCAAGTGGTCCACGGGCCGCCGTTGCCAGAGCGGCTGACAGACCGGACCTTCTCTACCTCTTCGACCGACATGACTTCGCGGTAGACCGCGCCGTCCTTGGTCTTGGCGATGGCGTAGACAGCGATCGGGTCGCCGCGCTCACCGAAGAGGCAGGGCTTATGCTCGATCTTCTCTTCGTCACCAAGCACGTAGTCAAAGTGGTCGCGTTCATGCACGACCTGCGCCGAGATGCTGGCAAGCTCGCCTGAGTTGCGGAGCTTCTTCAGCAGCCCGCCGATCATCGGCATGTATTGCACCATCGGTCCGCCCTTGCTGCGGAAGATGACGAGTGCAGCTTCGCGGCCGTCAGGCAGCAGGCCATCCTGCGCCGACTTCATCACCGCACCAAAGAGCGACCGGCGGTCAGCGTTGAGCAGCTCAGGCTGCATCTGGATCGCGGTCAGCGTCGTGCGGATGAACTTGTCCGGGCTGATCTGCGGAGGCAGAGCTGCGGAGAACTCCGGCTGCATCCGGGTCAGCGTGGAGCGCATCGTGTCAATCGGGGATACTGCGTTGGTAGTCATGTCTTAGTCCTTTCTGGCGGTGAATCGGAACACACGGAACGGAGCCCTCGCTCCGGTGTAGGTGCCGACCATGTCGGCGGTGATGAGCTTGCCCGGGCTTGGCTGGGTTGCGCCACACGACACGGTGCCGTGGCCGCTGTGGATCTTGCTGGCGGTGCCAGCGCGTTCGATGATCTGTGCCTTCAGCACCTTTTCCTTGGCTTCGATGTCCTTCCGCAGCGCCGCGACATCGCGGTAGTCAGCGATCAGAAGGTCCAAGGCTTCGTCGGCTTCCATGACCTCATCGCTGATCTCGGCGAGGTTGGCCCGCACGATGCGGTCGTAGTCGCGGTCGTAGTCAGGCTTCGGCGGGATGCCCTTGTCAATGCTGTCCCAGAACTGGGCGACCTTGGCGCGGATGGCTTTGCCGACCGCACGGTCACGCTTCCGGTGCGACATCTTCAGTTCGTTGCCACCGACCAGAGCAGCGATGACCGCGTATTCAAGGCCAGCGACTTCCATCTGGTGCTGGACCTGGAGTTCGATGTGCTCCGGCGCTTCGATGGTGCCGTCCGCGTATTCGATCCACTTTTTGGCGAACGCAGAACGGTCCACGTTCTTGATCTCCAAGATGCCATCACCTTCCTGGTGGTTGATGATGCGGTAGTCGAACGACGACCCAAGCCGTGCTTCGTCGTCGCGGATGTAGAGCTTGAACGGCTCCACGCTCCAGCCTTGGTCTTCGGCCACGCCTTCGGCGATGATCGGCTCCAGCCGCTTGCCCCAGGTCATGCGCTCGGTTTCAAAGAAGCTGCCGCGTTCGCCGCTGGCCTTTTGGTGCCACAGCTCGTATTCGGTCAGATAGGGGGACAGACCAAAAAGTGCAGAGCACTCCGTGCTGGTCACGTCCTGCTGCCGCATCGCAAGCCATTCGGCTTCGTCGGCTGGGTCAAGAATCACTTTCATGCTTAACTTTTCCTCTGAGAATCGGACAGCAGCGCGGTTGCGCTGTGTGGACTGTCGTAGTCAGCGGTAGAAGTCGGTGCAACCTTGATCTGCCGGTTTTTTTGCATGAGCATCTAACTCATGGACACCACGCTAGTTCTGCCGTGGCCGCCGTCGGTGAACTCTTACTACCGGTCGGTGAACCGAGGTCGTCTAGCTGGCCGCGTCCTGATCTCCGAGAAGGGCCGGGCCTACCGGGCTGCTGTAGAGGGCATCGTTCAGAAGCGAGGCATGACCCCGATCCAGGGGCGACTTACGGTCTACATCGTGGCGAACCCGCCGGACCGTAGACGCCGAGACCTGGACAACATGCTGAAGGCGACCCTGGACAGCATCGTCCACGGGGGCGCGATCCCTGACGACTCGCTGATCGACCATCTAACAATCGTGCGAGGACCCATCAAAGAGGGTGGATCTATTTCTGTTAACATCAAAAACGACAAGGACTTATGATTAACGTCAACAGAGTGACGCTGCTTGGCTACGTCGGTGCGGACCCGGAGATTCGGGATCTGCCGAACGGCCAGATGTGCAACCTGCGGCTGGCAACGACGGATCGCTACAAGGACAAGCAGGGCGAGCAGCATGAGCAGACCGAGTGGCACACGGTGACCATCTGGATTCCGTCGATGATCCGGCTCTGCGAGGACTACGTCCGGAAGGGCAGCAAGGTCTACGTGGAGGGCAAGCTGACGCACCGCAAGTATCAGGACAAGAACGGGCAGGAGCGGACGGCTACGTCGGTGCAGATCCGGCCGTTCAACGGCTACCTGATCCTGCTGGATGGCCCAGGCAAGGGCACGTCAGCTCCGGAGCGTCGCCAGAAGGAACAGCGCGAAGTCAGCATCAACGACGATGACATCCCTTTCTGAGAAGACCTGCACCAAGTGCGGGGAGACCAAGTCGGTCAGGCACTTCTGGAGGCGGGCGAAGGCCAGAGATGGTCTTTCGTCTGCCTGCATCGTCTGCCGCCGGGCCGAAAGAAAGCGCCGGGACGGCAGGCCAGAGGTAAAAGCTACGCGGCGCGTCAACGATGCCGAGTGGCGAGAGCACAACCGCGAACGCACCCAAGCCTACGACCGTCTTCGGCACGCGATCAAGCTCGGCAAGATCAAGAAGCCAAGCGTTTGCCCGAGGTGCAAGGTCAGCAAGCACGTCGTAGCTGACTACATCCGAACCAAGCCGCCGATTGAGTTTGTGTGGCTTTGCAGACAGTGCATATCTGATCGCTTTTGGAGACGAAGCTAAACTGCTAGTTTAGCTTTATGACCCAAGAAGAAGATCTCGGCACCGTCTACCACCGCATTAGGCGCTGGGCACATGCCCGCGACATCGTCGATCAGTCGACGACCGTCCAGCAACTGGCAAAGCTGGTCGAAGAGTGCGGTGAGCTTGCCTCTGCGCTCGTCCGGCACCGAACCGTCGATGCCAAGGACGCTATCGGCGACATGGTGGTTGTCCTAACCATCATCGCCGAGCAGCTCGGCCATGCAGTAGAGGACTGCGTTGAAGCGGCTTATCAGGAGATCAAAGATCGCCAAGGTCGAATGGTCGATGGCGTTTGGATCAAGCAGGCTGATCTTTGATGAATTGGAAAACCGCCCATGCGATCGGTGATACGTATTATCATGGGCGCAAGCCATGCGCTGTGTGTGGCGAGGTGATCCGCTACGTGTCAAGCCGAACCTGCGTGCCCTGCACGGTTCGCAAGGCTGCGGAGCACCGTAAGTCCGTGATCGAGCAGACCGAGGCCCTGCGACGGAGGGGGCTCTGACATGGCTTCCAAGAGAATCAACGTCCAGCGCCTCTTCATCGGGCTCATCGAACACCGGGACAAGCTGCTTCGGGCGATCGGCCGGGAAGAGAGCGTTCAGGACAAGCAGGAACTCCGTGACCGCTTGGTTGAGGCGATCGCTGACTCCACCGAGGTGATGATCGGCGAGGTCTTGGAGCGATACCTCCGAGAAGAGTTCGGTCTTGCGCCGGATCATGGTGATGAAGGAGAGTAATATTAATGGTCACAGTTGTCAGCTACGGGGGTGGACTGAACAGCACGGCGCTGCTGATTCGGTTGGTTCAGCTTGGGGAGCGCCCAGACGCAATTCTGTTTGCTGATACCGGCGGTGAACGCCCACACACCTACGCATTCATCGACATGTTCAGTCGGTGGCTGCAAGAGGCTTGCTTCCCGGAAATCACAAAGGTCAGCGCCTCTTTCAAGAACTACAGCACGCTAGAAGAGAACTGCATTAAGAATAAAACCTTGCCAAGCATTGCTTTTGGCTTTAAAACATGTAGCCATAAGTGGAAAAAGGAGCCTCAGGAGAAGTGGGCAAACTCTTGGGAACCGGCTGTTGAATGCTGGAAGTCTGGCGGCAAAGTGCTGAAATACATTGGATACGATGCTGATGAATGGCACCGAGCTAAGATCCCAGAGGACAACAAATACGTTTATCGGTATCCGCTTGTTGAATGGGAGTGGGGCAGGGATGAGTGCTACGAAGCCGTGATGGCTGCTGGGTTTACAGACCCAGGCAAGTCATCATGCTTTTTTTGTCCATCGTCTAAGCGGCACGAAATCAGATCGTTGAAGAAGCATTACCCAGAGCTTTTTGAGCGTGCTTTGCAGATGGAAGAGAACGCAAAAGAAAACCTGGGCGCGGTGCAAGGTCTCGGCCGCAACTGGTCTTGGGGAGAGTTCAACGTGGCCGATGAGGCGCAGATGAAGCTCTTCGATGAGGTGCCAGAGGTCCCGTGCGGGTGCTACGACGGATGACTCCGTGAAGTGGTTAGAGAACGATGCGTTAGCAAAAAAGCTGATCGCCGAAGGGCATCGCTGGGAACGCATCGTCGCAGAGCGCCTACAACTGCTTGGGCTGGACGTAGAGATCCAGAGGCAGCAAGTGAGGCAGGATGTCTCCGAGGCCCTCAGAGGCGACTACACGGGCTCCTGTGACCTCCTGGTCAACGGCTGGCGAACGCAGGTCAAGTCCCGCAACTTGGGCAAGTGGTATGACCCAGTTTATCTGTGCTCGGCCCGGTCCTGGAAGAACGAAGGAGACACGACCGACCTCTGGATCTGTGTCTTGCAGCGGACCGGCGAGATGCGATGCGTCTCCGGCGAGCGTGCCCGGGAGCACAGTATGGAGATGCAGATCCGCGATCGGGTCCGCAAGATCAGCCGCCTGACCGTCCGAGCGGTGCCTCTGAAGCACTGGTCGAAGCTCGGTAAAGTGGCTCTGTATCTAAGGTTCGGACCGAAAGAGCCACCGCGCTAAAAAAGTTTCAGATTTCTTCCCGCTACCCGTCCATCGACGTGTAAGATTCGGGAACCTAGGGGGGACCACAGGGGGGTGAGGAGGCCCGGCAAAAACGGAGCAGCCAGCGAAGCGAGGCTGCTTCTATTAATAGAAGAAGGTTGGTCCTAGCAACCTACCTACCCAAACCCACACTTATGATTAGTACTGGGCTCATCATCGACCTCCAACGGTTGGTTGGTTGGTTGACAGGTAGGTAGGCAGGGGGGGAGAGAGGAAAGTTCGGAGAAGGCTTGAAAGCCGGAGGCAGGTCGCTAAGAAGGGACCTGTGCAGGGGCGAGCCCAACGCCCTGATGGCCCGGCGGCGCTTTATCTCCATCTGGTTCCCGCCGCTGGGCCGCACACCTTTCCTGGGCCTTGGGCAGGAGGATGCGATGGAGAACGATTCAGGCAGCAAGGCTGCCATCGCAGAGATACTGCGAAAATGCGGGCTGGCGGCCGGTCGACCGGATGACCGCGAATACGCCGCCGAGCTGATCCTGAAGACCGGGCACGTCCTGACTCAGGAGGAAGCCGACAAGCTCCTGGCTCAGGCCAACCGCGTGGCGACGAAGAGCCCGACCGGGCTTCTCTGGCGCTGGATCACCCTCGGTGAGTGGCGCAACATCCTGCTGGACATCAAAGCAGCAGAGGAGCACCTGTCCAGACTGGGCCTAGAGAGGCCGAAACAGGTGGTCAAGCAGGAGAGGAAGGTGACTTCAGCTCCGAGCCACTACTCCAACACCTGGGTGCCTCCAGAGGAGACCAAGGAAGACCGCGACATCTACGCGATCACCTGCGCTGCTGTCTACGACCGCAAGACCGCAGAGTTCCTGGCAAGCGTATACGGTAAAACCGTATCAGAGATCAGGAAGATCGTAGACACACACGGCCGCAAGGTCCACGGCGACCTCTTGGTTGACCGGTGGATTGGCAAGAAGAAGAGGAGGGTGAGCAAGTAATGGGAGACGCACGCACCTACTACGAAGCCTGGGAAGACGCTGAGGTGGTGATCCAGGAGATGAAGGAGAAGATCCGCATCATGCGGAACGCTCTGGAAGAGCTTTCTAGCTACGACGAAACACCGGACAGGTTGCCGATGATCGAAGACGCCAAGGAAGCCTTGGACAAGGTGGATGATCTCGGCTGATTCAGACCAACAAGCAAGTTAACAGAGGGGTAAATACAAATGAGCAAAGTTTTCGATCCGCTCCCGGTTCAGGAATGCAAGCGCAGTTCTGATTACATAAGGCAAAGGCTGGATGCAGGAAGCAAGCGCAAGTGGAATCAAGAGGCTTATAGGGCTTATGCGTGCGCGGCCTTGTCTGGCATTTTCAATCTGCCAGAGTTCAAGGACATGCTGACGGAAATGGCTCACCCAGAATGCGATTTAGATATGTTCGCAACAACGGAAAAGCTGGTCATTGACCTTGTTAGCGAAATAGCCATCAGGATGGAGATGGAAGAAAGGTGTGAGGTGGCTTGGCAGGAAGATAATGGTCACTAAGCGCAAAAACGGGCTCACCGACCCGCAGTTGAAGTGCCTGCTTGCCATGCACCAGTTCGGGCCGATGCACTACATCGGCTCATCGGTCGCGCACTACAGAGCCGGAGACGGCAGCAAGCACGCGATCCGCACGATCCTCAACCTGCACCGCGATGGCATGGTGTTCATCGTCACCACGAAGAAGTCTAGGGTGGCGACGATCACAACCTACGGCAGAGAACGTCTGGACACGCCGATCAAAGACCTCGGCAAGCCGACACGCGGAGTCAAGCCGGACAGCGCCACACGAAAGCTGACTTCTGAGGAGTCGGATGCGCTCCGCGCTATCGCGGATCACAACAAGGTCTACTACGATGACGCGACCCGGTCCTACGACGGACTGGACTGGCGACTCATCCGACGCATGGCGAGCTACGTCTGGATCGCCGTGACGCCGAAGCATTACGCAGAGATTCTGCCCGCTGGGTTGCGGGCTCTACAGTCTGGAGAGGTTTCAATTCTGTGATGGAGAAGAACATGTTTGGATCACTCACCCACAACGACAGCGAGAAGCTGCCGTTCGTGCTCCAGAGCCCGGTTGATGGCTTGATCTTCGACTGGGTCAAGGTCGTCGTGCCCAAGGTCTACATGGAGACCTACGGCGAAAACCTGATGTTCGAGACCAAGGACGGCCGCTGGCTGCCCGCGATCAAGCATCGGGACAAGGGACACCACGGAGCCAGCTATAACGTCTGCTGCCCGTTCCCAGGTGACACCGTCACCGGCACGTTCCGGGACAACAAGCTGCTGATCCCGACGAAGCTGGGACTACATCCAAGCATCGTCCATGAGCCCTACGTCATCGGCATTCCGAAGCTGGGCATGGAGGTCGTCCAGGATAGCCCAGCAGAGCAGGTCATCCGCTACGTCTTCGGCAACCAGCGCGAAACGGTCATCGTCTACGCACGGATCAAGTCGATGCACCCGGTCGTTGACTATGGCATCCGCTGGTCACGTCGCATGGATGATGGCTGGCTGCCGAGCGTGGTTATCGACGGAGCTGAGCGCGTGTGCATCGTGCCTGGACACAACTGGGACGACGTGCAGGTTGCAGGCAACTGCGTGAAGGGACCGAGCGTCGTCGATGCACGCTGCGCCCCAACCATCTGGGTCCGAGCCACGTTCCCAGCCGTCGGCGAAGAGCACATCATCGACCAGCAGCTTCGGGAGACGGTCAGCCATCAGTGGCCGGTTGGCGTCTACACGCAGTATGCACAGGCTTACGCCGATGGCGCAGATCTCGGCGAACCAGAAGCCCTGCATTTCGAAGGCGGCGGTGCTCGCTGGCTGACGCTTGGCAACATCCCGGCGCACGAAAGCTACTACTCGTCCACTAGCGGGCCGGGCATCTACGACAAGCGCATCGGGGCACAGGCGCTGTCAGCCAACCAAGCAGGCACGCAACGGTTCGGTTGCGCTATCGGTGCTCTGTCCGCGTTCGATGATCCGATCCGCGCAGAGCAGATCTACCGGCAGATGGCTGGAGACGAGGAGCTTCGGCCGATCCACTACTATGAGCTGGACGGACAGCCGCTGCGAGCCGTCAACAGGCAGGCGCTCCGGACTCACAACCGCCGCATCGACTGGCGCAACACCAAGGACAAGCTCTGGTTCGAGCAACAGCCGCCGCGTGTCACGACCGCATCCAAGCGGACAACCGATGACGAGCAGCACATGGATGAACTCGGCATCGACGCCTACTTGGCGCTGTTCGATGACCCGGCGCTAGAAGAAACCCGGCGCATGATGATCCAACTGGATGCGCTGGACACGCAACTGATGAACGGCAAGGTCAACTCCGCTGCACGCGGGGTCGGCAGGCCACTTCTGAGCTTTGCAAACGCTGCTTGGCTGTTCGCTGGTGATCCCGATGGTGATCTGGCGCAGCTTCTCTGCAAGCTGACCGTGCAGGCTCTGGCGAACAACTGGGAGGGCAGGCTTGTCCCGATCACGAAGCAGATTCGGCCGGTGGCGACGATCAAGGGCAATGCGTCTTGGAACCTGCGGCA
>Ga0070749_10000345_pt1 | contig 30881 bp, 33 predicted proteins | sample VirMetDEL_Nov_18_FD_75180 | JGI IMG/M metagenome (GOLD analysis project Ga0070749, IMG submission 75180) | Aqueous microbial communities from the Delaware River and Bay under freshwater to marine salinity gradient to study organic matter... | ecosystem: Environmental > Aquatic > Marine >...
AGACCTAATTGTTCTAACAAGGGGATGTATGTCATGTCATTACTTATCTGATGTATTTCACAGTGACGCTAAAATGCCTTGATCTGACGTTATCTGACAAGCGTTTTGTGAAAAAGTGGCTCACTATTATAAAGAAAAAGAAAAAGAAAAAGAAAACCAAAAAGAAAAAGAAAAATCGGACATGTCCGATTGGATGCCTATCGGCCACTTCATCGCTCAGGCATGCCTTCGCCGTCACCGGCGTCACTTCGTGACATATTTGCCGTTGACAAGCAACGGCTACTCGCTACGCTCGCCGAAAACATCGTAGCCCAGCTCCGCTGAGCCGCCAGAGCAGTGCGTAGCACTTGGTAAATCATGGATTCGAAAAAATTTTTTTGACGCCTGGCCGGATCAAGAAAAAAATATTTTTTTTAAAATAAGATAAGTATATTTGACACACTATGTTTTATAGTGTATCATGGAAATATGGCGTTGGCAAATAAATGAGCGATTTTAATTAAAAATTTATAAAGGAGACAATATGTCTATCATAAAAGAAAATATTAGTGCTTCATTACAGCACCTTCATAATAACGATGTAAAATTTATCAGAATAAGTCAATATGATCTAGGATACAGTGGTGACATCCTTAGATTAAATGTTAGTCTTAAATTTGTAGAAAACAGTATCTACACTAAACTACATAACCACACTGGCTTTTTTAACTTAGTGTTCAGGCCTACACAAAATCTCAGAGTATTAACCAATCCATGTCAAGGTCCAGATTGGTCAGGTTATACTGACATGAGAGAATGGTGTCAAAATGAAAAAAGCCAGCCAGAAACAGTTAGTGTTTATGCTGCCAAAGGCAGAATTGTAAATGCCAAAGGTAATCGCAGAACACCTAAATTAGCATACTACACTACCCTGGGTTTAAGTTATCAATTATGGGGCAAAGATCAGGAAGTATGTCCTTGGGTAAATGTTCAGATTGGTGACTTTAAAATAGACATGGAAATGCGTGAAACAGTTAACACAAATAAAATGTTTAGATTTTTTGGTCAGGAAGAAATATATCATGTATAAATCACATCTGGGCCACAAAATTGAGGGTAAAAAATGTAAATCTGGACCACACAGTTATGTTTGGAGTTGTGTGACTTGTAATACTTGGCTAAAATGGGGCAAACAACCACCTAAATTTAAGGTTGACAAATCTCAGAAGTCATAGTATTATAATTGGATTAATAATTAAAAATAATCACACTCTCAGTCATGTGATTTTTTTGGGAGCTAAAATGCTCCCTTTTTTTGGGGTAAATTTGTGATATTGGATAAATATTAATGTCAGGAACGCCATGCCTGACTACGGTCCGCAATGGACCCAGTCAATTACTCTTGTAATTGGCGCTGTTAGACTAGTCGATGGATATTACTCCTATTATTGACATTGACTGGCTCCTATTATAAATTAGAAATCATTCATGAAACACCCCCCTCTTCGGAGGGGGTTTTCATGTCTAAACAAAGATGGCTACCAGCTCTGACCAAAACTTTATGATTGTAACTCATGTTATCATAAAGTTTATCATCTGTTAACCTACAATGTATATCAGGTGGTGCGTATTGCCCCACAGCAATGGGATGGTATGATCTCCAGTTTACCACAATAAAATAACCTGAAAAATTTTGTGTTATGTTTTGCCATTCTGGATCAAAATGTTCTGCTAGGATATGTTCCAGACTTTCTACCATTAATATGGTGTCAAACTCATTATAATCCAACATAGCATCTTGTAGAGTGTTGTTAATAATTTTGTAGGGTTCAATATCTTGATTAGGAAACAATTTATTTTTGGTGTATTTCAGAAGATCTTTAAAGTCTCTGCCTGGATCTATGGTTGTGACCTTGTAGCCCAACTTTGTTAACAACAGGGTAACTTCTCCTCTGCCAGCACCTATCTCTAGAATATGACCAGGGTCTCTGACACGATTAGCTATCAAAAATTCTAATTGTTCTGATATGTTGCCACCAATCCACATTTCGTTTTTACTTACTTTGGGCCAACGTTCTGTTATTTTTTCATAGGGTATGTCTAGCATGTAGCAAATACCTGCCAGGGCATCTCCATATTTTATACAACCATGTTCCAGATGTTTGTGACCATCATAGGTCATCAACACATCACTACTGTAATTGTTATAATAATCTACCATGTTAGTTTCCTTAGTTTGTGAGCATCTCGTTGTCGTTGTGCTTGGGTATTATGATATATTTTTTCATCTAGCTTATACAGATTACCACGTGATTGTGTTCTGTTGCGGTCATAGGTGTCGTCTCTGACGTCAGGATATTTGCTAAAATGTCTGTGTAGAGCTTTTATGTGTGGTATATACAAACATCTGTCCAAACGTTTGCCTATGTCATATATCCAGGTATCATTGTAACCAAAATTAAACACACCAGGCGCAAAATAGCCCAGGGTCTGATACCATGTTCTGCTTATTATGGGAAACGCACAATGACGTTCCTGATTTATGCCATCATCCATCCATGCCACATATATTTCATCTTGAAATTGTTCCAATTGTGTTTGTAACAGTGTATCCCAGGCCAACGTCTGATACTCTTGATCGTCATTGCCCATGATCATAACATCACCTGTGCTTTGACTTGCTATGATATTCCAAGATTTGCTAATGCTTTGGCTAGGACCAAAAACAATTTTTATACCACGATAATATTGTAGTTCATTATAACGTTCTAGGCTAGGATCGTCAAAATCCACATACACCATGATCTCTACATATTCAGGATACTGTGCGCGATCTAGAATACTATCTACATGCGTAATTAATCTGTCAGGCCTATTGCGACTAGGCGTCAGTATGCTATATTTCATGATGTGAAATAATCTGTGAGATCTATGACCTTGTGTGTGCCATTTAACATAGGATCAATGTCTGACTTCCATAATTCATACACCAAGTCACAAAAGTCCTGAGTAGCTATCTGACCCTCATAGGTTATTTTGCTGTCAGCATTTAGAATCCATGGTTTGCCCCTAGCTGTTTTAAAATCGCCACTGATACAAATAGTAACACCAGGTTGCCACCAATTAAGTATTTCGCCCCATTGGTTGCTGTTATAGTTTTCTTGACTCACATAGGTAATGTAGGTGTAGCCATTGTCATTGTCCCACAATCTCAGAGTATAGTAAAGCTCTTCGTTTTTGTTTGACCATGCCTTTTCTATCTCATAAATCCATAAACGTTGAGTAGAAATCTTCATTATAAACCTCCATACAATTTAACATAATTTTTTTCACCTGTGGGATCTATGGATTCCAAAAAAGGCAACCACTTAGCACGTTCTGTTTGATAATCAGGATGTCTGGGATGTAACCAAAATTTAAACATATAACGACCATATTTTTCTTCGTCATAATTTACATCACCAAACAACCAATTTTTGTGTGGAACATGAAAAGGATCGTTAAACTGACGGAACCTGCTGTATATAGCAGTGGGTTTGAGACCTGTGATCTCTACTAACTCGCTACAAGCTCTGCCTGTGGCTAGTTCAAACTTATTGGGTTGTTGTTTGCGTTGAAAGGGTGTGCCATATAGCTGAACTCTCATGTGTAAGGCCGTGCGACTTACATCTTCCTGTTGTGCTAACATTTTTGTGTCTATGCCCCACTTTTTAAAAAATTTAGTGGGTTTGACCAGATTGTATTTTCGTTTTGTCATGATTTGCTCCTATTAACAATTAATATAGTTTACTATATTTATGTTAATTTGTCAAATTCATGTAAATATCGGTGATTTATGGTATGTTACTAATTAATATTGGGATCAACACACTAAAAATAATGGTTCCCACAATCCACCAGGTATTGGTGTCCATCTTATTGCTAAGATCTTTTATGCTCTGACGGTTTTCTCTGACGTCATGTTGTAGATCGTCTAATCTTTTGTGGACCATGGGCAGTTCTATCTCTCGGACTATATCAACTTGTGATTTTACACTATGTATAACATCTGGTTCTGACATTTGTATTCTTTTTTGTGAACTCGGCGCACTCATGATATCTTCCTGATGATGTCACTAAGTTCAAAATCAAACTCTGTGTAACCTGTGATGCCTGACATAAGATCGTCAGCAAATTTACCAAAGCCGTAGGTGTTGTCTGTGAATTCACACAATATGATGTCTGATATTACAACTGAGTCATCTGTGAGCATAATATTATCCATGACCTGCTGTCTAGCTGTTTCAGCTTCAGTAAGTTCTGTAAATTTTATCCAGGTATGACTCATACATGCTCCTATACAGTTGGTGCGGCGTTTTTATATGGATGGCTAGCAGGCAATTTAGCCGTTAAAGCATATTTCCATGCCAAATATCCTTCTAATTTTTCTGCGTCTGACGTGCTAAACAATGTATTGTTAAGTATAAGGTCTCCCAAACTACCTTGTGTGCCATATTGTGTGGCTGGTGTTACCATGGTTGTGCCCAGGGCAAACGCACCAAAAGTAAATCTATCCCAAGCAGGCTGAGTAACGTCAAATCCATAGTTGCTATACTCTGTGCCATTAATTCTGATATAACCTGTGCCCTGATTGTTTAACGCATATATGATCATTACCCAATCAGCACCAATATCATCTTGTGCGCCACCATTGGTATCGAATAATAAAGTAGAACTAGGATGTCTGTATCTGCTAAACATATCACCAGTTGTGCTAACATCAGTATACAACCAATAGTTGTTGTTAGCTGTGCTGTTTAAAACAGTTACCCTGCGCAGGTTGGTATAACCTGTGTCTACCTTATACAAGTATGCTAATGTAAACGTTCTGTTAGAATCAAATGTGCCAGGCAAATTAGCATTATCCATTCTGCTATCGTCCCATCTTACAGTAGTGAGACCATTAATTGTAGCACCTGCTGTGGTTGGATAATTTACTATGTTGTTGCCTATGTAAGCACTAAGACCATAGGTGTTATCAGCTTTGCTATCCCAGGCTGTGATATCACTGCCTGTGAGTGTCATGTTAGCAGTGTCTTGACTGTCCCACCAACCTTTTAGGCCAGATATATCAGCAGGCGTCCACAACGCCGGAGCGGCCTGGGCCTGTGAAAACAGTCCTTGTCTAGCACTAAATGGCATAGTTATTTTTTCCTGGGTTTTTTGCCATAGCCACTAGCATAAGCGGCCTTGGCAACTTGTTCTGCTTGTTTACGAGTGGCGAAGGGCCCTTTAGACCCCCATTTGTAACCACCTTTTACTTTACGAATAGGCATTAACGACCTCTTTTAACTTTTTTGCCTTTGGGGTAATAATTACATTGACTCATGTTATTCTCCTTTATTTGTAATCAGCAGTTAAACTTGCCAATATGTTTGTGCCATCGCTTACATAGCTAATGACGTCTACATTACCACCACCTGTGCTAAGGGTAGCTGTGCCACCTGGGAACACCAAGTTTGTGGTAGCAAAAGTTCTGTTACCAGTTCCATCTTGTGTAAGCACCACAATACCACTGTCACCTGCGGAAATATTACCAATGTTAAATTCTGTGATATTTCCATTTAATGTAATGGTGTGTATGCTACCTAAATTTTGATCTACACTTACGTTACCACTAGTGCTACCCACAGCATTCACAGTTTCTGAAAACTGCTTCATGGTCATGTCAGTGTTCAATACATTTGAACTAGTTAAACTTACGGGCTCAGGTGACCATTGTAAATCAGCATTAGCATCCAATACCAATATGTCATTCTGACTGCCCTGAGTTTTGGGGAAACTATAACTTACATTGGCATCATCAATACCAATATGGAATTTATCGTCTATGTAGAAAATGGTAGCATTAGCATTATTGTATGAAAAAAGTGCTTCACGACTTTGACCGTTCTGAAGAGTGGGTGAATTTGTCTGAAATGCTAATACACTTGTGGCAGTATTACTGGTAAAACTTACATTATTACCACCCAGAAGTTCTACGGCAGTTGTATATTCTTGCCAATCATCACGATAATATGTGGTAGTTGAGCTTAATACTGGTGAAAGTTGTATACCATAATTTTCTGAAGGGAAACTTACATTACCAAAGTCAGGGAAATTAATTGTTCCACCTGTATAAGTGCTAAAGAACAATGAGCCCTGATTTATTTGTGCGTTTGCCTGACTTACCCTTGCTGGAACAGAAATATTACCACCATATCTGGTAAATCTATACCTAGCAGGATTATCCACATAGGTATCACTGTAGTGATCTATAAACAAACTAGCAGTAGTTTCTGATTTTACTTGAACAGCACTATCTGCACTTTTGAATACTACATCACCTGCTTGAAAATCACTAACAATTAAACCTGTGAGATAATTCATATTGCCTGAGTAAGCACCTACTCTGGCATTGCTAAAATATAAATTACCATTCTCTGGAACAATGCTAGTGTCTAATACTGCTGATACAGCCCGATTACTAGCATTTCCTAAGAATATGTTACCTTCATCCAAGTTAGGTGTGGCGTTTGTTCTGCTGGCACCTGCAACGTTGATTGTGTTTGCGTCTGTGACTGTGGCTACTTTTTGAACTAGGTTGCCTTCACCTTCTGGTTGTGATTCTGTGAATGTGCCTGAGCCATCTACATACAGTTGTGCACCTACTGTGAAGCCATGTGAACTAAAGTTCATCTTACCACTGATAACTACTTCGCCTACATCATTTATACCAATTTGATTTTTTACAACACCAAAGCCTGGCATTAGACTTGCGTTTGAACTATCTGCTAACACAGCATCTGGTGTGCTACCATGGTTACCACCATTCAGTGCTACGATATCACCTTTGTTCAATATACTGCCTGATGCGTTGTATATCTCAGACTGAACAGCACCATTGATATCACCTATGAATATGCCTTCTCCACCAGCATCATTGCCTGCAATGATATAACCACCAGTTATGTTACCATCACCTGTGAATGTGCCACCAACAAAAGTATTAGCAGTTATACCATCCACAATAATACTGTTTGTTGTTGTATTTCCATTTGTTGTTACACTATCAAGTGTGGCATTATCAGCACCACTGCTACCAGTAAATCCAGTTGCGCCCTGACTACCAGTGTAACCTATGGGTCCCTGAGCACCTTGTGATCCAGTGTATCCTGTTGGTCCTTGTGCTCCAGTGCTTCCTGTATAACCAGTGTCACCTTTGTCACCAGTCCTGGCAAATGTTACAATCATATCTGTTTGGTTAGTAAAGTTTGTTACACTACCGCTTACATAAGCAATATCAACGTCAAAATAACTTGTTTGTTCAGTAAGGCTACTAATGGTATACAACACAAAATTTGCGGCATTTGCCTGTTCTGATAATCTTACATGACCTTTTATAGTAGATGTAGAATCATCAATAGTTCTTAAGAAACTCTGAATATCTGTGCCATTTTGATCTGTATCATCAATATACATAACATCAGCGATAGCAACATTAGCGTTGTTAACTTTTACTATACCTGTGGTAGGTGGACCAGCTGTTCCTGTGCTGGTGCTCCAAACATATTCAAATGTAGCACCACCAAATCCACCTTCCTGACCTTGAGAACCAGTAAAGCCTGTGGCACCTTGTGAGCCGGTAAAACCTGTAACACCAACACTACCAGTATAACCTATAGCACCTTGGCTACCAGTATAACCTGTTACACCTTGCGCACCTTGGCTACCAGTATAACCTGTTACACCTTGCGCACCTTGTGAACCTGTGAAGCCAGTAGCACCTTGTGAACCAGTAAAACCAACACTACCAGTGTAACCTATAGTGCCCACTGATGCATCTACCCAATTCGCACCAGTCCATACTTGTAAAGTGTTAATAAGTGGTGTATTATCAAACCATAGTGTGCCTTGATCCGCACCAAAACCCACAGTGGGTGCTGTGGTTCCAAATACTGCTCTGGCTCTGCCACCTGCTTCTTCCCACACACCACTCACATACACATACAATATTTCATCTGTGGTGTTAAACCATAACCAACCCTCAGCAGGATCAGTAGGTGCTGTGGTTCCTACATCAATACCAATTTGTTCTGTGGGATAATCAAACACTTTCATTTGTGCTAGATATTGATTACCAGTCCATGTAACACTAAGCATGGCCTTTTGACCCACCGTCTCAGGAATGAATATGCTATCATCTACCCAAAACCAGTTTGAATAATTACCTGATGTGGTATCTATTCGGCCTGGTGTTGTGGCTTGTGTAAACACTATGTCTACAATTTGTCCCACTGCTATATTTGATAGTGTGATGCCAGTTATGTTTCCTGTGATGTTAATGGGAAACACATCATAATTTGCTACATCTAAATCAAGATTGCCTGTGAGATCACCTGCGTATACAGGTGTGAGCGCAGGATCCATAACACTGCGTCCTCTAACAACACTGCTACGATCAAGCCAAGAGATTATGCCTCCAACTTTGTCATAGTAAATTGGATCTAAAGCATTAATAGCATTTCTGATAGCAGTGTTACCAACAGCAGTGCTGGCTTTAACTTCTATGGTTACAGGTGTAGAAGTTACGCTAACAGCTGAATTTGCTTCCGAAACACTTACGTTTGATTGTGTGCCTTCAACTTCAATAATGGCGGCCATGTGTTTCTCCTTTAGCTAGCATTTGTGATAGTTATTGTGGTAGTGCCTGTGCCCCCATTACCAAGAACAGTGTCTGGTATTACAATAGTATCAGTGTTGCGATATCCACTACCAGGATTAGCAATGCTAACTTCTGGATCAGTGCCTAAGGTTTCCCATTTCAGGTTAAGTTGTAAGCCAACACCATTGGCGCCTGGTTGGCTACCATTGTCAGTGTAACTATACACAACATCTAATGTAGCATCATCCAATCCAGGAGCATAGCTTCGTGTAAAGCCGACCACAGCACCAGTGCCGTAAGGAATGTAACTAGCATCCAAGCTAGGATCTCCAGGAGTGCTGTCACCTGGCAAATAACGTTCTATGATTGCCCAACGGTGGCTATCTGTGTCAGTAGCACTGCCGTTAGGTGAGTTCCAGGTAAAACTTGCCACTGTCATGACAACATTTTCTCTGGCGTTGGGAAAAATAGCTCCGGTATAACGATCTGCTTTGATTCTATAATCTACACTACCATTCAACACATCAGTTATTGTGGTAGGAGTAGGATCTGTATAACTTGGCCAGTAGCCCAGAACATTTGTTTCTGTAAAATTGGGCAAACCTGTGACACGATCATAAGTTACGCTGTCCAACAGCAAACTCTGATAGGTGCTACCAAATGTCCAGGACGTAATATCCTGAGCAAAATTATAGCTATAAACTTTTGTGGTGCTGGGGAACATTTCGATAACTTTAACGTTATCTGCTCCACCCAGAAATTGACTAAAACTGAGCAGTCTACCTGACATATTTTTCTCCTGAAGGATACGAGCTAACCAATGAGTTGATTAGCAAGCTAGTATTACTATTTATTTGATTTTTAAGATTCAGCATTTTAATAGGTGCCTCCTGTGTAGATAGCGTTTGTGGGCCATCCATAGGGCTCCTGACTCCAGGGATAGTTTGTGATATATCTGCTATCACCCACTGGTCTAGCACTGGTAAAATGCGTGTTGATGTCACTCACACCTTGTGGTGATTCTGTGTAGCCCACCATCCAGGTTGGCCATTTACTACTAGTAAATCCTGTTGCGCCAGTGGCAAAATTTTCAGGCGTATGTTTGTAACCATGCCACAAACTAGTTTGCGATGCTGGTTCTATGGGATTCCATGCGGTATTAACACCCAGGGCATAGGTATCCTGATACAACACATCCATGTCTGACTTTGGTGGATCACTGAACTTGGTGGGTGTGCCAAAATCTATGGTTCCATTGCTGTCACCAAAACTATTGTAAGCATGACCATTCTCCAACAAATAATCAGCATATTCTGGAAAGTAAATATTGGCCGCTTCATATCCTGGTGTCCAAGCATAGGGCACCCAAGAGTAAATTAAGTTTTGATCGCCTGAAAAATTACTAGTTCTGAAACTTTGTGTTATGTCATACCACTTTGTAGCAGTAATCACAGTGCCAGCACTCACACTAGTAGGATCTGAGCTTGGGTTTTCTATGATGCCCCAATCAAACCAAAAGTTATCATGCTTGACTAACCATCTGTTGGGATCTGTTTGGCTCTGATATATTCTACCTGGGCCAGCAACCGCGGTATAATTTACAGTAGTGCCAGGTATGGGTGAACTACCTTCTGTAAACAACATTTCTGCGCCTGGCACAACTCTAAATATTTCATATGTGGGTGAATTTTGTGTGCCACATGTATAATTAGCACCTGTGACAGGTGGATTATAATAATTGCTTACTAATTGTATTTCATATTCGGATATCTTAAAGCCTACAACATTGCTATAATAGTAAGGATATAAACTAGGTATGTAATCACTGCGTGATTCTAAATAATTTGGTGGAAAATCTGCTACATTGTGTCTAAAATCACAATATGTTTCCAATCCAGCAAGAGCATAGCTAGAAATAATGTCCTGATTGGGTGATATCAAGAACCTACCATCCGCAGAATTAGTTATATAGGCATTGATTTCATTACGCCTGTTAAAACTAGCATATGGTTTTGCTTGTCCACTACCAAACCATGCGTCATAACTCCAGTTCATGTTTTGATCTTCAGTAAACGCACCACTGGGAGGTGTCCAACGTGTTCTGTAACCACTAAGATCTTGTGTAAAGTTAGTGGCACCTGAGAACATTTCAGCCAGGTTGTCCAACTCTACTCTACATCTACCACGCTGATAACTCTGATTGCCCCACATACTATAATATGCGGCAGTTGCGCTTCTGAGTTGCCAGTTATAGTTGCTAGTGTCCTTAGGTCTGCCATCCTGAGTAAAATTATGCCAGTTTGGTCTGGGACAATAATCTGTGATAATTCTGATAGCACCAGTAGGCGCCCAAGCTAAATCTGTTAAACCAGTGCTGCTTTGATAGTTTACATATTCGGGTTCAGTAGGATCTGATTGTGCTCTGATTCTAGCACTGGTATCTGTGAGGTTACCCACAGGTGCTCTGTTATAACCTAAGTCAGTGGACTTGAGTGCTGTGTCATAATACACAGGTTTTACACCATAGCTATCTGTGGCACTACCTGTCTGAACTGCTGGCAATGTGTTTGCGGCTTCTCTGGCCACTAAATCTGCTCTCACAGTAATGTTTGCCCAACCACTCCAATCCTTGTCAAGACCAGTTGCTTGATAATTACAACCATTTGAGTTGCTAACATTAAACCAGAACCATTTCCAACCACTGCCAAGTGTGCCATTAAAATTTGTGTCCTTGAACATGCGTTGCGCAAAAATGCTGTGATAGTAGACATTTTCCAAAGCATGATCTACACGGTTTTGGCATTCAAAGTCTATGGTTTTGCCTGACGTCCAAGCAGTAGTATCCTGGAACACACCCTGATAAAAACCTTTGCCCCAAACAGGTTTGCGTATGGTTATGTCAGAGTTTATGCCACTGCCTCTGAATGTGTCGACCATGTCAGTAGCCATAATGGTAGGCACACTACTGCCACCATTGTTATAACTGTCAGCCTCCCAGAATGTTCTCCACCAAACATGGTGATAACTTAGGCGTCCATATAACGCCAAGTCCAGACGCTTTTTCTCTGGATTGTGTTGATATAATGTTCTGTCCCAGTTGTCCACACTTAGGTTAAACTCTGACATCAGGTCCAGATTGTCTGGCAATGATGCTAGATCATAATACACAGGATCTGGATAATACCAATCAATGTTGCTGTTAAAATTGCTACACAAAGCAAACGTGCCCAACCTCACACTGCTAACAGGATCACTGGTAGGTGCGGCTGTGGTTGTCCAGTCTGAAATGTCTGCGGCAAAGTTGCTACAACCAGCAAACCACCAAGGCATCAATACATCACGATATGTGTATACACCTTTTATGTAGGTAGGTTTAGGTTGTGGCAATGTCCAGTTGCTCATGGTTGTGGGTGTGCCAGCACAACCTGTAAACACATGGTGACACTTAGCATAAGGTCTGTTTTCGTTGTGCGTGGTGTCAGCATTGTAATAGCTAAAGTTATAATCTGTGGTCCTGGGTCTGGTGTCCACACTGGTGTCATAACTGCTTAGGTCGACATTGCTAAAGTTTGTGGGGAATTGTGACTTGTAGAACATACAGCTAATGTTGCTGGAGTTTGTAAAGTCCCAGTTTGTTATGTTGGTAGGCACATTTGTGGTGTAGGCAAACTCATAACTACAATCTGTGTTGGCCTGATACATGGGCTGGTTGTAACTACTCACAAATGTGTTACTACCTGAGCTAAACATAAATGCTTGGCTAAAGTTTGTGTTCTCACTCTGGTCACAGTGAGTTAATTGCGTTGAACTACTGGTATCTGACAAGCCCGCATACCTGTAAGTTTGTTCCAGGCTAGATATTTTGTGCGCAGTGTTTGATAAGTTAATAGCACTAATGTTACTGCCTTGGTGTGTTCTTATACAACTTGTGGTATCACTGAGTGCTAACAAATTATCCAGGAATGGACTTACGTTACTGCTATCTGGCATCAAGCTAAATGTGCCATCCAACACCATCTCTGTGGTATTAGCTCTCACAGTCCAGGTATCTGTTATAACATTGCCAGGGAAGTTTGTGGTTGACCTAAACGCATCTGTCATGATTGACTTGCTTTGGTCTGCGGTCATGTTGTTCCAACCAAATATCAAATTGGCTGGCAAGTCATCTGGCAATCTACCACAAGCACTAAACGCACCTTGTGCCAAACCTTCACACACATCAAACAAACCATCCCAGTCATTGTTGTTGCCCAACATCACAATGTTTGCCATGTTGTTATACAAATTGCTAAGGGTCACAGTGTTAAAGGTCATGTGATTGTTGATGTCAGATGTTATGTCACTGGTTGTGATGTTCACATCACTGTTTGCTTCATGGTCAATATATTCCCATGAATTTGTATCATGTGTGACATTAACAGCATACTGGTTTATACGCAGGTCTCTGAATCCCAATGCTTGTGTGGTGCCATAAATCACCACAGGTATGTCTGAATTAATTGCTGTCAACTTAGGCGCACTACCTTCACTGCCTAAAATAGTAGTGACATAGGTTTTGTTATTCTTAAACACTCTGATGTTAGTATCGCCTTGTGTGGTCAATCTTAACTGACTGCCAGTTTGTAAATCTAACACAAAATAGTAGGGACTATGTGGCCTAACAGTTGCTCCCCACCAGGGCTTCTCAAATTCTGTCCAATCACTAGTAGTGTTAAGGTCAAAGTTACTGGGTTTGCTAGGTATACCACTAACATCCCATGTGCTGATGTTTTGATCGAATATGCTAGCATCTCTGAACATGCCAATCATGTTTGTTACATCACTAACATCCCACTGAGACATGGGTGAGTTATAAACACTAGCACCTCTGAACATTTCCTGCATGTTTGTGACATTTCTGGTGTCCCACATACTAATGTCCTGGTTAAACACACTACAATTGCTAAACATACCATCCATGGCTGTTACATTTTGTGTATTCCAATTGTTCAAGGGTGCGTTAAAATTACTACAGCCAGCAAATGTGTTACTAAACGTTGTGGCATTGTCTGTTGCCCAGGTGTTTACAATGTTAGCACTGTCAGTAAAATCAGTGGCGTTCATGAATGTCTCATAAAAACTACCCAAGTCCTGGAATGGAGGCAATTCAAAGTCGCCTGTGACATCTTTAAACAATCTGTAACCCACAGCACTACCCACAAACACATCATCAAAGCTAGAAATATAGGTCATGCCAATGGTGTTAGCAAACTGTGGATTGTATAAGATTCCTGCCACAGGATCATTCCATGCTGGCCAGCCATTGGTAGCCAACCAAGCATCTATGGTGGGATTGCTAACAAATCCTTCGCCTGGGCCCAACACAGTGTATCTGCCAGTTTGGTTAATAGTAGTAGAGCTACGTCCTGCGCCAGTGTGTTCCAGATAATAAGGCATGCCATCGGGCGCCATGATCCAACAATCTGTGCTATCACCATAACTTACTTCCAGAGTGTCTGTTACATCTATGAACACTGTGTTTTCGTAATCCTGGTTGGGATCTAACGCACAACTACCTGGTTGTAACTCCATGACAATCTCTTGCGTAGTGATTGGAACGTTTGTGGGTATTTCATACCAGGGTGGTGAGCTTGTGCCTGGAGGAAATTCAGTGTTAGGTTTGTTGTAAAGATGAACTATGGGTGACTTACACAACAATTCATCTGTGCCTTCAGCATACACATACAAGGCCATTTCTCTGTCAATAGCAGTATGACTAAAACGCATTTGCCAACGGCTTCTCACAACAAATCTACATTTGTCATTGGCACTCTTTAAATTTTTAGGTATATAATTGACCTGGACATTAGTGTTGTCTGAATATTCACCTATGGTCTCCCAATCATATGTATTAATGACATCACCATTGGGCAATATAGTGCTACTAATTAGATCAGTATAGGTTTTTACTCTCACAGGCTTGATGCCACTGTCAACAAAATAATTGCTGTCATAGGTTTCTTCTATCCATACCATGCCATAGTAAGGATTGTCAGGCTCTGTTTGTCCTATCTCAAAATGACTGTCACCTGGTTGTTTAAATTCGTTCACAGGGAACCAAGTAGTTTGCGCAACAAACTGACTGCCTATGTTGCCCTTTAAGATACAATACACATTGGCAACACCCTGGTCTGTGAGATATGTTTTGTCAATGTCCACACTAAACCATAATGTATTTTCATGGTTAACAATGCCTTCCATGTTGTTTGTGGGTTGTAACAGTGGATTATTCTCAGTGCTAGATCTGATACTTTGTCCGCTATGCCAGGTGCCATGCCTAACCAACGATTTTTCTGCTAGCCCACTATCTCTGGCACTCAATTTAGTCGCATTGGTAACACTACAACTAGCATACTTTCCTGGTGCTAATTCAGTAGGACAATTTGATCCTTCAGGTGTATAATCAATATATCTGGCCATTTATTCTACCCTCATGCGGCTGTTATTTCTAATCTGGTATTTAAGGTTAGTAAGTTCACAAGTTCCTGACTGTGACGGCAATGTGGGATGATCCCAAGTTAAGTTAGCACGATAACGCAAACGCATGTTACACTTGCCAGGGAACAGACCTAGGTCGTCCCAGATATCCAATGCCACATGTTCAGCAAAATTTTGATCTGTATCTGTGGGAATATCTATGCCTTGCCAACGTTTCATTACATTAAACAATCTGGTTTGTTTTACAAACCTGTCTGGATAACTTTCTGTGCTACCTGTGGGAAAACTTACTCTATTGGTATCGTATTCTATCTCACACTCACATCTGACTTCCACATAGCTATCAGAGCTAAGTGTATAATCTGCGCCAGGGCTTGCTACATTAGCAGTGCCCAACACACCCAAGTAATAATTATCTGATGCTAACTGCGCAACGTCATACAGATATTGTGTAGTGGCACCTGCTGTGCTAGTAACAGTGGTATTTGCTACACTTTGTTCTATGTAGGTGTCACCTGTGCCACTAACAGTAACCATGGCATTGCCTGTTATGTCCCAGGTATCCATGGGATGTGAAATTGTAAACACATTGGTTTCGTTGTTGGGATAGCTCTGGCTATAAAAATAGTTGATGTCAAAACTATAATTGCTAGGCTGTGATGTTGTGCCACTCTGACCAAGTTTGCTGGTCTTTAACACAAAATATCTGGTGTTGCCAGTGTAGTCAGGATCACCATCCAAGGGCGATGTAAATGTATATACATGTCCACCATAACTGGGCGACCAATAGTCATTGCCAACTCTGGCAACAACCTTCATGAAGTCCATGGCTTCACCTGTGCCTTCCACAGCAAACGCAATAAATTCTTCTCCTGCCGCAAAACTAGGATAACCATAGTTTATGGGCATGTTTAATTTTGGTTGATTAAGGCTTGCTGTTATGCTACTGGGTGTAACATCTGTGTTAGCATTAGTAGCATAGTTGTAATCATAGATGTCAATGGTGCCTGCCGCCGCATTGTCAAACACAATAGCTTGAACAACACGAATATAAATTGGTGCTGTAATAAATATGTTGGTATCAGTGCCTTCATATGGGTCATCACTGTAACTTTGTGGCTGGAATGGCTTGTCACTGTATTTTTTACACTGATAACTGTAAAATAATGCGCCATCTGAGCCGATTTGCTCTGTGATCTTGATAATTCTGGCTACTTGTGTGTCCAATCCTTGTGCTTCATCAGTGATTGTTACATAATCACCTACTTTGGTGTCACGAGTAGAGTAATCTGCGTCAAATTCTATCACAGTATCTTCACGATTCTCATACAAACTTATGTTTGCCATGACCTGTGCTCTGGCACGGCCATTGATCATGGGAAAATTATAGGTTGCACCATTCTCTGGCTCATTGGCTTGCCTGTCACCAGCACTGACTTCCATTCTGACACTGTTTGTTTCTGACAACAACCTGCGATCTGGATAGTTTACTTGCGCATAGGTAGGCAAACTAAAGAAGTCACCTGATGTAATGTTTATCCTGCCCATGATGTTGTCTGATGTAAACTTAAATAAATTTTCTATGTCTGAAAACCTTTGTCCACGTTGTTTGATAATCCTAAACAATTGTTCTTCATGGTCCCAGTGTAGTTGTGCTAGGCCTGCTTGTGTGATGCGTTTTATGTTATCGCCCACTGGCAAACTACTGTTAATGGCATTGTTAATGGCCATCCAACGTGCTGTTGTTAGTGTGCCCGATGAATTGTCTGGATCCTGATATTTCCAATCACCAGGATTGCCTCCATATGCTGTGCCATTAAACACATCTAAATCACAGTTGCTACGCCACTCACTAAAACTGTTGGTGTCAATAAAAGTATTTGCTATGCCCAGACCGTATCTGGTGTCAGTCAAATATTCTTCCAACACCAAAGCAGGATTGTTTTTGCGTTCACGAGTATACAAGTTTTCTGGTGGCAAATAGTTGGAAAAATTATCCAATCCAAAACGCCATTCACCCAGACCAGAGATATCTAGATCTGGATCACTAGTTACTTCCACACACGCAAACACCATGCCTTGTAAACTGGTGTTGGCAGGTATTGTGGCAAACTGATCTGCGTTTTGTGAGTTGCCAGGAAATACTTGGTTGCTACCATCTGTGTGGCCCACATACACAGCAACTCTGAAGTTATTGTTGATAGGTTCATAGGCACTGGTATTGCTACGATATATTTCAGGATCTGCTAGGCCAGTCACAACACCATTGCTACCAAACAAACAAAGTTGGCCATTATAATAAATGGCAGGATCATAACTGCCATACCAACAGTCATTGTCTGCGGTGGGTGTTAACTCTGTGGCAGTGATACAAAAGCCAGGCTCTACTGTGCCCACAATCACACCAAATTGGTCTTCAAAGAATCTGGTGTCCTTGAGTGAGTTCAATACACTTGCGCTGTTTGTGTTTACAGTGCTCCACACTTCATCGATGTGAGTATGACTAAGCGCAATGATATCACTGTGGATGGCATTGCCATCGGGCGCAGTGCCCACACGAGTTTTGTCAATAACCACACCACCTGTTACGCATCTGCCAACCACTCTGGGCAACCTGTTTAAAGTGTTGGGCTCAATTTGTTTTAGATCTTCCTGTCCTGATATTTCACCTTCCCCAGCACCAGTAATGGTAAAAATATTGGCAGGTGTTGCGCCACGTCCAGTAGTAATGATACTCTGGTTAGTTCTGTTTATGCTGTCACGATTTTCTACACTTACTCGTTGTGCGTTTGACTGCGCACTACGAAAAACATCAAACAAACTGGCCATTATATACCTCCAAAACTACTGCTTACTTTGTCGAAGGCGCCATCCCCAGTAAAATATCTGCGGCGGTCTGCTCCGTTGGTTATCTCTCCTCTAAACTGTGCGTAATAAAAATCCTGTATGCTCTGAGCACTCATTACCAAACTTAAGGTTGTTTGTCCTAGCAAACTTTCATATTCTTCCACAATAGCAAATGTGTTTATGATGCCTCTGAATGCTATCCATTGTTGTGCTAGGCTAGCATCACTAGTGGGTCCATCATCCACCAATCTGTGAACAATAACTTCGCCGCCTCTGATGGGAGAAGTTTGCGCAATCTGATTGTAGTTGGCATCACGACTTATACCGCTAACACTGATAGTCATTTCTGTTTGCGATGTTGATACCTGTGACGTCACAGGTGATATACTTAACATACTGCCCAGGGCCATATATTGATTACTGTTATAGGTCTCTGGTCTCCAACTATCACTCAGGTAATAAGTTGTGTCATCCAGAGTAAGATCCACTAACGTATGGTATGTTAAATTAGCAACATTTGGCATTATTCAATAACCTCTTGTAACACATACACACTAGTGCTGTTAAACAATTGATCGCCCACAATGCTATGGTCAGGTTTGCTAACCATTTGAACTCTGAATCTAACATTAGTGCCATAACTTATGCTTTGACCTATGAATGTAGCAGTGTTGGGATAATCATGGGGTATAAAGTTTCTGTGGACTAATACACTGACATTACCTGAACTAACTGGCACTGGCACATCGTTCACCACAGTATAGGTATAGGGATAACCCTGAGTTTTGCCTGGCTGAATGAAGTCACCTTTTTTAAGCAAGTAACCACCTGAGCCACTACCACTGGTAACGTTAATTGTAATAGTATCTGAATAATTGTTTACATTTGTCAGAGTTGCTGTATTCATGATGTTAGCATAATCACCCTGATATTCAGTGATATAACTTAGGTTGGTATTGGTATCGCCAATATCTACATCTTCAGTATAACGTCTGTCCAGATAATCCAGGGTCTCTACCATGCCACGTGAGTTTGTGTAACGTTGTCCTGGATTATAGGTTACGTTAAAACGCCAGGGTCTGGAAAAGTTTACACTACTGCTAACCAATCTACCACTGCGAGTAACTTGCTGACTGGTCATAGCAGGTCTGCTAATTGTTATGTTTGTGCTACCATCAATTATGTTTTGTATACTCATAGTTTCACCTTAAATTGGTTGTAATCTGGCGCCTGCTCTGGTAACATTGTAAATGAAGCCAGGATCTCTGGCAATCATGTCTCTGAAACTTTGTGCGTCAGTTGCGTTAATGTTGTAAACAACTTGTGTGCTACCTCCTGAGTTAGCACCTTCCATGATTTGTTGTGTTTCCAGTCTGCCAATAACTCTGGCAGGACCAGTAACAATCTCTGGGCCTTTCTCACCCACAATACCAAATTTGCCTTGTGGAATCATACCACCTGAGTCAAAGAATCCACTAAAGATATTGCTAATACCACCGCTAAGGAAGCCTAACACAGCCTCAAATATTTTTTGTGCCAACAAACGCTTGAGCTGTTTGATCATGTCGTCAATCAGGTCACTAAAACTACCTTTACCAGTCTCAACAAAGTCTACAAATGCGGCTTTCATGCCATCCATGGCAGTTTTGTTTAGATCCTCCATGGTAGAGTTTATAGCTTCATACAAACTTATTTGTGTATCAGCATTTTCCTTGGCTTTGGCATCTTCAGCCTGCATGGCAGCCATGGCTGTTTCATGACGTTGTTTGACCAGGTTAATTTGTTCGTCAGTGAGTGCGTTTAATTCTTCTGTTAGCCTGTTACGCTCTTCATCTGTAACAAGCATGTCTGCGATAGCTTTAAGTGCGTCCTGGCGTTTGTATTCCAGGTCCATGAGCTGTTCTTTGAGTTCGGCTTCTTCTTCTGTGAGGCCAATAACTGCTTGTGCTATCTCTATTTCACGTTCAAGTGCTTCATTCTTTGCGGCTACATTTTCTACTATTTCTTCACCACGTTCCAGTGCTCGCTTGTGAATATCTTCCAGCATTTTATCGGATTCAGCCATGAGCTCATTGGTGCGCTCCATGGCTTCCTGCTTTTGCTCTTCGGTCATTACTATGACTTCTGATACTCGCTGTGCTGTTACAACTATTTCTTCTAGCTGTTCTAGCTGTGCTGGATTTGCTTGTGTTTCCTGTAGACTTGTTGTTGCGGCTTCAACATTTTGAATTGCTATGACCTGATCATCATATAATTCGTTCATGGCCAACAATGCCGCACTGGCGCCAGCAATACCTGCGCCAACTTTGATCAAACCAATACCAGTAACACCTTGTAAAATTGTTGCGGCTGTTGCGGCGGCTTTGACTGCGTTTGTGAATGTAACAATGGCATTTACCACAGCAATGATCTGTCCCACTGCGGCTGCCGCAAACGCACCTGCCATGGCGGCTACTAGTATGTCAAAGTTTTCTATGACTATTTTTAATGCGCCACCTAAAACTTCGCCAATTGTTCTGGCAACTTCGATTATTTGTTCTTTGTTTTGGGCAAATGCTTCTGTGACACCACTTAGTGCCTCCATGAATGCTTCGCCAAATGCTTCACCAACTGCTACTTGTATCTGGAACAAAGCATCTGAAAACATGCTGAGCTGTCCAGTCATGGTGTTTACAGCGTCAGCGTTGGCTTGTGTTACTTTCTCGAAACTAGCAGTAAAAAGTTCTTGTGTTTGTTCAGCAGTGTATTCAACACCTTCCTGGAATCCTAAAAATGCCTTTACACCTCTGTCTCTGAAAGTATCAGCACTGGCAATACCTGCGCTAAGTGCTCGCTGAACGTTTGATGCGGCATCCTGGAAGCTCATGCCAAACGCATTGGCAATACCTGATGTAAATTCTATGGCATTGCCCAGGCCACCCATTTGCTCTTCTACCAGAGCTAAACTTGGCACACCAGCTTGTATGTCTGCCAAACTTACTGGTAATTTTGCGGCACTCTCAGTAACAATGTCCAAGGCCTGAGCGGCAAGTTCAGCATCACCATACAATGTTTTAAGTGTGATGCCAAGATCTTCTACGCTTCTTGCGGCGTTTACAGCACTAACAAGTCCAGCACTAGCACCAACTAAAGCAGTTAAGCCTGCGGCTACACCTGCGATGCTAGTCTTGGATTTTTCAGCACTACGGCCTACACTGTCAAGACCCTGATCAACTTGTTTGATGCCACGATTAAAATTACTGGTATCTAGTTCTAATGCTACTGTAATCGACTTGGCCATTTAAAATCTCCTTAGTTTTTCCGAGATCAATCTGTCCACATAATCTATGGTAGGATCGACCATGCCGTCAGGAGCTTGTCTGCTCCAACCATCATCCAATCTGCCAGCATAGGCATAATCAGCTTTGATGGTCTCTTTCCTTAATCTGGTATTACGTCTAGCATTGCCTGACCTCACAGGTGTTTCACCCACAAAGAATGTGTATGCCTTTTCTGGCACACCGTCAATGATCTTTTCTAAACCATTAATTAACTTCTTCTTGTCTTTGGTCATGCTCATGCTTTGCTCTCTTTTGTTTTATTGTCTCAGCTAGAGCTTTGGTATCATAGCCTGCTAAGGGATCTTTTTGTCTATCATGCTGTAGTTTTCTGTAACTAGTGCTGATGTCAAATACCCATAAATCAAAGGTCGAGGCTCTGGCTAATACCTCACCAGGCAACAATCCATATCTTTCAGCTAGGCTGTCCAATATAAGCGCACGGCTAACATCAGGATCATTTTCTGATATTTCGTGCTTTAAAACTTTCCCAAGTTGCTGACTACACGGTTAATGGCCAAGCTCATTACATAGCCTGGTAATACATCACCATCACCTATGAGTTCGTTGCCAGATTCATCCAGGATCATGGTTTTACAAAATTCTATCAGGGCCGGCATATTTTCAGTGTTTACTTCTTTGCCTACCAGGCCTAAATATTTTTCCATGGGTTGTCTGTCCCAGGTATAGAATTCCAGTGACTCGCCGTATTGCTCGACAATCTGTTCTTCGTCTAGGGTAATTTTAATTAATCGGGGTTTTGCCGCTATGTCTGAAAGTTTCATCTATCAATCTCCATCTTGATTTTTGATCGAGTGTATGCCACTAAGGCAAAAACTCAATCTACTACTAACTTTATCTGAGTCCTTTTGTAAGCAACTCAGTTCATTCTTGGCTTTCGCTATCTCCTGCTCCAGAATCTTGATCTTCTGGTCCAGGCTCAACGTCGACCACAGTTGATTTTGCTTCATCTTGGTCTACCTTAATATCTTTTTGTGAGATACCACAGTATCGTAACGCACGTTCCCAGGTAAACTGTTTGCCACCTATGTTAAATGTCTCAGGTGGATTATTCTGGTGTGCTAATACAAATTTTTTAACTCTGTTTACACTCATAATCTTATCTCTATTTAGTTAGGGGGGATAAACCCCCCCACCGTTAGGGATGCGTCCCTTGATTGTAGTTTCCTGCTACTTCTATGGTAATGGGCGATACCCAAACTGGGGCATCTGGATTGGTGGTTGGAGCGAGTCCGCTCAGGTAACCAATGCCTTCCACATAGTCGTCGCCTGTTTCACTACCTGCCCAGTATAATCTGAAGCATACCAGATACTTTTCGTTGGTGGTCTTGAAAATACCATCACGTTGAACTGTGTCAACTGTGGCACTAGCATTACCAAAGAAGCTATCTGGATCAACAACCAGGTTCATACCCAGGCTGTTTGTGCTTGAGGTAGTAATTACATACTCACTCAGGCTGTCCAATTGCTTCCAACGGAAAAGACCAGGCGTAGCGTTAACAGTGATCTCCTGAAGTGCTGGAACCAGCATGGCACCACCAGCAATCTCACTACCTGCGGCACCAAGTTGTGATACAACAAGGTTACCCGCACCAAATGGTGAGTCGATTTGCTGAGGAGTGGCATCTGGAGCACTTTGGACCCAAAGTTCTACAAAGTTTTCAAAGGCGCCTGTGTTAATATAAGCCATTGCTTGTCTCCTTTAGACGTTATATAGTTTGGTAAACGTATATGTAAAAGTATACACATTGACGTCACCCGTTATTTCTGTTTGGACTTCACATAAGTTTTTAATGTTGCCTGTAATACTGTCTTTGGCTGAAATCAAACTCTCAACCATGCTGTCGGTATCACTTGGCTCGTTTTTGGCATCCACAGCAACATAGGCTTCCACAACCGTATCACGCTGATATATGTCACAATCATGAGAAATGGTCAGGATCATGTCTGTGACATCAGTTTGATCTTGGTCAATGTAGATGTTCTTCTTGTTTTTTACATACAAGGGAACATCACCTGATTGCCAGGGTAGCTCTGTGCTGACACGAAAACTCGTGCCAGCAACTTTGGTGGTGATATCACTGAGTAAATCTGTTCGATAACTCATCTAGCATACACCACACTTCTACGAGCTCGGCTACGTCTGTGACTCTGAGGCCTGATAAGTTTTTCTGATGATTCCACTGTTCCGTCACCATCAGCGTCATACCAGTCCCACATGCTAGTCAATTCTGTGAATAAGTCGTTAAACTTAATTTCATAGTATTTCATTTTCTGTAATTCTGGTGACTCTGGATTACCGAAATCGGCAATCTTGGGTAACAAAAACTCCTTGAACACATAATATACACACATGTCGGTAAAATCCTGTTTGCGTGATAAAATTCTGTTGGGATTAATTGCTGGAATCTCCATCTCATCATATGTTTGCCCAGTATTGAGCAAATATTGCCTCCATGACTCAGAACTGCGGATCTTTTGGTTGATTCTATCTGTGGACTTGATGCTCAGGTCGTCCAGATACTCATCCAAAGTTTGTGGATTTCCAGGAGCATTGTCGAACAATATCTCATTGGCTTCGAAAAGCCTCTGATCCGCATCCTGGATATCCTCAAAATCCGCATAACCAACTACATTGTTATTAACAATAATAAAGGCCACTATAAGTTCCTTATGCTGTTGCCAATCCTGTTGGCAGGTTATTGCTTCTGTAGAAGCGGCAGCCTACTGCCTGTCCAATCAGTCCGTCTAACAGAGCACCATTACCAATAACACTCAGGTCACCGATGTTGCCAGTGGAAGCGTTAACGCTGTTAAGCTGTGTGGCAAGGTGATATTCCTGAGCTGGTGTTACACACGCAATGAAGAAACCTGATGCGTCAGTTGGCGCATTGGCAGTTCTTAAGTTTGTAACAGCCTGGCTGATGTCGTCAAGGTTACAACGGATGTTAGCTGTGGCTTCATTAACAACGCTACTTGATACTACACCGTTGATAAAGCCTGGACGAACCTGGACAAAACCATTACGGACAGTAGCAACCATGTCATGACGATCACGATCTACGTCGTTGAACATCTTGAGGGTTGGTTCACGCTTCATGGCATAACCCATGGCTTCTGGTGACATTACTACAGCAACGTCAGCAGTAGTTAATGCACCAGCGGCTGGGCCTACTTTAGTTACGGTTACGTTAGCGATGTCAGTCAGAGCAGTTTCTGCATTTGTGAGTGCTACTCTGAAACCAGCGATGTCAGTTGCTTGCGCAATAGCACGGCTAAGTTGAGTTGTTACAGCAGTGCGAACAGTAGCAATACCACCATCTTCTAGTGACTCTTCTGTTACAAATGAGCCAGCGCCACGCTTTTTAACTGTGATGCTTGCTGAACTTGTAGTAAAGTTTGATACACTGGAATTAGCGATAACCGGGGTGCCTTCTGCTACGGTAGCGCCTGCGCTATAGGCATCATGCGTTGGGATACGAACTGTATCACCAGCAGTGCCTGAAATGTTATAAGAATTAAGGATCAATGCTTGGTTGGGAAGCAATACCATGTTGTCATAGAATGGGATCAGGTCCGCAACTACGTCAGCATAAAGATCATTAATAGCTGTTGAGTTAGTTGTCATTATCTTCTCCTAGCTTGTTTAGGGTTGTTTACAACGCCTGACACACTTAACATACCTTTGCCAGTATCTCTGGCACTATTGTGCGTCATTTGTTGCTTAATCATGTTATCAGTGATCTCAGATCTACTGAGGCTTCTATTTGAATTTCTAATCGCAACATAAGCATTTCTATACTCAGGATCATTGGCTATACGAGCTTCGTCTAGACTTTTGATCTTTTCAGTAGTTGCTATGCCACGATCAGCAGACTCCCCTGATATGCCAGTTTTTGCTTGTGGCAAACCCAATTGACGGGCAATAAGGCTTACAGCACTCTGATAATCAGGACGTTCTCCTGAATCATCTAACATTAACTGGTCACCATTTCGAATAGCAAACGTATCTCCTTCCAACTCAAACATGTTGCGTGACTTCATCAAGTCAATCACAGCATTTTGCTGATCTGGATTCCATGAGGTAGGCATACTAGATTTAAGTTGGCTAATATGATCTCCCATGACCATTTGAGTTTTAAGGCTTGTGAGCTCTGCCTGTAGTTCTTCCACAGTTTGCTCACGCTTTTTAACAGTCTCTCTGAGTGATTCCACACTAAGATTGTTGTCTGGTGTGGATTCTTGTAGTGTTTGGATGACATTCTTAACTTGGTTAAAGTCATCTACTCCAAAATCCCTCAATAAGTTTTGTTCTAATTCACGTTTAGCATTGGCCGCAATACGATTTGTGTCGTCTCTGGAATAAACTCTTACTCCATCCACAAAAAGTTTACCATCACGGTTTTCTACTCTGGGGGTGACTTCATCAGATTTTGCTTCAGCAGATGGTGCTGATGTTTCCTGCTCTGTAACAGGGTCAACGTTAACGCCCGCGACTGGCTCTTCCATGACTTCGGTGGTCATTTTACTTCTCCTGGGTTATTCGACTGGAGTGGTGTCGTAATTTTCAATTTATACTCCTGAGTCAGTGCTAGTAGACAACAACAACTCTGACATTCTGAGCTGTAGGTTTTCTGTTAACACTGGATCTGGTTGTTGTCCTGTGATCGCCGTGAGTTTGGCTTGTAGATCCAGGATTTTTGTTAGTTCAGCAATCTCATGCTCCAGGGCACGTTTGTTAAACTGACGATTATAGCTGATGCGGAAATCATCTGGCATGGGTGCGTTCAGCCAGTCCATGGTAATTTCCCACATGTGGTATTCTGCGTTTTCCATGTTGGTTGCTTTGCGTCTGATCAACGCCGCAAGTTTGTCATCATATACTTCAATTTGCTCACCTGATCTACTGGACCTTACTAAATCTTCTGACCTCAACATGGCTAATTGTGTGAGCTTGTCAACTTTGTTATCGATCAAATCACGGATTTCTGTGATGGCATCCAACTCTGGGCTCACAAACTCATAGGTAAATGTTTGCTCACCTGTCAAACTGGTTGGCACTCTGACAATACTGCCAGGCTCGGCGCCTATCTCACCATTGTTGAGTTGATCTGTGCTTTCATCAATAATTAGTGTAGGATGACTGCTATAGGTGATAGCACTGTATATTTCTGCTAAGTCACCATACACACTGCGTTGTATTTGTGAACAATCTGCTATGGGTGTGGTGCCCACATTGTTGTAAACCTTAAGGCTTTGGTAACAGGTTACCAGTGGCACATATCCTAACTCATTGACTTCTGGTATCATCCATACACCGTCACTAAGTTGATAATAACCTTCTACATCTTCTGGTTCCCATTCCTCATCACCACCATACCAAACAGTAGCAATGGTGTCACTATCCATGTAACGATACATGGTGTATTCTTCACACTCATCCAACTTAACTACAGCACGATCTAAGCGTAGGTTACCATCACGATCGTAACTATATTCCCAATTAGTGAGGTCAAGCGGGCTATGTATTTTCCAACGCACTTCTGAATTGAACAGATATACTCCAACATGGCATACTCCATAGATTGATGTGTATTGATCTACCTGACTCATGAACTCTGATATGTTGGTGCCTTCACCATCCACATTCATTACAAAGTCATTGTATTGATCAGTGTCAGGCAAACGCCTTTGAGGAGGATTTCTGAATAGCATGGCGTTGTATTCTGACACAATCAATTTAACATAATTATAGAGGGGGACATTGGCCAACTTCTCACCATAGAAAGTGCCTGACGTGCTATCTGTAGCTGTCAGGGTATCTCGTTGTGATTTGGGACGTTCTACACGAGCTCGCTGATTGAGCACATAAGCACCATCACTATCAAGTGTATAGGTGTTTATGGTTTCTGATGGTGTTTGCGTATCGCTTGAATATTGTCTGAGATACTGTCCATTACGGAATTCAGTGCCTCCCAGATAACTTCGGTATTGAAGATTCCAATCGTCGTAATAACGATCATAGAGTTGGTGTGTGCCAACAATAAAGTTGCTATCCATTCCTGACCCTCTGACTAGTATGATATTTATCCTGAAGTTGTGTTTTATAATTATTCATGGCTTATTCTGGCTTGATAAGCCACCATCCTGGGTGTCTGTTTTCCAGATCACAGGGTATATCTGAAAATTCAAACACATGTAGTTCTAAGTTATGTTTTTTAGCAAATTGATCCAAAGTTTTCCAAGTAAAGGGCCAATGTTCATAAAAATTATAGCCAGCCATGACGCCACCAGGTTTTACTTTGGGCCACCATGCTGAAATAATTTCACTTAGGGGCTCTGTCAAATCTTGACTTTCTGAAATGTATATGATATCAAAATAGTTGATATCAAAACTTTGACTAGCAGGCACAATCAGTGACTTTTCATATACAGTGGGTGTATCTGCCAACAATTGTAATGCCCAATCCTGTGCTACATCTGAGTGCCAGGGATCCACACAATACCATTCTGAAATTTCATAATTTTCAAACAAATGTTTTGTAAATGTTGGCTCTGTGGCGCCCAGCTGTATGCCTGTGGGAGGTTGTTTACAAAGTGTAACAATATCCCACAAATAAAACCAGTCAGGGTTGATGTTTATGAGCTCCAAAAAATCTCTGGGCATTGTAAACTGGCGTCTATTAGTTAAACGATCTATCAAACAACCTTGATTAGTCTGTTGTGGTTCATAGGTCATGTCATAGTAATGTTTGAGTTTACTGCCTTCCAACAAACTAATGGCTTTCATTGGATCTGGTAAATCATTCCAAGCCTGCCTGATCTTTTTTACCAAATACTCAGTAGGTCCCATGTCCAACCTGTGAGCATATGGATCAGATACGCAGACTGATGTCATTTTCTACTTCTGGAGGTAAGATCTTTTTACAGTAATCCAATAAATTACGATTGTGCTTTCCAGGTGAAAACTTTTTGTCTCGACGCTTTAATTTTTTGTTGTGTCGCTTTTGTGCGAGCTTAGATTTGTTCATTGCCATGTTTTAATCCTTTTTTCCAAATATTCTGTCCCAATTGTCGGCGTAAGCCTGATGATTTGTGGGTCGTTGTGTGCTTCCTTTGCCACCATGAGAACTACCATAGTTTTTCTTTGATGTGTTAAAACCTTCTGTATGATCTCTGGCTTTTTTAAGCACAGGATTTTCGTTAATGGTTTTTTCATTTTTTACCCATTGTTTTGTGCCCTTGTCTGGGGTCCGACCTTGGAACATAATCTGTCTCCGCTATTTTCTCAAAATATTTTACATACAGCCTACAATACTTTCGTTGTTCTGGCGTCATGTTGTCATTATGGGTCAGATGATGTTTGTAGGTCACATAATATTCCTGTGCCTTGGTAACATCCACCCACAAAGTTTTGCCGTCGGGTGAAGGTATGATCATCTTGGTGGCCATGTTACTACTTATCTTTTTTTTATAAACTTCTGACATTAGTTCGGCTGTAGCGTTTTGTGGGCATGCCAGGGCGTGTATAGGGGAACATACCTTCTGAAACATATCTCAAACAATCTGCCATGTGGTCATGTATGTTGTCCTTGAGTGGTATGCGTGTGCCTTCTTTGTAGACATATTTCAAGATACTGTTGCGTAAATGTTTACATTTTGGATCTATAAACAATCTGTTTTGTTTGAACAAACTGTTAACAGTAACCAAAGTTTCATTCACTGGTGGATTGACCTTTCTGCTCACAACTTTAAAGCCACGTTTTTCTAATATCATGTGATCACTAACGCCCATGCTATTGGTATTAGTTCTGCTTCCAGTGGCATCTGGAAACACAGTCATTTGTCTGTGCTGACCATAACGATTGATTATCTCTTGTGCTAGTTCATCTGTGTTAGAGCCCAAGATGTTTACTTCGTCTATGATGTGTAAAACATCTGATTGCTTGACGCCTATCACAGCAGTTATGGGAGAGTTGTTGAAGTCACAACCTATAAACAATGGAGTGCGTTGTTCTAACTGACTGTTATTCCAGGGCTTGAGATGTATCTGATCATCATAGGCATAAAATATCACACCTGAGTAATCCACAAACTGTGCCAGATATTCCTGATTAAATGTGCGCTCATCTAGGTCTCTCTTAGCCGCTTCTATTTCAGAGTCTGACACATTGCCACCTGACAAGGTTGTAAACTGATATGACTGCCAATCATCCAAAACCTGTGCTTGTGTGTATAAGTCATATATCCAGTTTCTGCCTTTGGGGCTTGTAATAAACATGGCATGACCCAGGGTGTCTGATAGTGTGGGACGCAATACCTGATACCATGCTTCGGGTGCCATGTCAGCACATTCATCCATGACAATAAAATTATACTTGCCACCTCTGAGTGCGTCATAGTTGTCGGTAGATCTGATTGATATTTCTGATTGATTGATCAATGTAATTTTTAATTCAGACTCATTGATCTTTTTTACCCAACGTTTGTCAATCAATTGGTCTTTGAGCTCTTGCCACATAATAGTTTTGGCCTGTCTGTATGTGGGCGCAACATACAAACATCGTTGTCTGGGCTGAACACTAAACTTTGCTAGCTCATTTAAACTAAGCCATGACTTGCCCCAGCGTCTGCCAGCGGCTATTACCCTGAATCTGGTGGGATCATCTGAGACTTTTTGTTGGAGGTCAGTTAATATCATATTAGGTCGGGCCGCGGGACATGATGTCAGGCGTCATCTCCCAACGCCGGCTCCGTCTTATGCCCTGTTAATCCTGAAGTTCAGCCTCTGGAGGTTGGCTAGGGACTGTGTTATTCCAGGGCAAAGGTTCAAGATCTTGTGAACCTACTGGGTTGTCTGACATACCCAGGAAGTTTTTGCTTAAAAATATTAACAATGCCGCATTGCCATTCACAGCATGATTAAGCATACTGCGTCTGAGTGTTTGTTTCATAGCTTCTCGACCTTTGATTAGTTCACGCTGAAAATGGTATCTGAGTGTGTTTGAATCCACACCAAACCAATCAGCAATCTCTGAATCCTTACATCCGATTGCGGCTAATTTTTCTACTTCTGGGGGTTGAATAGGTATTTTATTACGGCCTACCAAAACAGCTTCTACTTCTATGTTAACGGTTTTTCTGGGGCCTGATTTTTGTTGTTTTTGTGCCATGGTCAGTTTCCTGTATATCACGTTTATTCGCTGTGTGAGCGTATGGGTATTTATTTAATTCGTTTTATCCTGAGCTTTTTTACTACATTTTCTACTATGATCCATCTGGGATAGCATGTATTCTTTAGGGTTTTTATATCACTATACACAAAATGTTCCAATACACGTTGTTGCCTGGGTGTGAGTGGTTCTTCGGTGTAAATTATTTCTTTCAGATGTGGAGATCTCTGTCGCAAATTTGCTTGTTTTTCAAATTTCCTCATGGCCTTGATCTGTAAGTCAGTGAGATCCAGACCTAATTGTTCTAACAAGGGGATGTATGTCATAAACATTACTTATCTGATGTATTTCACAGTGACGCTAAAATGCCTTGATCTGACGTTA
>Ga0070749_10000348_pt1 | contig 30763 bp, 22 predicted proteins | sample VirMetDEL_Nov_18_FD_75180 | JGI IMG/M metagenome (GOLD analysis project Ga0070749, IMG submission 75180) | Aqueous microbial communities from the Delaware River and Bay under freshwater to marine salinity gradient to study organic matter... | ecosystem: Environmental > Aquatic > Marine >...
CCTGTCGCTCCGTTTGCCGAGGACACAGAGCATGGTGGTAAATGGGTGAACAGGTCAGACAACTTTATCACCCTGCACAGAAAGATCCACCACCCCGAGCCGGACAGACGCAGGGAGGTAGAGCTACATGTCAGGAAGATCAGGAACCAGGAGACTGGTGGTGAGCCCACACCTCTTGACAGCCCGTTTATCTTCCGCATGACCGAAGACAAGTCAACCTTCGAGATGCTGGGTCCTTGGCCTAACCTGTTTCAGCACATCAACATGGACTTTGTGGAAAAGCAAATGGAGATCGACGGATAACTTTGCAATGGTTTGCGTATCATATACCGATATGCCAAACAAAAAACGCAAGGCCAGATCGAAAGCGAGAGGGCATCGAAGGGCAGGGCACACATTGAAGAGTGCGCTTGAGGCGTACTGCTTTGATAGGCTCAAGGACACTAAGCTAAACTTCGAGTACGAAGGGGAGACGTTTTACCTGATGGATGGATTCAGGTATGCTGGAGTGTACCACAAGATGACTAAGGGCAAGGACGTGATGACCAACAACACGAACCGAGCGGTCTTAGGTATCAGGTACACTCCTGACTTTGTCTCTCACGAACACAAGTTCATCATCGAGACGAAAGGGTATGTCCACGGACAGCACACATTCCCGATGAGATGGAAGCTGTTCCTACGATACCTGGTGGAGAAGGGGATGGATGACTACATGCTGTTCATCCCCAAGAACCGCAAGCAGGTTGATGCGGCCATAAAGATCATTCAAGATGAGCTTGGAAAAGCTAAGTGAGCAGTATCACATATGCTGCGATGAGATCCAACGCATCACCACGATGCTTTACGAGGAGGTGTTGCACGACTCGAAAGGTATCCCGGTGCATGACTGGGAACGAGTCATTGATTCCGTGAAGCGATTACGCCAGGGGATCAAGGCTGAGACTGACACCATCATTGAGGTGTGCCGAGAGTACAGCGAGAGTAAACAAAAGAATGAGCACTAATAAGAGGTTCGACAAGTATCTGTATCGGAAGTATGACGAGCAGGCAAAGCAAGCTGCCAGGGCACTATTGTCCAGGAGTGGCTTTGTTGTAGTCGATAACCCAGACAAATACGCTGCGGATCTCATCGCTCAGAAAGGCGATAAGCCTTCATTCTTTGTTGAGGTAGAAGTCAAGGATGTCTGGAAGGGAGACACCTTCCCCTATGATTCTCTTCAGATACCTGAGCGCAAGAAGAAGTTCGTTGTACACAGGACAGTGTTCATGATCTGGAACAGCGAGATAAATCACTGCGCTTCCTTTTGGAGTGACTCCGTATGGGGGTCTGAACTAAAGGTAATACCAAACAAGAAAGGCCCAGAGGGAGAGAAGTTCTTTCAGATCCCACTGAGCAAAATTAAATTCAGCAAGCTATGAACTGGGTAAGCACTACAACCTGGCCCTGGACGTGTGATGTGCAGTACAAGGATGGCTGCTTAGTCTTTCTTTACTGATGCGCCGAAGTAGTATGCGAAGATGTTTCCGATCACGACACCTTCGATCATACCCATCAGGTGAATGAACAGCTCGTTCTCTTTCACCGACTCGATGTATACCACGGCATAGATGGTGAACATAAATGACAGCAACCCCACGATACCAGTGATCACCATCATCCAGTCGATCTTACCAGTAGCCTTCACTACCTCTACCTCACGCTGACGTGCTGAGGCACGGTCAGCAGACTCCAGCTCGAAAGCCATCCTAGCGAACTCAGCCTTCTGGCTTGGGTCTAGGTCTGGGTCGTTCTGGATCAGGTTCTTCACCACACCAAGGGCACCCTGGTCGGGTAGCAAATCCCCAACCACATCCAACACTTTAGGGGCGTTGGTGCTCAACCAACCGCCCAGCTTTGTGTCCTTAAACTTCTTCCTGTCACTCATATCCGTACAAAGTAATAATAAACCGTCCCACTAGATCGCACCACATCAAGTGTCCATGTATAGATACCTTCGTAGCCTACGTAGTTAGCATCGTTCGTTTCATCATACGGCGTTCGATGCATCCATCCGAATACGATATCGGGATCTGATCCTGTATAGGTCAGCCATGTATTGCCCTCCCCGAAGTCATCGAACGGGGTGAAGTCTGTTAGCGGAGGGTAGTCTGGTTCGGGTGCTGCATAACCACCAACTCCCGCAAGCAGGTCTGGGGTATCTACGACCTGGTCATCATTCAAGTCGAATGCAGATGGGTTGGTTAACCAGTCACCAAGCAGCTCTAGCATTACCGATGCATTGAAGTGATAGGTGTTGCTTCCGTCAGGATACTCTGCTCTGTAACAGTGATAGTTGCCTTGCAGTATATCACCCAATGATTGATAGGATGCTCTGGTATCTTGAGCTTGAGGTGTAATCTCTTTTGTGCAACTCAGAAGCAGTAGAGGTACCATAAGTAGTGTTGCTCTCATTTGATTATGTATTTCTGTACATACTCTCTAGAAACCTTTCTGGATTGGATGGTATCTCTGTGTATGTAGGTTTCTTCTCCGTAGGTTTTGGCGTACTCAAAGACATTGTAAATCATTACGCTGTCAGGCTCGACTTCTACTTCCACGGTGTCGTACACGATCTCTTTCAGCCCCTGCTCATACTCAATCACCTCAGCTTTTAATGTAACCATCTCCTCAACCATAACCTCAACCTTCGTTTCTGCTTTAGTTACAGCCCTATCAATCCTGTCCTCAATGCTGATAACGACAGTATCCTGAACAACAGTTGTCACCGTGTCAACCACAATCACATTCTCAAAAGTATTGAGAGGAGCATCACCACAGTTTCGAAGCAGTAATACTACCACAACGATTAGCGTAACTAGTATGTACCACTTACCTGTTTTCATACTCGGTAAGAACTTCTAGTCTCGCAGCAGTGCGAGCTAGGACGCTATCACTGTGATGCAGCCTTAATGATAAGGCTTCAATCTTGGCCTCTAGGTAGAACACTCTCTCACCACAGCTTTCGATCTGGTTGGTGTAGTTTATTCTGTTGTCTATATACAGATACCCCACCGCCAGCGTTACTAAGAAGAACACTGCCATCGTGGGGTTTTTTACAAACTGATCAAATGATAGGGGTGCCTTCATTAGTACATGTCAGCAAACTTCTCCTTAACGATAAAGCTAGGGCAAGCCTTGGCTGAGAACTCATTGTGTCCGTGGATGGTCATGTCTGCATCAAACAAAGTACGCAGAGACAAGACCAGCATACGGAACGCCTTGTTCTGCTCCGGGGTCATGGTGTCGTTTGGCTTACCCTCTTTGTCAATGCCGCCGATATAGCAGATGCCAACTGTGTCAGCGTTGTGTCCCTTAGTATGGGCGCCTGATCTATCCAAGGGTCGTCCTTGAGATACAGACCCATCGAGATGGATAACGTAATGGTATCCGATATCCGACCATCCCCTACCTTTTGGTTTAGGATCTGTGTGCCACTTGCGAATGGTTTCAACCGAGTACTCCCTACCTTCTTTGGTTGCAGAACAATGCAGGATGATTCTGTTTAGTTCTCTCATGTTATTTGCTTAGAGCCCTCTCGAGGAGGATGTTGTTTATGGATTGCTCTGACTTGAATGCCAGGTATACAAACAAGAAGTTCTCATACCTGCTGTATTCGTCAGGTGACATTGATTCCTCCTTAGCCCGCATCACCGCAGCGATTTTCTTTGGTGTCTCCCTGGTTAGTCTACGCACTTCTTTCATGTGCTCCTTGTACTCTAATGGCATGTTGCGCTGAAGGATTTGCTCAGCTATAGCAGGGTCCAGCGCCTTCATGAATCTGCTGATACTAGTGCCTCTGGATAGGGTGGCGGGATCGTTCTCTGCCTGCATCTTCAGAATCGAAACCAGGCGATCTACGTCAGTGTTCTTTGAAGCATTGAGCATAGCCTTGATCTCAGGATCTCCACTCATAGCCTTCGAGACGAGCTCGTATGCTGCGAGCTCTTCCTCAGAAGAGAGGGCTCTATCGATGGCCTGGTTGTCCATAGCTTTCGAGAAGTACTCCATCTCCTTGACTCCAACACCCATCATGTTTGCACCCATCAATCCCAGCCTCAACATGTGGCTAGTCCTGAAATCATCTTGGTCTTCTGGGCGAATGAACCGCTCCCTTCCTGATCCACTGATATAGGATTGACCATCATTCTCAAGGACAGCGTAACTCTTCTGCACGTCCTTCATCATATCGCCAGCAGGCCCGATACCGTCAAGCAGGGTGTTGGTGAATGTGATGAAAGGCGTTTCATCTTCAACCGCTAGTCTCTGAACCAAGCCTCCGTAGGTTGGCATAGCGTCACCGTACTTCTTGTACAGCACGAACTTGTCCATCTTTTCAAGCCCTGGCATGTCATAATCGGACTCATTGAAGAAGACATAGTAGTTGAATGCATCCTTAGCTGTGTCATCGATGATTGAAGTCGACGGAGCCGGCAGCATATCTACTACTGTCTGCACACCTGAGTCCCGCAGCAGCTTGTCTGGGATGTGGTCGGTGAACTTCTCCTCATCGTCGTCGTCACCACTTAGCGCAGACCACAGGTATGAGAACGCAGCTAGCGTCAACTTACTTGCGACGCTGAACATGTAGGCGCCGGCGGCGGTGGCGGCTAGACCTTTAGCACCATCGACTCTTGATTCTGCGTCTGAGTCAAAGCTAAGCAGCCTTCCGAAGTCAGCGGTGACAGATCGTTTAGTGTTGATAGCGAAGCTCTGGAATGGCAGCAGCATCTGCATCAGCACCCTACCGAACCCATTGTTTTTCTTGTAGACAGCAGCGGCCATCCTTGCGCTCGATGTGTTCTGGTCTTTCTCTACCATGTTGTCGGCATACGCCAGTGCCTCCATGTTAGGATTAGCAGACTGCTCCTTCCAATCGATGCTGTACGCTGAATCAGCCAGCCCATTGTTGACCAGGTAGTTAGCATAGTATGCGTAGAACGAGCTGATCGCTACCACTTTATCGGTGGTTCCAAGTGTCCACATAGACTTCTCAGTGAACTTGTCTCGTGCTGCATAGAACAGCTTCTTGTCATAGGTAACACGCCCGGTAAATGGATCGATGTTACCAGCCTTGTAGTCACGGGAGAAGATAGCGCTGAGCTTCAAGAGCTCGAGCTTATCTGACGAGATCTTAGGTTTGACATCACTGAAGAACCTGATCTTCCCGTTACGGTCCCTGCCCGCCACAGTCAGTGCCAGGTTGGTTGCTGTCTCCTGGAGGTAGTAGATCATCACCGTGGGGTTCTTCGCCACGTTCAGCATCGTAGCAAAACCAACAGTACCCTGCTTGAATAGCTGGATAATCACCGACGCAAATGCTCTCACTACCGCAGCAGCCCTGAACATCTCTATCGGATTGAATGGTATCTCCACGCTGCCGAAGTTCATGTGCTGACGGAAGATGAACGGCTCGCTCTGATTGTCACCCATCAGGTAGTCATCGATCTGCTGTTCCAATGCCATCTTCACCTTGTCGTTCATCATCTGAGATGCCTCTGACGATTGGAAGGTGTACTTCATTGCCAGCACATCACCGATTGTATTCATGATGAAATTGTTCTCCCTGAGAGCCCTTTCGTTCAGTCGGATAAAGTCCAGCCCCAGCACAGCGTTCGAATCGATCGCACGATTCTCCCGCTCGAAGGTTGATCCAGGAACCTTAGTATACCCAGCCTTACCCACCTGTGTCATTGTGGATAGCAGCTTCGATCTCAGCTCCATTACGCTGCCAACCTCCGGCTTATCACTCTTCTTCCTTACACGGAATGCGGTATACGAGGGGACAACTTCTAGCTGCTTAGACAGGAATCGTTCCGTAAATTGCTCCAAATCTGGACGGGCGGCTTCGTGCATCTGCACCATGAAGTCGACCATCTCTACAAGCGCAGGCTTTTCTGCCTCGACCTTAGCTTGCAATTCCTGCAGGCTTTCGACGCCATCAAACAGGAAATCAAGTGCTCTCTGGTGTTGCTCCATTACGCCCTTGCCAAACATCTTGTTCTTGACGTTGTAATCCAGAGTCGCTGTCATTGCCTCTCTCAAAGCAAGGAACCATGAAGCCTCGTTGTGACCCCTTGATGGCATCTGCCTAGACATAGAGTAGATCTGCATGATGGCCTGCGAGTACTGAGATGTAATGATCTTATCAAACCTAGCTGCAACCCTATCCTGCGTAGTCACCCCGTACTTCTTGTGGATCTCCTTGATCTTGTTACCAAGGGCGTTAGCTACTTGGATGTGCTGCTGCTCATGCCTGTTCACGGACATGATTACATTCTGCAGACCCAACGCAACCTTGATCCTTGCGATATCGATGTTGCTTGCGGCGAATGCGTTCCTGATGAAGCTGCTGAGGTTGTCAAAGATTTGACCCAGGACTTTTGGCCTAGCCTTGATTCCTGACTTGGTCAGATCCTTGATCTTGCCTGGATTGTCTACAACACCCCTAACGATTGCGGCCATGTACCCCAAACCGTTGATGCCTCCGTTGACCAGGTAGTCATTTATCTTGTACTCCAACGCAAGCAGGTGATGCTTCTCCAGCTGCGACAGCCTAACCAATGTGGCACCACCCAAGTCTGCTGGGTTGTTGGTACCGAAGATCATTGCGAAGTCCGGGTTCATCAACAACTCATCCCCATGCATCACTAGCTTGGGCAGGATACCTTCGGTAAGGATGAGGTCTTTCTGTATATCAAGTTCGGCGGCCTGGTCTTTTGCTATCTCTTCCAAGATTGTTTCCAGATCCTGTACGTTATTGGGATCGAGCTTAAGTTCCTTGGCCTTCTTGTTGATGTCCTTCTCGATCTTAGTGAGCCTTGCTTGGTCGAACTTGTCAAGGAGCTTTTTGAGCTCCTCGTCAAAGGTGGTCTTCTCGCCAGCCTTGGTGGCTTTGTCAAGATTCTGTTGCGCCTTGACTCTGATCCTGGCATCCATCGTAGCCGCTTCAATAGCCTTGAACACAGTGGCCTCGGTCATCAAGCCTTGAGCCTCTAGCAATTGGGTGGTGGTGATGATGATGTCCCCACCTTTGTCCTTACCGAATCGGGCACGGCGCATGCTTTGGTTCACCCTCTCCATCAGGTCGATAAGCGCCTCGATCTCTGTCTCTGGGATGTACCTGGTATTGATACCCGCCAGTATCGCCGCTACGTTTCTGTATGAACCAAAGTCTTTTTGCTTTGCCTTTTTCTTGAGGGTCTTTTGGATATCTTCTGCCTTCTTCCTGCTCTTCATGTACTGCTCCATCGCAGCCTTCTGGTCCTGCTGATCGAAGATCACAGCCAGCTGATCTAGGAACGTATCGATGTAGTCCATCTCATTCCCCTCCAGCTTCTGAGCGGATACATTAGCAGCCTTACCCATGATGGTAAAGAACTGCTTGATCTGTGCTGCCGTGAATCGATTGGATGTTCCAGCATCCTTCTTCATCCTCGCTGCAATCAGCTTCTTCGCCTCCTTGGTAAACTCCTTGATGGTGGATACCTTGTTCTTGAGCTGGCCTAGCTCATCACGTAGGTTCTTTGCTTGAGTGGACAGCTTATCCATATCCCTCTGCAACTTGCGCTGGATCTTCTGCTGTTCCTGGATAGCTTGCCTACGACCTCTAGCTTGGTGCTTGGCTTTCTGGTAAGTGCTTTCAGCCTGCTCAGTAGTCATACCAGCTGCGGTCAGGATCTGAATGATGTCTGACTTCAGCGGTTTGATTACGAGCTGGGCGCTAGGTTCGAGAACCAGCTTGCGGTTCTTACCCTTGCCTTTCATCTTCAGGGTATAGCCCTGCTCGGTCATGGCTTGCATGATTGTGTTGACGATAGGCTGCGTCTTCTTGGATTGATCGCCTTGGCTTGTAGCCTCCTGCATCTCGAAGATCAGGTCACTCAGCACATTCACGTCAAGGCCAGTGGCAGCTGCAGCCATGTCAATCTCTTCCGAGACATCAATGCTCATGGTGTTCCTACCACCGATATAACCGATGTATTTACCACGAGCTTGCTCGGGACCGTACTTATCTACGTAGTCCTGGAACGATACAGTATTCCCTTGTGCGTTGGTTACTTCAGGGAATATGTCAATAGCGCTGTACGATTGATTGAATATCATCGTCTCAACAGGGACCTTGTTCCCGTTCTCATCTACAGCTCGGATGACATAAGAGTATGATGGGTGGTAGTCTGGATCACCAGGCTCAGGCTGCACCACTTGTAGGTCGCCAGATGTCCTGATAGCTAGTAGCACGTCACCTCGATTGTGTCCAACGCTCAAAGGCTCCGCCATCATTTCGGCCAGCGCATTGTATGTTGGGAGGTTGCCGAACCTTACAGAGGTTCGCAACTCAGCCTTGCCAAGAAGAGACTCCAAGAAAGCCCTACGTTCATCGAAGGTCATACTTGAATTAGTAAAAGTCTCAATTATCGCAAGGTCCAATGTCTTGAGTCTAGGGTTGTCTGATTTCACCCTAGACAGGTAGATGTCTCGATACGGAAGCAGAGCCTTCTTGCTCAATGCCTTCTTGATCCTAGCATGTGCTTCCTTCGTAGATATCTCCTTGTCCAGTATGGCCTGCCTCATCATACCAATAGCTGTTAGCTGCATATTGATGTTGGACATGTGGCTGTCAGGATTCATCAGGGCAGGCAGCAGGTATCTGTATCCGTCGCTGTTCTCCGCCATCCCCTTGACGATGGCGTTGGCTTTCTGAAGTGACTGCGAGGCCCATACATTGCCTGTCCTTGCTGCGTAAAGAATGCCACCGAGGTATTCGTAATCACCCATCGTGCCTACAGTCTGCCTGTCTGCAAATGTCAGGGCAGCTACAATCTTACCCAGAGAGGACAGATCCTGACCAGTCATTACATTCGACAGAAGGTTCGCCGGTCTGGATAGATTGAGATCAGATAGAGGTTGAGTTTTACTACCCAGCTCAGTTGCATCCACGGTGGTGCCAGTAGAGCTAGCGTCGGTTGACACATCCCCAGAGAATATACCATCCCTATCCATCACCGGTGTATCCGATGCCTTACTAGATGCAGTCAATGATGCTTCAAAGAACACCTTCTGGTCTGTTCTAGTTACATCTTCAGTCGAGGCTATGTTAGACTCAAGCATGGATGGATTCATGAAACGACGCTGTGCGTTTCTTGCTTCGACCTCTCCAGCTAGCGCACCATAAATAGAGTCGTTCAGTCCTACACTCTCATTCGACGCTTCAAAGGCATCAATAATCCCTTGGCTGCCAATCTCACCAGTCACATCGTCTGCTCGGCGGTAGAGATCGGCCTGCAATTCATTAAGCTGGTTCCTTATGTCAGATTGCCTTTTTTGTAGCTCCTTAAGTTTTTCAATGCCTTCCAAAGAAAGCTCCAGCCTAATCATCGCAGCGAAAAGCGGGCTTGCCTCTTTCTTGACAGTCCTGTAAGTATCCCTAAGCGGCTCCAATGCCCGCAGGTCTTCTACTACTTGCTTGATTACCGCTAGGTTTGCTTCGAGAAAAGATCGAAGCTCTGGATCTTGTACGTTTCTGATAAGAGCATCATACAACGCAGCACCAGCCTCAATTTTTAATAGACGATTCGCATCATCCCTAAGGGATCTGTATTCATCAAAAGATTTTCCCCGGCGTGCATTACGACGTTCAGAATGATACTCTTGCACCGCCATAGACATGAGGGTGGAACCAAGGTTCCCGCCAACAGCAAATCCTTCGATCTCTTGGATGGCGTGCTGCACCTCGTGAATCAATGTGCTCTGACTAAGCACTGACTGCCGAGCATCGTAGCTGTCCGCTGTCTCTGGTTTTGAATCTAGCCTTTCTCCACCACGACCGGTCCTTTGCATGCGATCTAAGTCACGTCCTCCGTGGTATATGATTATGTTCCGAGGGTTGCTGTCATAAGATCCATAGGTGAACCCGGTGCCCTCCCTGACCTGTACTGTGATATCTGCAAGCTCAGGGTACATCTCCATAAGCTCCCCCTGGATAAAGTCACTCAGCAAGAAATCTTTCCCGATGTCATCCATAGTAAATTCACGAGTCAGCATATCGGGTATCTCATAGCGCCACTTGCCGTCAGCGCCACGTTCCCATCCAGTCATCACATAGATATCCTGCTCGCTATACAGCCTATTGCCCTTGTTGTCTAGCTGTGACTCAAGTAGGTTAGCTGTATTGTAGTGTGATCGGACGCCTTCAGATAGGTTAGCGTTAGCACCAATAATCTGATTCTTGGCTTCACGCTCCTCGTCGCTGGTCTGTGGCTTGAAATTGCGGGGGACCTTCACATCCTGTGCAGCCCTCATGATATCGGAGGTGTCTTCGACTGCCTCGCCTCTGCTCATCTGACCGGTAGCCCTGTTGATCGCATCAACAACCTGCTGTAGCTTAGGGTCTTTCACCTTGCCACCGAGCTTCTCCTTGACGAAGTCACGCAGGGCTTTGATCGAGTTCTTACGCATGCTGATGTCTGCAGAACCAGACGTAAGGTCTGCCTTGATTTCAGTGAGCACCTCATCGGCGATCCTGTAGTCAGAGAGGACAGTGTCGATCAGGATCTTCCTAATCTTAGCGGGGTCACCACCAGCAGCTATCAGCTTCTCAACAATGTCTTGCATCGCAGCTGGATCTAGAATCTGCTGGAGTATACCCGTGATAAAGTCTAGCTTGCTGTTTAGGTATTCGCCAGACATGTTGCGTAGGAAGTGTGCAGCCAATCTCCTGGTGCCACTCTTGGTCTCGTCTCTGTTCTCGTTGCGTATCTGCGCTGCGTGGAATGCTTCGTGGTACGCAGTGTTGGCCTTGAGCGCTGGCATGAACAGGTGAACGTCACCGGTCTCGGTGATGAACAGTCCCGATGCCAAGCCCTGCTCACCAGTAGCTTTCGTGTAGGCTTTCATTGTTCCGTGCAGGAACACCCTGCCAGTACCACCGTTTGCAGTGATAGTGGCGATAGCCTTGGCTACATTCCTCAGTCCCTGCACAATCTCTTCACGGGTAGAGAATCGTGTTGTCACAATCTTACCCTTAGCGATGATCCTCTCGATCAGTGTGGTGGCGTTGTCAGCATCGAGTTCGACAGTGTTGCCACGACCAACCCTTCCGTAGTCAGCCACCTCTGGATCAACTCTACCGACCTCATCCAGCACAGCGAGTGTATCTACAGAGTCAAGCATGCCGTTGATGTAGTCGGCCTCGTTTTGGTACTTAGACTCGACAGCGAACTTAGCCTCGAATGCAGCTCTGGTTTGGTTCTGTAGATCCTGGATCTCCGCCTCCAGTACTGCGACGGTTTCCGTATCGCCGTCTTCTTTGGCTTTAGCTAGACGAGCTCGCTTTCTGCGAGCCTCGGCTCTAGCCATCGCAATCTTCTGATTGTGTCCGAAGATCTCCATGACATCTTCGTCAGACATCCTGCTGAGGAACTCAAGGTCACGGCTAGCGATCCGCTGCATCTGTTCCTGCACCTTGATGATCTCTCTCCTGATGCTGGACTTCTCGTCGTCAGTCTTAGCCTTATTGAGATCAGCCTTGAGCTTCTCCATTTTTGTTTGGAGCTTGATGTGATCTCGGGTAGATATACTAGACAGGTACGACACGCTCTTCATGACACCTACCTGTATTGAACCCGCAGCAAGGCCGATTGCAAAAGAATCTGCGACCTGGTACCACGATACAGCTAGCTTGTCAATCTGGCTCTCCTTAGCGTTGATCTGTGATTGTATCAGTAGCTTATTCTCGCCACTGATACCTTCTGTCTGCATATCGATTTGAAGCTGCTCGATCTCACGCCTCAATCCCGTCCTCTCAGCCATGTTTCTCAGGCTGGCATCAGCGATAGCAACCAAGCCTTCCTCGATACCCTCCTCAAAGAACATGAAGGCACGAGACCCGGTAGTCTTTGTCCACGTTTTGTTTACCGCCTTGAGGAGCCCCTTTTCAGCAGGGATAGCACCCCATAGCAAGCCTGTAGTTTTTCTAGCAGACTTGCCTAGTGACTTGCGGACAGCGTTCACCACCCCGAGCTCTGTTCTCATGAACAGACGCTCTGACACAAACTCTACACCTGCAGCCGTTAGGCCATAAAGAAACTTCTCACCCTCTGAGAGGTTAGGATTCTTGTCAAGTTCTTCGATCATAGCTCCACCAGAACCCATAGCCATAGCTCCGAGGGTTAATGAGGTGGTTCCGGTAAACATCCCGGCTATCTGTATTCCGATCTGGGGTAAAGCATCCTCAACCCCAGCCATAAACATAATGTGACCGGCCTCGAAGTCACCTCTAGCATAGTTTTCCATTACACCCCTCTCCATCTGATCAAGGGTGACACCCTTATGCAGGACTTGAGCTTGTTGAATCCCAGCGGAAATCTCACTCCACGACATGGTCTGGCCCTCCGGTAAATCCAATTTTCTTGCGAGGGTCTCTTCGGCTCTGGGGATGTCTCCTATAGTCAAGGCATAAACGACAAGCGGATCAAATACCGCCATTGGATCAGCGGCTGCCCTCTCCTTCATTGCAGATTGAAAAGAAGATAACATGTTCTGAGTACCATACATGATGCTACCTACAGTTGTAAATAGGTTGACTGCATGGTCTTCGCTTCCGGTGGCCGAATAAATGCTTTCTTTGATCCTCTTTCCGATGTATGCAGCGGAGTTAAAGTAGTTCGTTACAGTGGATTCCCCAGTCTCTACAATCGTATCAAGGATGTTGTTGTCCAGGATGTCTCTGATATCGTAAGCCCTTCTGTCTAGAGCTAGTACCTCATTGGCTTCGTTGTAGGCGTTAACCAGATCAACCTGGTTACCCATCATTTCCTTCAGGATCGACTGCTTGTCGTCTTCAGCGAGCGCTCTGTTGTAGCGCTCTACATAGTCGTTCACCTGCGATACCACATCTTTCTTAGCAGCCTGAGCATTGACTACCTCGGACCTCGCTGTCCAATATCCTGCGATGTCGATGTACTTCTCAGGGGTAAGCTCCTCCCCGATAGAGTTGTAGTATTCTTCAGCGGACTCAAAAGTCGATAGCCTCTCGGGCATCAGCTCCTGTGCAGCAGCGAGCTGTTCCTCGTTCTCGGGCTTGTAGCTAGGGTTTATCTTTTCGAGTGCGTCTTCGTAAAATGGTACGATGTTACCGTCCTCATTCTCTACTGTAGGTATATTGGCGATCTGGTCGCTGGTGTACCGGGAAAACGAAAACGCATCGTTCGTGATCGATACCTTTCTGAACTCCTTATTGGGGATAAGGTCTTTTGACTCTGTGATCAGCCCAGACCTAGTCATGACATTAACAGCCAGGTCTTTGGTTACCTGGGCGTCCTTAAATATCTTGACGTGCTTATATGAATCGTAAAACTCCGATGCCAAGCGTTCAGCATCGGCAGCAGACATGGGCGCTCCAGGAACCATGTTGTTTTTCTGCATCCATTTCTTGGCCTCACGGTAGACAAAGTAATCCCTCTGGGCTACGATTGCGGGATCAGGTACGACACCGGGTGTGGTGTATGCCTCCCTCATCTTCTTCTGCTCTTTCTCGTACAGGATGCTGGCATCCTCTTCTGTGTACGTTACCCCTGACCCCTCTCCATAGCGTTGATCGGGTGTCTGCTGAAGAGCTATGTATGGATCGGGATCTAGATCACCCAATCCATACTCCGCATTGTCACCAAACAAACCTTGAAGGAAATCAACCCTAGATGCTTCAGCTTGTGCCTGTATATCGGCAGCTGTCTGTGTATCACGAGGATCTTCTACGCCTGTATCGCCTGATGGCAATCCTATACTGGTGTAGTAGTCGGAAGAAATAGCCGACTCTTTTTTTTTAGGATTCACACCAAAGATATACACCAGGTCTCTTCTGGAGCCCTCGAATCCTGCACTATCCAGTGTCCTGTAGATGGATTCAAACCCGTCTGGATTGCTAAGCACCTTGTCTTTGAGCGCATCCATGTCGCCGGCAAAACCTTCATCATGCAATGTCTGCAATAGCAAATCCTGTAGCTCGGATTTCTGTGGATCTCCGTTCATCTTGATGATATATGTTGTGTGTTATCGCTTTACTCCGGTGTACTCATCCATCTTTCTCAGCCCCTCTTTGCCGACCGGATATCCGAATGGATCTTTACCTCCCGATATAGTCCTGTATACCAATACGTTCGACTCAGCCTGAGTCATGTTGTCGATATCGATTCCCATCTCTTTAGCTTGAGCGCCGTAGTTTTTGTTAATGAACCAAGATGTAACCCTTTCAGCTGTTCCGGGTTCGAGTACAAGATCGGGATTATCTACCAATCTTTCGTCGCCGAATAGAGCTTTAGAGGCGGCCCTGTAGTTAGCCTTGCCTGTCAGCTGGATGTACGTTCGGCCACGATACTTGTACCCATCTCCGGGCTTATCATTGCCGAGATAGTTGCCTTTGTAGCCGTATGTTTTTTCAAACAGCGCCGGACCGTTTTTCACCAGTTTCTTGAGCTCCTTCTTAGCTGCATCGTCCTTCGGTACATACTTCTTAACGATCTTCCTGCCATCCTCATTTAGTTTGAAGCTGCCATCATCATTCTTCTCGTAGATGGGCAAGGCAAGACCCTCCTTGTACATTCTGTAACCGAATACCTCAAGGATTCTCCTGACACTCTTGTAGGTTGCATCTTCGACCCTATCTCGCTGTCCTCCCGATTCTTTCTCAGTTGCGGCCTCTACCGACTTAATGATCATGTCGTTGAGTCCATAACCCTTGAGCTCTTCTTGGAAGGTCGGTACCTCGCTTGGTACTTCAGCTGATCCCAAGGTCATTGCACCTTGGGACTCCATCCTAGCTAGAAACTCCTCTTCAGTCTCACCTGGCACTGCCATATCTGGTACGGATGGAACATCCTGCACAAAAGGATCGGCTACCGCTGTAGCATCTTGAGGTGTTGGCTGATTGAAAATCCTACGGAAGAAGTCTCCGACACGGCTTGTCTTCCGGCCCTCCTCTTGATCTTCTTGATCTTCCGCTGGGTCTATTACCTTCTTGTCTTCCATCTCCTCCTCTTCGGAGTCAACGACAGCGGGCGACACGAAGTCTTCATCCTTCGTTTCCTCCTCCTGCACTTGGACTGGCATCGGCTTCTCTTCCTCCTCCTCGATTACTGTCTCGCTGGAGGCGTCGATAACCATACCCTCCTCACCGTCAGGAGCATTATCACCTACTCCTAGTAACTCATTTGCCTTTTTCGCATTTGGATTCACATAGGACCCTGCAGGCTGAGTTGATTTCGCTTCATTGATAAGATCCTGATCTTCTGGGGTCTCAACCACACCGAGTTGAAGCTGAGCCATACCCAGAGCTTGTGTGAAGTTAGGGGTAGCTTTGTTCTTCTGCTCTTGGGTTAGCAGAGCATTGTTCAGCGAATTGAATAGATCGGGGGATTCTTTAGGATCTACAATATCCGAACCCTTACGTCGCAACTCCAGTAGTTGGACACCGCTAACTCCTAAGGCATCAGGGTTCTTCAAAAGGTTTTCAAGCAGATCAGTGTCTACGTTGATCCTGTACGCCTTGACGTTACCATTTGCATCGAGAATAGCGTCCTGGGTTTTAATCTTCTGGTTATCGATGACGACATCTTGTGCGTATGTCGACAGAGGTAGATCGTAAAGAGGATCTGTTTCGGGATTGATCCCAGATTCACTTGCCCAATTCATGATCGCAGCATCTGCTGTTGGTGTCACCACCCAGTTGCCGTCCGGTAATTTCTCATACTGGCCTCCGAATACGTTTTTGATATCAGCAGTAGGGGTACCAGCAGCATCGATCGCACTCTTCATGCCTGCTGGCATTACACCCTTCTGGGTGTTGTAATACCCTTGAGCGTGAATCCTCGCAGCGTCTCTAGATTCCTCCAGCTGTTTTGTGCTCAAATCTGGATGCAGCTTCTCAGCTTCCTCTATGGTAAGATCGAATTTAAGTTCGCCGTCTACGAATTTGATGCTGGTCGCAGTTTTTCCCTGATCGTTTTGTTTTGTAAAAGCTGCATCTGGCATAAGGTCGTTAATCTTGTCCAACTCACCTTGAGTGATCTGTTGATCACCCTGCCTATGCATGGCCTTGTAACCATGCAGCTTGATAGTCCCGACAGATTCAGGGGCTATCACATTGATGTAGTTGTCATACGTACTGGTCGCCAGTTCATCGAACTTATCCTGCTTGAGTTCGTACATCTCCATCTTGTTTCCAACCTGCCTGTACTCGTACAGCTCGGGGGCCTGAGCCTTGAAAGTCTTGTCTGAAACTTCAGCCACCTCCAAGAAACTGTGCTTGAACTGGTCCTCTACAATCGTCGGTGGCATCGGCAGATTCGCTGCGTTAGATGCAGTTATCGTAGACTCAAAGTATGGGACCTCGCCAACCATGATCACGCCGTCTGGGCTTACGCTGTAATTTGGAGCTTCTGAAAACTTTTCAAAATACTGCATTGCCTCCTCGTAATTGGTAGCGTAACTGGGGTCAGTCATTACCATGTTGATGGACTTAGCCAAGGTCTGGCTACCGAATTGACCGTCCTGAAGGATGTTCTCGTACTGAGCTTTCTGACGAGCCACCTTTTCCATGTTCTCTTGAGTCTTGTTGCCCTCGTAAGCTACCTCAGCCTTCATCCATTCGTCAAGCGCAAGCTGAACACCACCCTTGTACTTAATACCAATCTGCCCAGGGACAGTAGTGATTGCCGCTGTACCTATGCCGAGTGAGTTCTCGAGCTGCTTGCGTTCAGCATCCCGCTCCGCAAGAACACCTTTGATGGGGTTGGAAAAGGCTGCACCGGCAGCTTGACCGATGGCTCCGTAATCGATGTTAGGAGCTAAGAAGCCTGTCTTGAATTTTTGTCCCTCAGCCATTGCTTTCTTTTTCGAATCGTTCTAGTAGTCGCCTCACAAACTTGTGGAGCGGGGAGTCGCCTTGCTTGGCGAGCTGCAGCAATCTCTTAGACTGCTCTGGATTGAATACGTATTCACCGCCGGTCAACTCAGCAACCTTGTCTCCGTCGTTGTTGGTTACATGGAGTGGGTTGCGTTTGTGAGAAAACTCTCCAGGAGTTTTCGTCACTTTGACCCTTCTCTTCTCAACCTTACCTCCCTCTTCCAGGAACATACCTACGCCCCCACCGGCGATGCCCGCAACACCTGTTGCGATGTTTGCGAAGTTTTGGATACGCTGTTGCTCTGCTTGAGCTACTCGTGCCTCGCCAAGGGCTTTGGCATCGTAAGCGTACTCCAGGTCTCTAGTAGACCTAGCCTCACGTAACTGAGTCTCACGCTCCCTGGCCTTAGCTAGATCGCCAAGAGCCTGGGTCTGTAGTCGCTGTTGGGTCAACGTCTCCTCCCTTTGAGCTTGCTGGGCCTGCTGCGATCCTTGCATCACGGCACCAAGTCCCCTAGCCCCGAACTGAGATGCAGCTTGAGTGGTGGTCGCCAGAGATCTGTTGATGTCTTCCAAGCGCTGCTGCATCAGCCTTTGATCGTAAGCCTGCTGAACCTGCTTGTAGTATTCAGAGGGCGTCGAAAGTGATGGCTGTGAAGATCGCAGTTTCTCCAGTTCTTGATTAGCTTGTGCTAACGACGATGCGGCTTGATTCTCTAGACTCTGCTGTCCGAACGCACCTACAAGGCCACCGACTAGGGAACCGACACCTGCCACGCCGCCTGCTAAGGCGTCGGCTTGTCCTTGTGTTAAACCACTTTGATTTCTTGCAGCCCTTCTATCTGCTCGCTCTGCTTGACGACCCGCCTTGTTGTCGGCATAAATTGGATTTTCTTGAGTCGAATACGTACCTGAACCACCATAATCTATGTCCCCGAATATACTCATGATTACTTCTCGTTATGTAAAGGTGATGGGGTAAACCATGTGTTTACAGCATACAGCTCAACAGGTGTTGTCACCGCATTGGTTAGAGCGATCTGTGCGTAGTAGTCTCTGATGTCGTCCCCGTTAATATTGTTATCTGATACAGCCATCACCGTATCGCCGACAATAAGACCTCCGACCGCACCACTAGCTGTGATTTCTTTTCTTCCCGATACAGATGAAATGGTCAATGATAGGTCTGTTTCTGACGATGATTCTAGCTTGAATAGTGAGTCTCCAATTCCGAATGGCAAGTTACTAATTCTAGAAGAGAAGGTGATGGTATCCCCGTCAATGGCGGATACCTGACCAAGTACCACCTTATGGGCGGTATTCAGCGTTGATCCTGCGGTAGAGTCAGAAGGAATCCTAGAGTACCACATCTCCTCCTTCTCAATGAGCGTTGGGCTTGTCGCTGGAGTGGTCTGAGTAGAGTTGGTCACCACAAAATTCCAGGAGCCGTTATCGCCCTCCAGAGAGATAGAGTCATACACCTTAACCATGCTAGGGTTGAGCTTCGACACTACCGTGGCTCTTGTGTTGTATTGCGATCCGTAGAAGTTGTTCATCGTTGCGTTCACGTTGTGCTTCCAGATCTGCCCGTTAACAAACGAGAAGAACCTGTCATGCAAGTGAGCATACAGCTCAGGCACAAACGAGTAGAACGTCAACCACACTTGCTTCGTTGGAGACCACGCAACAGTCTCGCCAGATACATCTGCAGACACAACGGTTTGCGTGACAGCGACGGTGCCAGAGTCGGATTGTCTTGTGAGTGTTGATGGGATGGCAATGGAATTATCTTTTGGTGAGATCGATGTGACGCCGGTGAGATCCCCACCGAAGACGCTCACTTTAATGTTCACGCTTGCGGTGGTGCCCTGGTAGTCAGTGTGTAGTATAGCACTACCCTTCTCCCCAAGCCTATCTAAGAACAGGATACCGTTGCCAGAATCCTCCCAGTTCATAGCGTCCAGCTGCCACCTGTCTGGTTCAGTGTCCCAAGTGTTGCCGCCGTTTGGGGCGTAGATAACATCTACAACAGCATCCCCCTTATCGGTTGTGCCGCTGGTTGGTCTCACCACATCTGCAAGATCTCCGCCATCGTCAGCAGGAACGCTGACGGTGACCCTATCGATCTCAGTAATGGATAGGACGTACTCGGTGTTATCGGGATCGAAGCCAGCTGGCAGCTTCGCATTCTGAGCGATGCTGTCCACCTTACCGAGTTTAGTCTGGAAGTAGCTATCCATGTGCTTGGAGCTAATAGGCTCAATCCCCTTACCTCCGATCTGAATGACGGCAGCTCTAGATACGTCTGCAAAATAGACAAGGCCGAATCGCTCCACTACACTCTCAGGCTGCAAGCCTGGTCCGTAATCACCTGCGTAGTACGTAGGTGTACCCATCACGTTTTGAGATGTCACTAGCTGTCCTCCGCCTGCGTCTTCGATCAGGACTCTCGAGATGGGAGTGGCGGAGATCTTACCCTCCTGCATCACCATTAGCGATTCGTTTCTGTCGAGCAGGTAGCAGATGTCCCCATGCTGAGTGTTGTAGTCCTTAAATGGGAACAACGTGGGGTTGAAGTTAGACAGGTTGAGCACAGCATTGTCTAGAGTAAAGACATCGCTGTATGTCACAGAGGAGAACCTACGGATCTCCCTCTGGTCTGGTGTCTCGATGTGTGGCCTACCAATGTCAATAGCCTGAGACTCAAAAAAGTCAGACGCCGATTGATCTTCAATTACGTAGAAGTCATAGGCAGTGTTTCGTGGATCTACTGGAGAGTATACGTGCGCTGTATCGAGAACATCACCAAGCCCAAAATAAGGCACCCCCTCATTACGCATCATCTCCCTGATACGCATGTAGACATCTCCTGTTTTTAGCGTAACAACACCGGGGAATACACTCACCGGAGATCCCGTCTCGACAAACACACTGGCCGACACTACGGTGTTGATGAAGCCATCTACATAGAAGGGGCTAGACGAATTGATACCATACCTGTACCTACCATCCTCAAGCACCCTAATTGAGTTGACGTACACATAACCTGTGTTGGCGGCGATAGTGTCCACACGGTCACCCAGGTATAATCGCTGAGTAGAAACGAAGCTAGTCTCACCTGTAACTATAATGTCAAAGGACGGGCTTGACGAGTTGCTTCTATCTCCAGCGTGAGTTCTCTCACCGTCAACAGTGATAACATCGTAACACCTGCCTATCTCGTAGTAGACCTTGTCCTCAGTAAACTTCTTTGGTCGGTATATTTCCACCACGCAGTTCTGAGAGAAAAAGTCCGTACCGTTCAGTATGCTGTTCCTGTCAAAACCATCGATTGCATTATCACGAACGGTCAGGAAGTGACCTGTTCTACGGAAAGCGCCAGGACTTTCAGTACCAGAGCTACCCAAGCCAGTAGTGTCCGAAAGCACAATCGGGTTCTGGTCGTCATCGTTGTAAAACTCATACGATGTGATGACGAACTCGTGCATTGGTCGCACCACCTGGTTGCTCACATCTCTGTACTCGATGACCCGGAGAACGTCACCCTCCATGTACTCGTAGGTTTTCTGAGCTCCTTTGAACTCCTTGTACGAGTTATACTTGCCTTCTAAAGACCTCATGGAGATGAATATCTCCCCGTCCGTGCCGCCAGACAGAGCCTTGGTAACCGGCCTGAACACACTCGTTGATGCCGCACCCGTGGCTAATGGATCAGCGTATGTCGGCTGCTGTCCAAGGGCTGCCTCAGTAATCGTGAACTGAAGAATCTTTTCATAGTTCAGGTTCTTTGAATATACCGGCGCCCACTTGGTTGCCCAGGGTGGCGGTGTATGCAGTAGACGCAGGTCTACCTCAGACCTGCCCTCATTACCTGAGCGTTTAGAATCCCCGAAATGTCTTACATCTACGTTGTCGATAGGCTGAACTCCAGAGGCCCTGTTCCTGTGATCGTAGTAGACGATACCAAACGAGTGGGTTGCCCCCGCTTTGAATGACAGCGTGTCCTCGCCCCCGGTCTGAACACAGTTCACTTCACCAGAGCTGACTCCGTAGTTAAACCAATATGTTTCTACTCGAGGGCCATCCACCAAGTTGGTATCGCTTACCGGATCCCCGTTGGTGTTGCGAACAAACATCGTGTCTGAGTTGATGTTTGCTACTACTGTTTGACTAAAGTTGCCACCAAATCTAGCGACATCACCTACCTCAGTATCGTTATCGAACTGACCATCTTCGTATGTATCTACAAATCCATTGCGTAATCCACTGTACCCGAAGATACTCCTGTTTTTTGCCCACCCCTCAATGGCGTCAAGGTTTAGGCTTGTCAGCCTAACCTTAAACCTAATCTTTTCAGTGTCAGCGTTATACTCACCACCGTAGACCTGAAATTGAAGAGTTCCCTGCATACGCAGAGACATGTGACCCATCCTGTTATCAAAGGCTGTGGTGTTTCCAGCAAAGGTCGATACTGTAGCGTATTTATTCCATCCGTCCAAATCGGTAATACCATCTAAGTCTATATCTGGAACAGGCGGCTGAACAGCTACCGACGCCGGCAGTCCGTTGACCTCCTCAATAAGCATATCGGCGAACGCCTGCTTGTTGAATATGCCTCCGGGGTGAACAAAGTCTGTGGAAAAGGATACAGGCGATGTGGGGATCAGATTTTTAATATGTGATCGCCCGTTATCGCTTGGTGGGGTTGTGTCATGCCAAGGAGTAAAACCAGGCTCAAATGCAGCTCCAACATACGCTGACATGGTTTGGCTATGGAGAAGCTCTGTACCGTTATTGTTAAACGTACTGACGTTGAAGTTCAGATCGAATCGACCGTCATTTTCAATGCCAAACTGATCACACTCTAGGTTGATGGAAAAGGTTACCTGCTGACCCTCAAGGTTGATCTGAGCGGGGGTAACCTCGCTGAGGTCAACCTCAAAACTAACACCTCCTCCGACCGAGTCAGGTCCGCCGAAGTGAGTATAGGGAGGGATCTCATTTCCTTGCGCCGCTTCACTACCCGGACCTTGATACACTTCTTGAGGACCATCGTCGGTGCTTGTGACGGTGCCTCCAGACACAATGTTAGCATCAAGAAACTGCGCTACACTAGCCCTTGGGTGATACACCGCATAATTGTATACGTCGGTCTCAATGTTGTCAAACCCCTCCACGTAGTTCCCGTAAAAGAGCCTGTTATTGCTTATCGCTTCAGTGAATGCAACTCTAGGTACAGAATCGAACGGCTTGAACGCATCCTGATCTGGCAGCAGTGGATAGACCCCGTCATTCCTAAAGGTGATTGAAGTAGTTGTGCCGCCTGGGTTGTCAATCTCGGAGATGCGATAAAACGCACCCTCGTTGTTCTTCCTAGCGAACACCCTAATCTTAGTTACCGGACCACTAGACCCAGTAATGGTCAAGACCAGCTCATTGTTTTCTGATTCTAGGAAATTCAGAGACGTCGAGTTGTAGACTAGGTTTGTTGCGCTGACTGCAATCTTGCTGTAAGCAGACACAGCACTGACCTCACCATCATCATACACGTACTGGTATGCAAACTGAAAAAGGTTCTCCTTGAGGTTGTTGAACTTGATGTCTGGATTTGTGACATGCTCAAACGTGATCGGAGTCTGCGGTGGTTGCTTACATACTGTGAGGAACAGTTCCCTTGTTGGGATGCTTCCCGAATCGATAGCTGCCGAGTATCCGCCGTTCAACGCTTTTGTAGCGTTGATCTTACGGGGCTCATTGCGGTTGTCTGTGAAGTAGAGTAGGTGCTCGTCAAACTGGTTGATCACCACATCTGCCTTCACGAAGTCGTTTAGGTTGAAGTTCAGCACAGAGTTCTCATACACCTTGTAGTACAGGTCTGTAGTGTATCGGTATTGATAGATACCATGATTACCCTCGCTGTTGTACAGGAAGAAGTATATGCACTTACCAGCTTCAGACGCAACAGAACCAATAACTCTGTTGACCCCGGATGCTGGGATAGCATCCACCGGTCGAACAGCAGCCACGCTGCTGTTGCCCTCGACGTTTTTCAGAACGCCTTGGTTGCCGTTATCATCGGTAGAGACCCTGATGTTTAGCGCATCAGTCATCTGCGTATTCTCAACTAGGCGAACATCCTCGTCCTTGTTGAGATACTGTGGTATCAGCTTATCTACTGGCATTAGTACTTAGGTGCCTGTTTGAAGTTCTTGCGAATCGTCTTGAGTGCCTCCTCCTTGCTGAATGCTTTCAGTCTAGCGTTGGCTTTTCTACGCTCGTTGTAATACTCTGCCCTAGCCCTGTTCTTCTCTACAGTGGGCACACTGCTCTTACGCTCTATCAGCTTGTAGTAGATGTACGAACGAAGAGCTTCCTCAGCCTGAATGTGGATCGTGGGGCAAGTAGATCTCGCTTCATCTGCGATGTACTCGATCACGACCTCTTGCACAGCGGTATTAGTGGCTAGCTCGATTCTGTTCTGATCGAGGTTGAGTCTGTACTCACCCTCGTAGAATCCACCGCCAAGACCGTAGATCTGCCCGATGTTGTTCTGGTAGATGTAGTTGCTAAACACGATGAAGTCATCGGCGCCAAACACACCACCTGCCGTAGTTCCACCCTTGGCGTCAACCCGGTCAAAGATACCGTCACCGTCGCTGTCCAGGTTGTTGCCGGCAGCATCGGTCTTGTACTTCTGAGAGTAGTTGATGCTCTTGTTCTCACCGAACACATGGACAAGTCCGTCGCTCCCAACGATACCGATCTTCACCAGATCAACAAAGTCATCGGGTAGAGTGACAGTGTTGTTGGATGAAGACAGCTTCAGCGATCGTACACGCTGCATCAAGTCGAAGCCCATCTCACGAATGCCTCTCAGGGCATAGTTGTGGATCAGTGTATCGGAGGCGTTGTTTGCGTAGTCATCCCCTTCAAGGGTGATGACGTAATCATTTACGACCTGGGATACTGTGATTAGATTCCTTGCCATGTCCTATTACTTCTGAGATTCCGTGTTACCGTAGTTGTATACGTTGGCATCCCTCATGTTAATACCGATGAGTTTGGCGATCTCAAACACCAGCTCTGAGGTGTAGTGATCTGGTAGTTCAAAGTCTACAGAGGTAGAAGCGTTGTACGCTTCCTTACCATTAGAGACAGTGAACCCAAACGTGGGCAGCGACACTGTCCTTGCTCCCGTGGTTGGGCTAATACCTTCTGGCTGCTTGTAGTAGCGTACCTGAATCCTGTTTACGCTCGTGGGGAAGACCGTAATATCATCCTCAATAAGAGCCACTGGACGATCGGAGGTAGGCTTAGAAAGATCGCTGAGAAGAATGCGATCAAGTTTTTCTTCATCGTAGATGGGGTCAATCATTACCGAGCTGGTGACGTCAAGCAATACATCACCGAACGTCTTCATGCTGATCATGCGTGCGAAGTCATCCGGCTTAGCGAACACGCCACTGGCCTTGGATATGCTGACCTGCTTGGCGAATACGTTGAGGTCTTCCTTGACCTGCTTGATCCTGGATTTGTCCCTGCCAGGATCTACGTTCCGCCTCCTCATGTTTTGATGAAGGGTGAGCTCCTCGAAGAGCTTGTTGAAGATAATCTGCTGTGCGATGGGAGCGAATGAGTTAAACTCAGCAGGCGTAATAAAGCCCCTCTGCTCCTTGTTTGCTAGATCCCCTAGCGCATTGTACACCTCTCTAACGCTTGCCATTACACAAAAAAGTTCGTATAAGCAAATATAAGAAAAGGGGCCGAAGCCCCTTTTCCGTCAATCACTATGAGGAGTAGCTATGCGATCTCGTTGAGTTGCCTCTCGATCTCTGACAATACTGACGATCCCTTGTCCGTCATGCAGAATCGAGTTACCGTATCAATTCGATCTTGCCCTACAGGAATCGAAAGTATGATTTTCCCAGTGTCCGTCCAAACGACAGCACCCTTTTTATCGGTGATGATCTGGAAGTCGAAGCCCTGCATAACCATAGTGCGAGCGTGCACTACTGGATTGTCGAACATGTCCATGAACTTCTGCGGGTTCTTCTTTGCGTACATCACCAATGACCTCTTGATCGCAAGATCGTTCTGATCGGTGTTGATGTTTAGCGACAAAGCAACCGGCAGCAGATCATCAATCGGGCGTGCCTTGATCATGGAGATAGCGTCGGTTACCAGGAACTCATTCTCGACTTCCTTCTCGATATCTATCTCCTTGTTTACTAGCCTGAAGGCTCCACCTCCGTTGACTTGATTGTCTGGGTGCTTCTCGAGGAACGCAATGAGATTAGGCTGATCGGGTCTTACGATCAGCATCTTGTTCCTAAACACGACGTGCTCCTTAACGGCAGCATCAGATTGCTCGTCTACATATATAGACGCCTCTCCTGGGCAGTATCGAATACGTCGGTTAGTGTTGGTCTCCTCGTCGTAGATGACGAGGTTATTAGATCGGACCTTGTAGAAGAGGCCACCTCTCTTACCGACCATCTCATACATCTTAGGCAAGCGATTCCTGTCAGGGATGTTACGCTTGATGGATGTCTTCTTGGTAGCAGCTTTCTTAGGCGCTGCTTTCTTAGGGGCCTCAGTTTCTTTGCGAGTTACGGGGCGGCCTCGCTTTGCCGCAGGTTTATTCTGTTCCATGATATTGAATTAAAAGAAGAAAAGGAGGGGACCGTTTCCCCTCCTTTTAAAATGACTGACTTATGCGTCAGTAGCTAGAGTCGTGGTGTCTCTGTTGTTGAGGATGTTGATATCAGTCACATTTGCGATATCGTACTTGTCGTTAACCTCGTCAAATTTGATCACCTCACCTCTTCCTTTCGCAAGGAGAAGTGATAGGTCTTCAATAACGGTTAGCTCTTGACCTTCAGCTACGGTAAGCTGTACAAGAAGTTTGTCGAGACCTTCTAGCGCTGCCGAAGCACTAGTGCCTGCAGCTAGGTCAACTTCTTTAGCGTCGTCAAAGAAAAGAGTAACCGTGTCTTCTGTCGCTACCATCTTGCTGAGCTTAGAGGTAGGTACTGCGAACAGGTCTAGATTAGCTCCAGTTCCAGTAGTATCCTCTGAAATAACTGAAGATGCATCGACAGCGTGAGCGTGAAAAATGAATGTTGCCATTGTTCCTTTTTTACAGGGTTAATAATTACAGTCCTTGGAGAAGAACGTGTTGGTTAGCAGCCCTGGTTACCAGACAGCACTCTGAACGGTAGTGGAACGAAGCCTTATCCACGGTGTCGTTGGTGAAACCAAGAACACCACCACCGGTTACCCAGTGCTCCATCTCTCTGTTGTAACCGCCAGCAGCCTTGAAGTTCATTTCAAGAGCAGGAGCTCTTTCACCTGAACGTGGGTCTGTTACGTTAGCAAGAGGGATCATAACACCAGCAGCCAGTCTGTTCGATACATCGTCAGTACCTAGCAGGGTAGGATCATTCAAGAGCTTGAAGCTGTTCTTGTGGAAGGTGTAACCACCACGAGAGAACGACTTGAAGCCGAGGTTCAGAGCCATGTCACGGTCGTTGTTGAACGCACCGAAGCTAGCAGCAACACCGCTAGTTACGCTTTGGCCAGCACCAGCACCAGCGATCATGTCGTCCAGCAACAGATCCTGACGGGTGTTAGAGTAAACAGCGTACTCAGCAGGGCAGCCGTTCTTGTCCATCTCTCTGATGAGAGCGTCAAGATCAGCAAGACCAGCGGTACCGAGCAGGTCAGATGATACCATACCACGATCCTCGAGGGCAGAGAAGTAACCTTCAGTACCGTCGATATCCAATCCGGTAGCAGCACCGTCGGTGTTGGTGATCTCTTGACCGAGCAGCATAATCATCTCACGCTTGTCGAGGAAGCGCTGACGGGTGTCCATCTCCGACTTGATGTAGAAGCGGTAGTCACCACCACCTACGTCGATGTAGCCAATGTTGGTTGCTTGAGAACCAGACACCTCGTAAGACTCCTTAACGATGGCGTATGGGTTGGTCCTTCTAACCACGTTCGACTCGAGGAACTCACCAGGCTGGTCAACACCTTGAGCGAACATGTTACCGATGATCGGCATATCAACAGGATCACCGTCGGTGATGCCTACGGTTAGACCATCAGTCGAAAGGCAAATAGCCGTGAAGTCACCGCCTCCGCTACCAGCGCTATCCTCGTCCAAAACGATCAGACGATCTACACCGTTGAGGAGCAGGATGTCGCCGTTACGAACAATCTTCTGATTGTTAGAGCCAATGGTAGAAGACACCTCCTGCACACCATCAAATGTGATTGTGCCTGGGTTGGCGCCAGTACCTACAGTAGTATCAACCACTGCGCTTTGAACTTGGTGCAAGCGAGCTTCTTCGTAGTACTGCACGTTGTCGGCGGTACCGTTTTGCTTAACTGCTCCGGTCAACTTCAGGAAACCTGAGATGCCTTGGTTACCAAATGTCTTAGACAGCTTGGAACGAACGTCAGGAGCATTGACGGTAGTGATGAAATCGGCCAGAGACGTGTACTTAGTCGGGTCTGTTGGCCTGAATAGGTTCTGATCAATCCCACGAGGGGCAGAGAACGAACCAGTGTTTTGAGTAATTGCCATTATTATGGACTAAAAGGATTAGTAGTTGTTGAACGTCATGCCACCACTATTACCCAAAGCCTTCAGCAGTTGTTCTTCGAGTGAAGACGCAGAGTTTTGCTGATCGCCTACCGGCGGTCTCGACGAGTCCACATTCGCAGCCGTCTGAACAACACCCATCCTACCGTCGCTCAATCCTTGGTTGTAGATTGATGATACGATAGAGTCGATATTGTCAACGAGCGCCCTGTGTGCGTTCAGCTTGTCAAAGTCCCAATTGCCATCCTCACGGATGTAATCGTCGAAGTACTGATCCAGCCTAGAGTTCTTATCAATGAGCTGCCTCCTGTAATTGTCATCAATCCCGAAGCTGAATGTTTCATTCTTTCCAGGAAGGTCAAAGTCCAGGCTACCAAACGTGTTGGTGCTTTGCGACATCTCACCGATCCACTCTTCGGTGATAGTGTTGTCATTCATGTCCGAATCTGCAGCAGGGGCCATGTACGAATCTCGTAGGTCACTGATGTATTGTCGGGCATTGTCCGCATCCATTTTGAGCTGCAGCTTAGCTAGCTTAACCTCGTCCTCTGTGTTGTAGTCTTCATCGAGCTTGTATTTGTTGCTCATCAGAAGACCTACTTCATCAGCACTGAGATTGGAATGTTGTGCAGAGAGCTGGAGTCTCACCAACGCCATATCATCCATTTCGGATGGGTTCAGGCTTTGGTACTTGTACCAGTCCTCTACCGGTCTTCCGGTCTCTTGAACGAACTTATTGATTGCGCTGACACGCTCATCAATTTCAACGGGGGTATAAGAAAGCGCTTCAGAGATTGCATCGTAGCTATCGAATTGTCTACCAAGCCTTTCGCTTAGAAACGACAGTACCTCGCTATCGATGTCAATATCCTGGGCGTTGTCTGCTGGTTGTTGCTCCTGTTGAGGAGTTGATTCAACCGGGGGTTGTTCTGTTTGTGGAGCTTGCTCCTGTACAACCTGCGGTTCGGGATTTACCAATCCTGTTGACGATGCAGGCTGAGGCTCTTGAGGAGCCTCTTGCTGCATTGGCGGTTGATCGGTTACGCTGAATCCAGCGTCTCCCAATGCTTGTTCAAGTTCTTTACTCATATCTATTTTATTGGTTCAATACATGATCAGTACTCTAGCGAGAGTACGATCTTCAAGTCTGTTGCGGCTAGGAAGTCAGAGGTTCCTGCGAACTGAATACCACCCACGTAGCAAGTGTTACCCACTCCTGTTCCGATAGATCCCTCAAGGGCTACGTTCAGGTTGGTTGAATCTGTAGCACCCAATGCGGTAGCGGTGTTGTGCCCGAATAGGAACTTCACATTGTCTACCTCTGCATTCATGATGCTGTGGCTACAGGTTAGCTTGCACGTACCTAGCAACTGATTAGATTCGAAGTTAGCTACACTGATGTTTGCGGTTGCGTTCAGTGCTCCAAGATCAGCCTCATTATTCCTGAAGAAGAACAGGGCGATGGAGTCGGTGTCAGCAGTTCCTGGGGTAGATCCCTTGTCGTATCCGGTCACACTCAACAGCCTACACTTCTTAGCTGGAAGCTCGATTGCTGTCAGGTTGAATACAACATCACCCGCAGCGTGTGCTGCGAGATCTACTGTTGGGTTGATTGTGATATTAGCGAATGGCATATCTAGTCTTTTGTGTGGTTACGCTTCAGTTCCAATTACCATAAACTCAACAACCTCTGAGCCGCCGGTACCGTAAGCCTTCAGGTCTGATGCATCAGCAGGCAAGAAAGCCCAAGCACCACCAGCAATCTTGAGAATTACCGGATCATCGGTAGCAGTGTCTGCGTATACGTAAACGTAGTTAGATGCAGTGCTATCAGTGTTCTTGACGTAAAGGTATCCAGGTGCAGTCCAGTCTGAAGCGTCATACAGGAACAAATCAGTTGCTGGGGTTGCGCTAGTAGAATTTACTGCTCTTCTCGCAAGACCTGTAGATGCACTTGCAGTGATGCTTGTTGCAACCGACAGGCTGAGTGCGTCAGACAATAGGTCTGAACTTGATAGGGTAATTGTAGCTGTTGTTGTAGCCATGTCTTATCTTTTAGCTGTCGATCTGCTTTCTCGCCAGCAGCAATTTAATGTCTGCAATATCCTTACCGAGCTGCGTCAGCAAGTCCTTGACTTCGTCTTTACTTTGCTCGAGCGCATAGGCCCTGCTTTTCAGCTTACCAATCTCGCTAGTCATCTTCACGTAAACACCTATCAAGGCCCCTAAAAGGATGATGCCTTCGTAGATCGAAATCATTTCTAACTGCATCCTACAAATATAACTATATCACCCTTTGCGTTTTTTCAAGCCGAGCACCCGCTTCTGTCCCTTAGGTGGTCGCTTTTTGCTACCACCCTTGCCTGCCCAGAGGAATCTGTTAGCCCAGTATGCTGCGCTACCCTTCCTCTTGATGTTCTTAGCGTGTCGGCTCTTAAATGACTTGCGAGCTTCAGGGCTGTAATTATGTCCCATCCCCGGATCACCAAACCTGATGATCTGACCCTTCTCTTGACCTGGGCCAAGGGTAGAAACAACGACAGCTTTTTTACGTGAGTTAGGCGTGAGCTTAGGTTTGTTTACACCATTGACTCCCGCCTTCTTAATCTTGGCTGCGATTGCAGCCCTTATCTTGCTCCTATCCACTTTGTTGTACAATTTTATAACCTTCAACATAATCACAGTCGTGGTCATCGAATTGGATTCTAGCCGCTGCCGCATCTGGTGCGGTGCAAATAGACACCTGCACATCGTCTGCCGTATACATTATCCATGTTGGTCCAGTCATAGTCTAGTAGATACCGCCAGTGGCGCTCAGGTTACCATCGATTGTATTCTGCCCTAAGACCTTATTAGCTCCTAGTATTTCGTCATCCCCCTCATAGTTACTACCTACATAGGTTAATGATGAAGTATCAATGCGACTAATGACGTTAGCATTGTGATTATCACGAGGGGATAACGGAACACCGCTGTTGTATATCGCCGACACCTGCGCTGAGGTAAGAGGCGTATCAAGTATGCTGAACTCGTGCGCCATCCCATCGAGTGATTGAGCTGTGCCAGAAGTCCTGCCTCCCCAAGTGAAACCCGTTTGGCCCCTCGTTGTGGAGGTGCTGTTATCAAAGGTCACATCGTAAATACTTGTGTGACTTCCTGTGCTCAAGGTAGCCCCTACGTCAGTGCCGTTACGATAGAGTTTAATCTTGTC
>Ga0070749_10000349_pt1 | contig 30705 bp, 57 predicted proteins | sample VirMetDEL_Nov_18_FD_75180 | JGI IMG/M metagenome (GOLD analysis project Ga0070749, IMG submission 75180) | Aqueous microbial communities from the Delaware River and Bay under freshwater to marine salinity gradient to study organic matter... | ecosystem: Environmental > Aquatic > Marine >...
ATTTTCTGCCTTCTCTTTTGGTTTGGTTTTTCGTAGTATTCACGTTTCCTTAGTTCATCTTTAATACGAGCGGTCTCACATTTTTTACGAAAAATTCTCAGAGCTTTTTCAAAAGACATATTTTTAGCTACGATTCTTGGCATGGATTCCCCTGTGCTCTCGTAAGACGACAGAGGTCATTTGCTAGGTTATTTTGTTTGTCAACGGTTGCTTGCACGAATTTCTTTACCCATGCCATGTCAAATAAAAAATCACTGTTTGCAGTGTTAATACCAAGTTTTTGACACTCTATAATAAGTGCCTTCATAAGTGTTTCTGTTTGTTCATCAGCTTTTCTCTTTCTTGGAAAGTCTATTATATTATCCATCTTTTTTCCTATTAAATGTCCATCCTCGCCTACGAAGATAGAATACTTGCGCTCTTATTGAAGTTGCGCTTCTATTAAGTTGTTCTTCTATATCTTTTATATGAATGACATTGTAGTATTTTTTAAGATACTCGCGTTCTTTGTCAGTCCATCTATTCATACTTATATTATACTAAAATTTGAAGCAAAAGTCAAGAACTAAATTTAAGTTCCCCTAAAAAATTTCTTGACATTTGGTCGTAAAGTTGATATAATATATCAAATGGAGAAAAATTAACTATGGAAAATATAGATTTCGCATACTTAATAATACTATCAGCCTGCGCTGTGTGTTCCTATACTTTAGGCAAGAAAGAAGGAATTGGAATAACACTCGATTATATGCGCGACCAAGGTAAGATAGATTTTGAAGATTAGAAAAATAATTCTTGACTTTTAAGTTCAATTTTGGTATAATATAGATAAGTGAGTGAAGGGTTTCGCTCACATTTTTTGTGCGTACCGCAAGGACGCAAATGAATTTACTGAAAAGGAATTTAGGAGGAAATTAAAATGAGTATAGATTTAAGTAAATTTTGGCTTGGACTAGATATGCCTACGCTTCCAACTTATACGGAAACAGCATATCCTAGATACAATATTATTGAAAGTGGTGGGGACTATCGTATAGAAGTTGCCGTGCCAGGTTGGAGTAAAAAGGAGTTAGAAATCATCTATGATGATAACGAACTCTTTCTAAAAGGGAAAAAAGAACACAAGCTCGTGGAAGGAGAACGATTCGTTCACCAAGGGCTAAGTCTAAAATCTTTTGAAAGAAGATTTATTCTAAACGCAGACTTACAAGTAGATAAAGTAAATCTACAAGACGGATTACTGACAATCACTCTGTCACGAACTCCAAATTCTAAGAGGAAAATCTTGGAGATAGAATAAAATGAAACAGCTACTAGCAGTAGCAGTCTTTTCATTGTTCGTAAGTGACGCATTTGCAGATGATTGGAGAATGAGAAAGTTCGACTTAAATGGAGACCTTCTCATTAGCAAGGGAGAATTAATTCAGTCTGGTTGTGTTAAAGTTAGCGCGCTGTTTAGACACGCTGATAGAAACGCAGACGGATTTTTAAATCGCAGAGAAGCACAAAGAGCTTCTACCCTTATCTTCAAAAACAGATGCCCACGCAATCCACTACCTATAGTGGGAGTACGAGGATAATGTCAAGAGTGCTAGAAATTGTTCGTGATAGTATATGTGAGAATGGCGAGTTTTGCCATGCAGTAAGTCAGATTTGTTTAATGTGTTTTGGCGTAAGTGTCATAACACTAAACATAATGCAACTTGCATAGATTATCAAGTTTTTCGGGGTGTTGTTTCTCACGAGTGAAAAACACCCCTTTACGGAGACAAATTATGAAAATATCATCAGAAGGCTTAGACCTTATTAAAAAATTCGAAGGCTTAGAGTTAACAGCATACAAGTGTGCGGCTGGCGTATGGACTATTGGTTATGGACATACAAAAGATGTGCAAGAAGGAGATGAGTGGTCAGAAACTCATGCAAATCATATGCTAGAAGTTGAACTAGAGGAGTTCGAAGGCTATATAAATGATAATGTCACAGTTGCTCTGTCACAACACCAGTTTGATGCCCTAGTATCATGGGTATACAATCTCGGTCCCGCTAACCTTAAAGCTTCAACTATGCTCAAAGTACTAAACTCAGGCGATTACGAAGGAGTACCTGCACAAATCCAAAGATGGAATAAAGCAGGTGGCAAAGTCTTAGAAGGACTTATTCGTAGAAGAAAAGCTGAGTCTCTACTATTTATGGGCAGAGATTGGAATGAAGTTTAAGATTCCCAACGAACTACTTATAAAAGCAGGAGAACACGCAGCACAGCGAGGAATAACGCTGGAAGAATACATAGAAGAATTTATAGGATTACTAAATGAACACAATAAAAACAACCCTGACAAACTTTTGGGCTTGGATAAAGAGTCTATTTCAGACTAGGTATAAGCTAACAGTTAGTTATAACTCAACTTACGGCGATGCCGATGACCAGACTTATATTGTAAAAAAGTTTTTTAGTAAAAAAGATAAGTTCTTGTCATTTAAAACAGACAATGATGAAGTAGTAGAAATAAGAGGCGCAGAAGGTCTTAACTACAAAATAGAGGAAGTGTAATGCAACAATTTTTTATAGGAATAATATTAGTACTAGGATTAGGTTGTTATTGGCTATATAATGAAAATGAAACTTTAAAAGCAAATAACGCACAACTAGAAATAGGTATTCAAACACAAGAACAAACAATAGAAAGTTTACAAAACGATATGGCTTTGCAAGGACAAAGTCTATTAGACTTACAAAAAAAGAATAATGAAATACAAGGAGAGATGAATAGATACCTTGATATTTTTAAAAGACATAATTTAACAAAGTTAGCAGCAGCAAAGCCTGGGCTAATTGAAACAAGAGTTAATAAAGCTACAAAGGAGGTTTTTGATGGCATTGAGCAAGACAGTCGCGATATCGACATGCTTGATGATGGCGTGCAGTTGCAGTCTGATTCCAAGTAAAGAAATTACAGTATCGGCGGCACCGATAGAGCGAAAAATAATACAACCAATTATGCCGCGTGAGATAGACCTCAAAGAACCATATTGGTATGTAGTCTCTGGGGAGAACTTAGAGGAGTTTTTAGTAAGAATAGAGAAAGACCAAGGTCAAGTAGTGTTCTTTGCTATGAGTGTTCCTGATTATGAGTTAATGGCTTATAATACCCAAGAACTAAAAAGATACATTAGAGAATTAAAAGAAGTAGTAGTATATTACAGGAAGGTCACAGATGTTCAAGCTGATACAGAATCTATTAATTAAAAGAAAATTAGAAAAAACTTCACAATGGTTTGAAAAACATGAACCAGCTCAACAAAGATTTGAAGATATTGAGGACTGGTTAGAAGATTTAGAGGAAAGAATAATAAAACTTGAGGAAATGGCACACCCTAAGTGTGGAATTGAAGGTTTTGATGGGTATAAACCATTAGTAGAAAGAATAGATAAATTAGAAGTAGTAGTAGGAGTACTAAAAAAGAATGATAGTTGACTTCGAAAAGTTAAAAGAAATACTACAAAAAGGAATAGTTGAAATCAAATTTCAAAGTTTAAAAAGTAATAAAACCCATAGTAGAGAGTACACATTGCATCCTAAATTTCTTCCCATGAAATTTCAGCAATCGTTATCAGATAAACTCATAGTATGGGACGTAGAGTTTCAAAAAATGGAGGACATAGAATTGGAAACAATACTATCATATACTCCATTGGAGAAAATATCCTAGTAAAATAGGAAAAGGCTCGAAAGAGCAAGGGAGAGAAGAATGTTAGAGTTCTTTCAATGGATATCAGCATGGATTGCTGTAATCCCAACAATCGTGTTGATTGCTTCATTTATTTCTGCAATCACACCAACTCCAATCGATGATGGTTGGATGAAAAAAGTCTACAAAGTTCTAGACTGGTGCGCACTTAATGTGGGTAAAGCAAAGGACAAGTAGATGGCAGAAGGTGTAGATAGTAGAAATGAGGTCGAAATAGACTTAGATAGATATATGGCACTAATCGAAAAACTCGATTCAGCCGAAGATACAATCAAGGAAATGCAGGCCGAAGCAGCAGATGCCAAGAAAAGATTGGCTCCGCCTAAGAGAAAATTTATAGATTTGTTTTTAGATGACAATGATGTAAATGAGAAATCAATCATTGGATTTATTTCTTTCTTTCTAATGACAGTATTCGGAATATGTGATTTAGTTACAGCGTTCTGGGGACAAGATTTAGTAATCTCTGATACAATCTACACCTCATTCGTAGTTGTAACCCTCGGAGCATTTGGTATCAGTGAGGCTGGCAAAGCCTTTGGTGGCAAATAAAAATAGTTCTTGACATTTGGTTAATTTTTCTGTATAATATATTATATATGAAAAATGACAAAAAGCAAAAACAACCCAAAACGATTACTTCTCTCCGCAAGGACAGGAGTAGTCGTTTTTCTTTTTGTGAATACTGTCCTGGCGTATCTAAAAAAGAATGTACAGGATATAAATGTTGGATTAGATAATGAACTTATTTTACTTAGATGAAGATTTAGACAAGTGCGCGGAATATCATGTCGATAAACATATCGTCAAGATGCCGCTGGAGGCAGCTCAATTGCTGTGCACGGCTGTTTGGATTGACCATCTACTAGGATTTGTTCCTCGTGCGCTAAATGCAGAAGAAAGAGAAGTCTTAAACACTGCTAAAGCAGATATCAAACATTTACCGATGGAGGAAAGACCTTTGACTCCGTATCTGCCAATGATGTACAATCATCCTTGCACGATATGGACTAGGTCTAGCCTCGATAATTTTGAGTGGGTTCATTGTTACGCAAATGCCTTAAATGACGAGTACAACTATCGTTATGGCAAATTACACAAGTCAGTGATTGAAGTAGTCAATAAACTGCCAGAACCTAAGAATATGCCCCGCAAGGGACTCACTCCTTTTGGCATGGCTATGCCAGATGAACTAAAAGATGAAAATGATGTCATTGGTTCATATCGTTTGTATTACCATACAGACAAAGCAACATTCGCCACGTGGTCTCATCGTTCTCAACCTGATTGGTGGGACGAAGGACTCGCTTGGACAGATAGGAGAATAACAGCAAAGTAATGGATTATATAATAGGAATTATATTTACTATACTCGCAGGTATTTTTGCTTGGGAATCTAGTATGTTAGTCCATGAACAAAAACAAAGAAGATTTAACAAATCTGATGTTAAGTATACAGATAAGGATAACACATGAAAATAACAATTTATAGCAAACCAAACTGTCCATATTGCACTATGGCAAAGAACTTAGCAGAAATGAAAGGTGCTGAAGTAAGATACCTTATGCTCGGAGAGGACTTCGATGCAAAGGCATTTATGGCTGAATTTCCTACTGCTAGAACTTTTCCACAGATAATAGTAAATGGTACAAAAATAGGTGGATACACTGAATTGGAGAAAGTATTTAGTGAGTAAATTTAAGTTTAAAGAAGATGAAATAATGAATATGGTTAGTAATCATATTATAAAAACATATGATGCTCACTACTCCATGAATAAAATTCAATCCACTGAATTTATTGTAGATGCAGGGCATGGAGAAGGTTTCTGTATTGGAAACATTATTAAGTATGCTCAAAGATATGGTAAGAAAAACGGAAAAAATAAAGACGATTTATTGAAAATAATTCACTATGCAATCATATTATTAGGAAGTGAAGATGGCAATAAAGAGTAAATCACATGAAAAACTAACAGATACTAACATACAGCATGTAGTATCACTACTAGAGGCGGATAATCCAATCACGAAAAAGGAAGCCTGTGGAATTTTGAATATTAGGTATAACACGACCAGACTTCAAAAAATCATAGATGACTGGCGTGATACAATGGAGTTTCGTGAAAGACGACGCACCATGAACAAAGGTAAACCTGCGAGTGAGGACGAAATTAAAACAGTCGCTCAAATGTATATCGAAGGATTCAATGTTTCTAGTATTGCTCAATCTATATATCGTTCACCATCATTTGTGAAAAATATTATAGAAAGAGTAGGTATTCCAATGAAACTAGCTGCAACTGATTATGAGGGTATTCGTAAAGCAATGCTCCCTGAGCAGTGTGTAGCAGAAAGTTTTGACAAGGGAGAAATTGTATGGGCAATTCGTAAGAATTATCCTGCAAAAATAGTAAAAGAACAGACAAACATAGACTATGAAAATAGATATGGTTGCAAATGTTATCTGATATATACAATAGAGTGCACAGATTTAAGTGACACATTTTTTCCGCATTTAGAATATGCTGGAAGATATTCCGTTCAGCTCGCTTATGACTTGGGAAGTCTAAGACATTTGGAGCAGTATGGCGTTAAATTTATTTGAAGTATTTGTAGCATTTTATATCGGAGGAGTAATAACAGCAATGGCAGTAATTTACTATCCGAGTTATGAGATAATAAAAGAACTGGATAGAAACAACATTGTTGTAAAAAGTCCTATCATATCCTTTTTAGTGACATTTGTCATATTTTTTATTATGTTTCCTTTTGTTAGTTGGATTTTAATTTTTGACGATAAAGTAGAAAGATTCATAAATGGATTTGTAAAAGGAGTATTAGGAATAAATGGTAGAGGATAATTATTCAACATATGTTGATGGAAATTTAAGAGCAGACGTTGTAAAGAAGAACGGTGATTTTGGTTGCCGTTTTTATGTAGATAACAAAATAGTAATGACAGAGTGGTATCCAACCAAGAGTGAATCTTGGGCAGAAGACTGTGCTGAAAATTATGTTTTAGGTATAAAAAAGATATAGTGGCAATTTGGTATATGAAATTATTAGAACAAAATGGAATGTTTAGTAGTCCAACTCAGTACCCCCCAGAAAAGTATGTGGAATCTGAGAATAAAAATCAAAAATACAAAGGCTGGTTCTACGATTCAGATACTAAAAAATTCTATAGGTGGGATAACTTCCCAAGGAGTAAAAAATGAATTACTTACTAAGTGCATTATGCAAAAAATTAGAAGGAGAAATAGAAGTTCATAAAGCTAATATTCTCACTTTTCAAAGAAATTCTGTGGGAATAGGGGAACACCCAGAAATTGTAGAAGCTATCGAGTTGCAGGTTGCTAAATTAGCAGAGGCCGAAGATAAGTTAGAGGCAATCAAAAGACATTTTTCATAAGGAAATGAAAAATAGTTCTTGACACACCCTTAATATTTTTGTATAATATAATTATATTTTAGGAAATAGTTAATGAGTGACAGATTTTATATGCAAATGGTAACAGCAACTGGGTGGGCACCTGGTTATAGAAATACCAAGACTATAGAAGAATATAAGTCACGATTTGGCTCAACAACAAGGAGAAAAAGTATGTCTTGGACAGACGAGAAAAAACAGGAAGCAATCGACATGTATGTCGGTGAAGAACCAACTCCAGAAAATAGTATGGAGATAGTAGCAGACATCGCTGAGCAATTAGAAGAATCTCCTAATGGTGTTAGAATGATTCTTACAAAGGCAGGCGTATATGTAAGAAAAACACCAGCAGCAAGAAGTTCTAATGGCTCAAGTGGTGGTGGTAGAGTAAGCGTTGCTGATGCACAGTCATCATTATCAAGCGCTTTGAGTGATGCAGGTCAGGATATTGATGAGGCAATCATTTCAAAACTAACTGGTAAAGCAGCAGTATACTTTACAACTGTAGTAAATAATCTAAACAATTAAGTTAAGATAATTTAGCTAGGGTATCCTCGGATGCCCTAGTTTTTTGCATCCATAAGATGTGACCAAAAATTTTACAATTCAAATAATCATTTGTTAGATAAAATTGGAGGAAACATGACAAAGGATGAATTTAAAAGAAAATTAGATGAAGCAGGAGATGCTGTCATCACTTACAGAAGTAAAAACAGTAGAAAATTAAAATACAATATATGCACATCAGACTTTTCAACACCTTATATAGCTGAAAAGAAAAATCGTGCTAAAGAGTCGAAAGACACAGTCCTCTTATTTTGCTGGGACACGGACTCGTATCGTCTATTATTACCTAACAATGTGACTAGCATTGTACCAATGAATAGGATAATTAAAAATGATTGATTTAAGTGCACCAACAAAATATGAGAGAGTCATTACAGAAGGAGATACGGAGCAACTCCGTTTAGTAATCAATACCTTTAGGGGTGTTGAGTACCTTTCTCTCCGAAAATACTATTTAGATTTTGATGAAGAATGGTTGCCTTCAAAGGAGGGTGTGACCATGCCTATTGATATTGAAAATGTTCAAGAACTTTTTATAGGATTAGTTGAAATATTATCACTTGCAGAAAGTAAAAGTATTTTAGAAGAGGAATTTAAAGAAATTTTAGACCAAATTTACCTTACTTAAAAATAGTTCTTGACAAATCCTTAAAATATCTGTATAATATATTATATGTTTATAAAAGGAAGTATGAATTATGACCAATATGGTCGCAAAAGAAAGAAGACCCCACGCAAGAGGAGGTCGTCTAATGGGTCAGGACAGCGGGCATTTGTCCCGTTAGTGCAGGATCATACCCTGCCCTCCTCACCTATTTTAGAGGCTGCTAAGAAACATAGAGAAAAATATCCTAGTATGCCTATGGGGGAGTATTCTCCTCCAAAAGACACTTCATATAAGAAGGAAGTTAGTAAGAATTATACAGTTTCAATCGCCTATAATAAAGGTGCGTACCAAGTCATTCCGAAAGATGACGTGGAACATATCGGAAAATAGTTCTTGACAAATGGTTAAATTTTTAGTATAATATATAAATGTTAGAAAATCTTATAAAGACAGCAAAAGAAGCGTACTATCAAGGTAGTCCAATCATGTCAGATGAGATTTTTGACTATCTTGTGACAATGGTTACAGAAGAAAGTATCGGTTATAAAAGTTCGTATGAACGCAGATACAAGCATTTGTTCCCTTTGTTCTCCCTCCAAAAAGTAATACAAGGCGTCGATTCCCCACCAAATTGGGGAAACGACGACTTTATTGTGACTCCAAAACTAGATGGAGCTGCAATCAGTATGATTTATGGTGGAGGAGAATTTCAAAAAGCACTTACAAGAGGTGACGGAACAGAAGGACTAGACATTACATATCTTATTCGCACACTAGTGCCGAACAAAATAAACTACAACGAAGTAGTACAGATTTCGGGAGAAGTAGTAGCTCCCAAAGAGATACCCAATGCAAGGAACTATGCGGCGGGTGCGCTAAACCTCAAAGACAGCAAGGAATTTGCCACAAGAGAGTTAAGCTTTGTCGCACATGGAGTATCTCCCTATATAACAGACAACTATGTATCTGACATGAGGTTTATATCAAATCTCGGTTTCGATACAGCCATTGATAGTGACTACTCTCAGTTTCCACAAGATGGCTCTGTATTTCGTATAGCTATGAACGATAGTTTTGATGCTAAAGGTTATACAAGTCATCACCCCCGAGGCGCATTTGCCCTTAAAAAACAGGAAACAGGAGTAGTTACTGTCCTCCAAGATGTAACATGGCAAGTAGGCAAATCAGGTGCAGTATCACCAGTTGCCCATTTTGACCCAATCGACATCGAGGGAGCGACAGTATCAAAGGCTACACTACATAATAAGTCAATTATCGAAGCACTTAACTTAGAGTTGGGTTGCAAGATAGAAGTAATTAGAGCAGGAAAGATTATTCCTCAAGTAGTGAGGAGAGTAGATTGACAGTAGAACACGCAAGTTATGTAGAAGAAAAGTTAAAAAATGAAGTTGCAGTACTAAAACTACAAGTTCAAGAACAGACTAAACAAATATATAGTCTGTATAAAAGAATAGCGGAATTAAATGAAATACACGAAAGAAGAAATAGAGAACAGCAAGAGAATATACAAGAGTGCAACTCCTAAACAAGATTTATCTTGGTATGTTAAATGGGTAGCTAGTGTTATTCTACTGTGCGCATTTGCATTTCGCTCAACACAACAATTTCCATTCGTTGACCTGTGTTTATCCCTAGTTGGAGTATCAGGTTGGCTTTGGGTAGGTCTGCTATGGAAAGACCGAGCATTAGTTTTGCTTAACGGCATAGCAGTCTTTATATTAGTATCAGGTTTGATAAACCATTTTGTATGAAATTAAGACAGAAAATAGAACTTCGTATGCAGATTCTTGAAGAAATGATGAAAAGAAATATGCACATTGAAGACCCAGAAACAGTAGATTTATTCTTAGATAGACTTACTTACTGTTGGGGAGTTCTATCCGAAGAAGATAGAGATTTTGTTCAAGGTTGTCAATACGCCTTAGAAGAGAAGCATGTCTGGAGTCTATAATCAAACCTATTTTAATAACCACCCTCATGAAAAAGACCGAGAGGGTGTTCTTTACGGCGTTATACTTGTAAATCAAAAAACGTTTGAACGCGAGTGTATCAAAGTCGGAATCGCTAGTGGAAAAGACTGGCGTCATGTAATCAAGAGAAGCAGAGGATTTAAAGGATACGATTTGCGTATTCAGAGAACCTATCACGACACGATTTATAACTGCTGGAAGATAGAGCAAGAGCTACATGAAAAGTTTAAGCATGATAGTTTTAAACCTCTACAAAAATTTGGTGGGCATACAGAGTGCTTCAAAATTTCATCCCTTATTTTACGGGACTTCCCAAAAAATAAATCTTGACATATGCTTATTTCTTTGATATAATATATTTATAAAAATGAAAGAGAGACAGATTTTATGCAAGAAATAATTATACCGACACATTGTCCAGCTTGTAATACAGAGTTAGATATTGTGAACGACCAATTATTTTGTCGCAATCATCTATGTCCTGCAAAGAGTTCTAAAAAGGTTGAACACTTCGCTAAGACTTTGAAAATCAAAGGACTTGGTGCGGCAACAATCGAAAAGCTCAATTTGCAAGACTATCATGACATCTACTCTTTCACAGAAAGTGAACTCATAGAACTACTAGGTTCGGAAAAGCTAGGTACTAAGTTGTTTGCTGAGATAGAAAATTCTAAATCAGCAGACCTAACTTCACTCCTTCCAGCTTTTTCGATACCGCTGATAGGCTCTAGCGCATCTAATAAATTGACCAAAAAGGTCTCGAACATTTCAGAGATAACCTACACAACGTGTATAGATGCTGGTCTGGGGCCTAAAGCGGCGTCGAATTTAGTAGACTGGTTAGTGAATCAATTTCATTTTAATCAATACTATGAATTACCTTTCAGTTTCACTTGTGAGATACCAGAAGTCGACTACGTTCCTACTAAGGGAGTAGTTTGTATAACAGGTAAACTTAAGAGCTACCCGACTAAAGCGGCGGCTGAGAAAGTTTTACATAAGTATGGATTTGAGACAAAGGGGTCACTCACAAAGAACGTGACGATTCTATTGAACGAAAGTGGTATAGAATCAGCAAAGACTAATAAAGCCCAAGAGATGGGTATAAAAATTTATAATAACATAAAGCAATTAATAGAGGAAAATTAATATGGCATTACCAAAATGGACAGATGAAAGAACACAGCAACTAGTGGACTTCATCGGTGACCAAAGCCCTGTATCACAGGCCGTAGTTGCTGAAGCTGCTGACGAACTTGAAACTTCAACAAGATCAGTGTCTTCTAAATTAAGAAAGATGGGATTTGATGTAGAACTAGCTTCTGCTTCAGCTTCTAAGTCTTTCTCAGATTCACAAGAGGCTACTCTTGCAAATTTTGTGCAAGATAACTCAGGTGTTTATACATATGCAGAAATTGCATCAAACTTTGAAGGCGGAGCATTCAGTGCTAAGTCTATTCAAGGTAAAATTCTTTCTATGGAATTAACAGAGCATGTTAAACCAGCTCCTAAAGTAGAAAGTGTTAGAACTTATACTCCTGAAGAAGAAGGAACATTCGTTGAGATGGTTAACGGCGGTTCTTTTGTTGAGGAAATTGCAGAAGCTTTAGGCAAGTCTGTAAACTCAATCAGAGGTAAAGCTCTTTCATTACTTAGAAGTGGTGACATCAATGCTATTCCTAAGCAGAAAGAAACTAAAGGTTCAAGCAAAGCTGACGTTTTAGCTAACCTTGATATTTCTGGAATGACTGTACAGGAAATTGCTGATGAAATCGGTAAAACTGTAAGAGGCGTTAAAACAATGTTAACCAGAAGAGGTTTAACTTGTGCTGATTACAATGGTGCAGCTAGAAAAGAAATAGTTTAACTAGCAATATTTAGCGGGGGAGTGCAACACTCCCCCTTTTTTGAGAGAGATTAATGAATATTGCAAGTGCTTTACTAAAACAACTTATTGTACAACAAGACCTAGATACTTGGGCTCAGCTGAAGGATATATACCTTCCAAATGAGTACCGAGGGATTTTTAACGTCTTGGAAAAGCACGTTGACAATTATCAATCTCTCCCAACATTTGAACAACTATCTTTTGAAATAAGAGATAAAAATACACAAGAAAAACTCTCCGCTATTGAATCCGTAGAAGTAGATGTCGATGCAGACATGCTACTAGATTATCTAAAAAATGAATTTACACAAGTAGAAATATTAGATGAACTTGACAAGTATGTTGATAAAACGGTTACAATGGCAAGTGCAGAAGAAAATATAGAACAATTACAAGAAATAGTTCTAAAGGTAAGTGATAAGGTTGATGTAACTCCACCTTCAGAAAGTATGCAAACAATCACACTATTTGAAGATGATGAACAAAGAGCGAAGTATTTATCTTTAGGACTCAACACGGATTACGATTCGAGAGTCAAATTTTCACCAAAAGATTTGGTGTTAGTTGGTGGACGACGAGGTTCAGGTAAGTCTTTAACTTCCTGTAATCTTGCAGTTAATGTTTATGAAGGTGGCAGAAGTGCTATCTACTTTACTATCGAGATGGACAGCCGATCCATTCTGCAAAGAATGTGTTCAATCTCTACAAGAGTTCCATTTACAAATATTCGTGACAAGAGCATGAATACAGAAGAATGGAATCTCGTAGCAGGTTGGTGGGCAGGTCGTTTCGAGGGTGGACATGAACTTTTGAAAGAATATGAATTAAATCGAGATTTTGACGAATTTCATAGGAAACTAGTAAAGAATGAACTTAACAAAGAGAAACAGATTGATGTAGTATACGATCCAGCCCTCACTCTCTCAAAAATTCAAAGCGAACTCGATAAGAGGGTAAGTCGACAAGACGTAGGTATCGTTATAGTAGATTATCTGAACCAAGTCCGTCGCCACAATGCTCCAAGTCGTAATGGTCAGTATGATTGGACTGAACAAATAGAAATCAGTAAAAAACTAAAAACTTTTGCGCAAGAGTATGAAACTTTAGTATTTGCACCCTATCAAACAGATGCTAGTGGAGAGGCTAGATTTGCAAAGGGTATTCTTGATGCTGCGGATGCAGCTTACTCTCTAGAAACATGGCAACCAAAAGATAAGTGTATGACGTTCAATTGTACAAAAATGAGAAATAATGAAGTAGAAGGATTTTCAAGTGAAATAGATTGGAAATCATTAAAGATAGGCCCAAAGAGTATGCTTACTCCTCTTGAAAAAGAAAAAATGAGAGAAGATATGGGATTGGGTGAAGGAGAAGAAGTACAGGAGATATAATGTTAATGTATACAGAAAAACAGTTAGAAGAAGCCTATGCTATCTTTGTGTATGCTCTAGTAAAGATTAGAAACGCACAAAAGATTCTAGTGGAGATACCTCAATTAGAAGAGTTTAGAAACATCTATGAAGAAGGGTGGGAAGAAATATTAAATGATGAGTGGTATTTTGATGGCGACGATAGTACAAGACATTAATAAGTTAAGAACCATGTCCGAAGACTGGAATGGTTCAATAAAACAATTAGAAGAAATAGTTAATAAACTAGGTGCCGCTATGGAAGAACATAACGGAGTAGGGATATCAGCTATACAAATAGGATTACCTTATAGAATATTTTTAGCAGGAGATAAAGAAAATGCTGAATTAGTTATGAATCCTAAAGTTATAGAAAGAAGTCCTTTTAGAAAAGCAGATTGGGAAGGTTGTTTAAGTTGCCCAGACTGTATGGTAAAAGTAAAAAGGTCAAAAACTATAACCTTAGAATATACATCTGTAAGGGAAGGTAAATTTGTCAAAGTTAAGAGAAAATTTGTAGACTTTGATGCAAGAGTAGTTCAACATGAATTAGATCATTTGAACGGATTTTTAATTATAGATAGAGGAAAAGTATATAGACCATGATAGATTTTATTTTAGGTATGATATTCATGCTTGTATTACAGGCAGGAATAACTATTGGATACCTATACTTAAGTGGTTGGTGGGATTAACATTTGGGGCTGTAGCTCAGTTGGGAGAGCATCTGCTTTGCACGCAGAGGGTCGGGGGTTCGAATCCCTTCAGCTCCACCAGATTTTAAGATTATGACAGTAGAAGAATTATTAGCAGAAGAAAGAATACCATTTAAAGTCTCGCCCGCAGACTTTATAGTCAAGTGCCTAAATCCCGAGCATGATGACTCTAATCCTAGTATGCGGATTGATAAAATCACAGGAGTATATAATTGTTTCTCCTGTGGTTATAAGGGCAATATCTTTAAATTATTTGATAAACCAAGTAATAGAATGGATATTAAAAGAGAAAGAGTCAAACAAACAATAGATAGAAAAAGGTCAGAAACTGTAGGATTGCAACTACCTACAGAAATGATGCCGTATGTTGGTAATGAAAGAAATATAAGACCTGAAACTTACAAAAAATTTGAAGCATTTGTAAGTTTAAACTCTCCATTCAAAGAGAGAATAGTTTTTCCAATTAGAGATATTACAGGAAAGATAGTTGCGTTTAACGGAAGACTGAAGATGAACAGTCACATTAAAGATCAACCAAAGTATATATTTCATCCACCTAGAGTACAACTTCCCTTATATCCTTATAAGATAGAGCCAATTAAAGGTAGAGTTATTTTAGTGGAAGGAATATATGATGTAATTAATTTACACGATAAAGGATTAACAAATGCTCTTTGCTGTTTTGGAGTGTCCAATGTAACTCCAGAAAAACTACAACTTCTAAAAATGAAGGGAGTAGAGCAAATAGACATATTTTTTGACCCTGATGAAGCAGGAATGACAGCTACAGAAAAAGTTCAAGAAATTTGTGAAAAAGAAGATTTAAAACACTATCATATAAAAATACCTCCTGAGCTGGGAGATGCAGGCGCATTAAACAAAACAATGGTAGACAGATTAAAGGACAGATTATATGGCTTATAAGTGGGAGTGGAGATTAGAACACTTACAGTTTATTCATAAAGCTGTACAGGCAGACAAAGGTGTTGCATGGGTAAAACGTAACTGGCCAAGCGAATGGCAAGAAGAAGATGAACTTGGTGCAGGGGCTAGAACTACAGATGCTTTTCGACCTCAGTATGACCAACTTAAGTATAAATTCAGTAGTGCAGAAGAAAAGTTCTACTATAAACAAAAGAATGAAAGATGGACAGAAGAAATGAAAGAAGCTCTTATAGAAGCTTCTCACATTTGTGAAGGCAATTTAAAAGAAACAACTGAATTATATAATACTTTAGACTACCCTAATAGAACAGTTATGTCCTTAACCCAAATGATTAGTAGATTACAGCAAGAAGGTAGACTTCCTATGTGGAATACAAGTAGATCACATGTTAAAAATGATTGGATAAAAATTATAAAATCACATGGATTTGAAGTGCTTGAAGATTATGGCAAAGTTTCAGCTAGAAAAGTAGTAAAATTAAAATGTGATTTTGGACATACTTTTGAACAGTCAATTGCTTCACTCGGAGAAGGAGGTAAACCTGCTTGTGGATTTTGTGCTGCAGCGGGGTCGATGTCACTTGCAGAACTAGAGCATAGTGAATATGGAAAAATTCCCTGCAAACTTTACATAGTAAAATTTATAGATGCAGTAAAAGTAGGTATAACAAGCAAGACTCCCAAGGAAAGAGGAGGAGCATGGCCAGACTTTAGAGTGCTTGAATTAATTGAAACAACTTACTTTCATGCAAGACGAATTGAAGCGTATTTACATAATTCGCTTCCTCGTATACCAATGTACGAACCATTAAGAGGTAATGGTGGAACAGAGTGTTTTGAACTAAACCACGAAGAAACACTTTTAAAACTGGCGATAGAAGAAAAAACCAAATTATTTGAAGATGCAAAAAATAATACTTGACAAAAGGTCAAAATTAAAGTATAATATACAATATGAGAATTTTAAAAGAACACATAAACGGCAACTATATTTGGAAAGATAGAAGCCCTGAAGGACTACCAAGATGGGTAGTAACCTGCAAAGACGGATCAACAAAGATATTCAACTGTAATTGGTACAAATATGACCAAGTAGTTGATATACTAATAGGAGAAAAATGAGAATAGCAATAGTAGAATCAAAACCAAGTAGAAATAAGTATTTTGAACTTTTTAACAATAAGTTCGAGTTTGATTCATATGCATTGTGCTCAAACCCTCAGGTCAAAAAAGTATTGAAACGAGATGTTGACATAGTCTTTAATCCTGATGATTATGATTGGGTTATACTTGTTGGCTCAGAAGCCTTAAAGTTTTATACAAAAATAAACTCAGTCACAGAATATTCTGGAAGAATTGTAGACGGTAAATTTTTGCCTGTAATTAATCCAGCAATGCTTGCCTTTAAACCAGAGGCAAAGAAGTCTTGGGAAGAATCAAGAGATAATATTATAAAGTATATTTCTGGAGAACTCAAGCAAGAAGCTCTTGGAGAAGATGAAATCTTTGGTATTACTGAGAGTGAAAAGCTACACTCGTTTCTACAAGATGCAATCGATCATGAGAATGAATACATTGCACTTGACTCAGAGACTACAAGTTTATATCCTCGTGATGGGTATATGCTTGGAATTAGTTTAGCTTATAAACAAAATCATGGTGCATACATACTTACAGACTGTATTGATGAAAAAGCAGAAACAATGCTACAAGAACTTTTTAATAAGAAAAGAGTAATCTTTCATAATAGTAAGTTCGATATCGCATTCTTTAGATATCACTTTGGATTTAAGTTTCCAAACTTTGAAGATACAATGCTTATGCACTACACACTTAACGAGAATCCAGGCACTCACGGCCTAAAACAACTCGCACTTAAATTCACTCCTTTTGGAGATTATGAAAAAACCATGTACGAGTGGATAGACGCATATCGTAAGCGTAATGGATTGCTCAAAGATGACTTCACTTGGGATATGATTCCCTTTGATGTGATGAAAGACTACGCTGCTTATGATGCAGTTTGTACCTTTCTTATTTACGAAAAGTTTTTACCACACTTAGAAAATAACTCTCGACTTATGGGAGTTTACAAAAACATTCTACTTCCTGCGACAGAATTTCTTCTCGATGTAGAGAGTAATGGAGTTCCTTTTGATAGGGACAGACTTATGAAATCAACGGTGCTGATGCAAGAAGAAATTGATAAAGCAGTCAACTCACTCTATACTTATCCAGAAGTAGAACAATTTGAAAAGTTTCAAGGTAAAGACTTTAACCCCAACAGCACAATGCAACTTCGTGCTTTACTTTTTGATTTTATTGGTCTTAAACCTACGGGTAAAAAGACTGGTACAGGAGCAGATAGTACAGATGCAGAAGTCCTTGGACAACTCGCAGAAGAACATCCTGTTCCTCAACTTATACTTGATATAAGACAAAAAGTAAAAATTAAGTCTACTTACTTAGATAAAATTATACCTGCTCTTGACCGTGATGAAAGACTCAGAACTGGGTTCAACCTTCATGGCACAACTAGTGGTAGGTTGTCTAGTAGTGGTAAGATGAATATGCAACAGATTCCTCGTGACAATCCAATTGTCAAAGGATGTATTCGAGCCTCAGAAGGTAAGAAAATAGTTGCAATGGACTTAACTACGGCGGAGGTGTATTGTGCTGCGGTTCTTGCTAATGATAAAGCACTTATGAAAGTATTCCAAGATGGTGGAAACTTTCATAGTAATATTGCAAAAATAGTATTCGGACTGCCTTGTGATGTAGAAGATGTAGCAAAATACTACGCCACTGAAAGACAAATGGCAAAAGCTGTTACTTTCGGTATTATGTATGGAGCAGGTCCGAAAAAGATTAGTGAGCAAGTTACAAAAGACTCAGGTAAATATTTTAGTACCTCAGAAGCTAAAGAAGTGATTGATGATTACTTTCGACAGTTTCATGGTCTTAAAAAGTGGTTAGAGGATAGTAAGAAGTTTATTCAAAAGAATGGAACTATATATAGTTTCTTTGGCAGAAAGAGAAGATTACCAAATGTTAAATCAACTGACCGAGCAATCGCTGCTCATGAAGTTCGATCTGGTATTAATTCACTTGTTCAATCTGTAGCTTCGGATGTAAATTTATTAGGTGCTGTTGATGCCCATAAAGAAATATGTGAAAGAGGATATGAGAAAAATATGAGAATATTTGCTCTAGTTCATGACTCAATTCTTGCAGAAGTTGATGATGATTACATTCAAGAGTATCAAGACATACTTTTAAGAAATGTTCAGAAAGATAGAGGACTTTCAATACCTGACTGTCCAATCGGTTGCGACTTTGAGATTGATGAAGATTACAGCATGGGTAAGTTCGCTGCTAAGTATGAAACTACATGATATTAAGTTTCCTATTTATGTTCTTCATTCTGATGAAGTAGAAGAAAGAGATGGGCTATTATTCTGTGACACACAGATAGTAGACGATAAAAACATGACTGGCCAAACTCTTGGTCAAAGAAGATTACAAAGTCCTCATAAAAATCTATATCAACTTAGATATATGATTGAGGACTTTCGTGGTCTGTGTAAGCATAGAGGTAGATTCTTTATAGATACTTATGGAAAATTTTTCCGATATACAAAAAACAAAAAAGTAGATATTAAATTTAAAAAGATAGAAAGACAAAATAAAAAAGATGTAGCAACACTTATATGGATAGAGAATATACCTTTTCCATTTGAAGAAAAAAGACCTGTAAAAGGAAAATATGCAGGAGTTGCTTATATAGATGGTCGACCTTCTTTCATATATGAGTATAGTAATGAAAAGAAGAAAGATACATGGAGAAAGATATGAGACAAGTACTTAATTACCCTTTTTGGTATTCAGAAGATAGAATACCTGTAGAAGCATGTGAACAGATTATAGAGATGGGTAAAAACTTAGATATAGAAGAAGCAGGAATTTACACCCCAGATTCAAAAGAGAAAGGAATGGATGCAACATATAGAAAAACTAATGTTGCTTGGTTTCCTGATGCACACCCAGTAGAGCAAATTATACAAAGCTATGTTTCTCTAGCAAATATAGAAACAGGCTGGAACTTTACAATTACAAATAAAGAACCTGTGCAATTTGGAGAATATAAAACTCGTTATTTTTATAACTGGCATAGAGATGTAACTAATACACCTGGAACAGTAAATAGAAAATTATCAGTTTCTGTAAACTTATCTAATCCTAAAGACTATGAGGGTGGAAACTTACAAATTAAAAGTTATTGGGGAACAGAAGTTTTAGAAACTCCCATAGATTTAAGACTTCAAGGTACTGTAATAGTATTTCCCTCCGCTCTTACTCATAGAATTTCTCACGTAAAAAGAGGGACTCGTTACTCCTTAGTACAATGGTATAGCGGCCCTGAGTTCACATAAATAATAAATGAAGGCAGTTTTAAGAAATAGAATATTCATGGAAGTAGATGCTTCTTTACAGTCTAAACTTGACGAAGAACTTACTTATGCTATACCTCCAAGAAATCCATTAGACCCACCTTTCATTATAAAGAATATGGGCATAGTTAGAAAAGGTTTAGTTACCCTACCAATCGGAAGAACGGATTTAATACCAGAAGACTACGAAATAATTGATAAGCGTGTTGATTCACCAATAGAAGGTTTTGATTTTAAGTTTACTTTACGACCTTCGCAACAGTCGGTATATGACGATGTCAACGACAGTTGTATAGTTAACGCTTGGGTCAGTTGGGGAAAGACATTTACAGCTTTAGCTATCGCAAATAAATTAAAACAAAAAACACTTATTGTAACGCACACTTTAGCGTTACGATCGCAGTGGGAAAAAGAAGTAAAAAAAGTCTTTGGAGTCATACCTGGAATCATAGGAAGTGGTCAATTTGATATTGACCATTCTTTTGTAGTAGGTAATGTACAAACTCTATATAGAAAAATAGACGATATAAAAAACGTTTTTGGAACAATTATACTTGATGAAATGCACCATGTGAGTAGCCCTACGTTCACTCGCATTGTAGACGCTAGTAACGCAAGATATAAAATCGGTTTAACGGGAACGATGGAGAGAAAAGATGGACGTCATGTTATCTTTCGTGATTACTTCAATACAAATGTGTATAAACCACCAAAAGAGAACTACTTAGTACCAAAAGTACATACTGTTAAGTCAGGAATAAGATTCCCAGATGGTGCAAACACGCCTTGGGCTTCTCGTATAAATGCAATCGCATATAACTGGGAGTACCAAAATATGATGGCATTACTAGCTGCCAAGTATGCTGCTCAAGGGCATAAAGTACTAGTAGTATCAGATAGAGTTGATTTTCTAAAACAATGTCATAGACTTGTGGGAGATAATTCTATTTGTGTAACTGGAGAAGTTCCACACGAAGAAAGACCTAAGATGATAAAAGGAATTTTTGGAGAAAAAGATATTTTATTTGGAACACAGAGTATCTTCTCAGAAGGTATATCTGTAGACTGTCTTAGTTGTTTAATTTTAGCAACTCCAGTAAACAACGAGCCCCTACTTACACAGCTTGTCGGTCGTATTATAAGAATACATGAGGATAAACCTCAACCGATTATAGTTGATATTCACTTAGTCGGTAATACAGCTAGACGTCAGGCTAATGCGAGAATGGGGTATTACATGAAACAAGGTTATGAAGTTGAAACGATATGAGCATCGAAAAATACTTCTTGACATTAGGTTAAATTTTTGATATAATGATACTCTATAATTGGAAAAAGATAAGAAAAGAAGCAAAAGGAAAAGTTGGTGACATAGTTACCATCCTTTACATTTTAACTTATCGAAAAGAACCTCCAATTAATAGAAATGATAGAAGATTCAAGTTTTGGACAAAAAGCTTCCATGGAGATAGTTTTTTGTTGAATCCTGAACCTTTGCTCATTCAAAGAAATAAGTACTCAGACGTGGAGATTGCGCAGTATGCAGGTATCGCTTCACTCCGCAATTATTTTGAGTATCAAAAAAGAAAAGATACCACACTGGACTTTCTTCACTTTACTGGGGAGAAAGATATTATAACAAAGAATAGACTACTTTGGGTTGAAAATGATAGAATACATTTTAAATTTGAAGAAGTCACTAAAGGAGAAATGCAATGGCATTAACATTTAATAAATTAAAGGGCGAAGCCCAAAAAGGAAAAATCGAATCCTACACATATGTAGAAGGAGATAATACAGTACGTTTAGTCGGTGATGTATGCGCAAGATATGTTTACTGGCTAAAAGGAGAGAATGATAAGAATGTTCCTTTCGAATGTCTATCTTTTGATAGAGAGAAGGAAGCATTTACAAATCTTGAGAAAGATTGGGTAAGAGAATATTATCCAGATATGAAATGCACATGGTCATACGCTATTCAGTGTATACATGGCGGTAAAGTAAAAGTTCTTAATCTTAAAAAGAAATTACTTGAGCAAATCATATTAGCAGCTGAAGATTTAGGCGATCCTGCCGACCCAGATACTGGTTGGGACGTTTACTTCAAAAGACTTAAGACTGGCCCAATGGCTTACAATGTGGAGTATCAATTACAACCACTTAAGTGTAAACCAAGACCACTTACAGAAGAAGAGCAAGAATTAATTGCTGATCTTAAGTCAATGGATGAAGTCCTACCAAGACCTACTGCTGATGCACAAAAAGAACTGTTAGACAGAATCAGAAGTGGTTCTGCTAATTCTGATGCGGATGAAGTAATTAATGAGGAGTTTGATATCTAATGTTAGGAGTAGGAGAAAGGTTTCCTGCATTTAAATTGCAGGGTGTTAATAAAGATAACGAATTTATAGAAGTTTCTGTTACAGAACACTACGATCCGTTAAAGCACGATTACACCGTAATCTACTTTTATCCGAAAGATTTTACGTTTATATGCCCGACTGAAATAGCGGGCATGGACGTCTTAGTAGATGAGGCAAATGTAATTGGTATTAGTGGGGATAATGAGTTTTGTAAATTAGCTTGGAAAAAAGATAACGAACTCATTGGAGACATAAATCACTCACTTGCTGCTGACTGTGGATTAAGACTTGCAGAAGAACTAGGGATAGTTCATGAAGACGCAGGTGTTTGCTACAGAGCAACTTATATTATTGATAAAAATGATATAGTACAGCATGTAAGTGTAAACGCGTTAGACACAGGCAGAAATGCAAACGAAGTTTTGAGAACTCTACAGGCTATAAAAGCAGGTGGATTAACAGGGTGTGAATGGACACCAGGGGAAGAACTTGTAGGATGATTTTATTTACAGCAGACTGGCATATAAAGCTGGGACAGAAAAACGTACCAATGCCTTGGGCATGCTCAAGATATGAGTTATTTTTTCAACAAATAGAAGAAGCTGTAGAAAAACATAATATAAAATTACACATCATTGGAGGGGACTTGTTTGATAGAGTCCCTTCCATGGATGAACTAACACTTTACTTTGATTTTGTAAAAAATACAAAAGTACGAACAATAATATATGACGGTAACCATGAAGCTACTAGAAAAAATAAAACATTCTTTGATAATTTAATAAGAGTGACAAATGAATTAAACCCTCTAGTAGAAGTAGTTACCGAAACATATCATGAAGATAATTGGGCAATATTACCTTATGCTGATTTACACAAAAAGAAAAGTATAGAGAATATTAATGCAGATTATTTATTTACTCATGTGAGAGGAGAAATACCACCACATGTTACACCAGAAGTAGACTTAGAAAGATTTGACAAGTATAAGTTGGTTTTTGCAGGAGACTTACATGCTCACGAGAATACTCAAAGAAATATTGTGTATCCTGGAAGCCCTATGACTACGTCATTTCATAGAAACGAAGTTAAAACTGGATACTTGGTAATTGATGAAAATTTTGATTGGACATGGCATAAATTTACTTTGCCTCAATTAATTCGTAAAACAGTTACAAGTACAGACGAAATGGTGCAGACAGAATGGCACCATACAATTTATGAAGTTGAAGGAGATGTTTCAGACTTGAGCGGGGTCAAAAATTCTGACCTACTTGATAAAAAAGTTATCAAGAGAAAGACAGAAGCAACTCTCATACTTGACAAAGAAATGACAATCGAGGAAGAGTTAGGAGAATATCTCTCTTACATACTTGAACTTGATGAAGATAAAGTTAAAAAAATTATAGGAGTATTCAGTGATCACGCTAGAGAAGCTAACATGGAGTAATTGTTTCAGCTACGGCTCAGACAATGAAATAGAACTCAATAGAGACAATTTAACACAACTTATCGGCACAAATGGTGCTGGTAAATCTTCTATACCTCTAATTTTAGAGGAAGTTCTATTCAATAAAAACTCCAAAGGTATTAAAAAAGCAGATATTGCAAATCGAACTGTAAATAATGGGTATGATATTGCTCTTGATTTTACAGTAAACGAAGACTCTTATCACATTGACGTGGTTAGACGTGCAAATATTAAAGTTAAATTGCTTAAAAACGGTGAGGATATTTCTTCGCACACCGCGACAAATACCTATAAAACATTAGAAGAAATTATTGGGATAGACTTTAAGACTTTTTCACAGATTGTCTATCAAAACACCAATGCAAGTTTACAATTTCTTACGGCCACCGACACAAACCGTAAGAAGTTTTTGATTGATTTATTACAGTTAGATAAGTATGTATCTTATTTTGATGTATTTCGTGAATTATCTAGAACCCTTGGTTCCGATGTTGCACGAGTAGATGGGAAAATTGCAACTATTGAAAAATGGTTAAAAGACAATAAATTGGAAGATACATCACTATTATCAAAAATGGATTTACCAAAATATTCAGAAGAAGATGGAAAAACTTTACGTTCATTACAAATAGAGTTTGAAAATATCTCCGAAAATATCAAAAAAATTAATCAAAATAATTATTACAGAAAGGAATTAGAGTCCATAGATATTCATGAACATAGAAGACTATTGGCTGAACACCCTGAAAAACTTGATACAACTCAATATATTGAAAGTATTGCTACTTGGAAAAGTGAGCAAGCTTATGAACAATCAATGTACGACAAGTATCAAAGATTATTAGACTTAGAAACGCACGAATGTCCTACATGTGGCGAAGATGTAAACATTGATTTTATTAAAGGACAGATGGCAAAGCATTTAAAAACGGTGGAATATTGTGAAAAGGAAATACAAAAACAAACTGAACGGCTTACAGAGGTCAAGACGAAGAATACAATTCATGAATCGGCAAAAAGAGGAATTAAGCACTGGGAAGAAACATACAGAAGTATTGACCAAAACCTAAGTAGTGATATTCCTGACGCTGAAGAGCTGAAGTACAGAATAGCTGAATTAAGTAATCAGTACAAGCAGTATCAAACTGATTTAAGAGAAGCTATTGACCACAACAATAATGTAGAAAGACATAACACTCGTATCGCTATTATTGTAGAGCAAGAAACAAATTTTGAAACTGAACTTGCAGAACTTATTGAAAATTTAGAAAAAGTAGAGGATAAGTTAGCAAGTGTTGAAATATTGAAAAAAGCATTTAGTACAAATGGACTACTTGCATATAAAATAGAGAATCTTGTAAAAGATTTAGAAGAACTTACAAACGAATATCTAGCAGAGCTTAGTGATGGTAGATTTAGTCTAGAATTTGTAGTTCTAAATGACAAATTGAATGTAATTATAGAAGATAATGGAAAATCAGTAGATATATTATCACTGAGTGCAGGAGAGTTAGCAAGAGTAAATACTGCCACACTTCTTGCAATACGTAAACTAATGAGTAGTATTTCCAAGTCTCAAATTAACATTCTATTTCTAGACGAAGTTACCAACGTTCTTGATGAATTAGGAAAAGAAAGATTGGTTGAAATACTGTTGAAAGAAGAAAATTTGAATACATATATAGTCTCCCATGGTTGGACACACCCACTCCTAGAGAAGATAGAAGTAATTAAGGAAGATGAAGTAAGTAAATTAGATGGTTAATTCACGACAAAAAGGAAATAGAGGTGAACAACAAGTAATCTCTATGTTAGATAGAATAACACAAGAAAAATGGGAACAAACTCCAGGCTCTGGTAGCGGTAAAATAAAAGGAGACCTAAGAGTCCATGGCAAACATAATATATTTTGTGTAGAAGTAAAGTTTTACAAAGATAGTGGCTTTAACTCAAAGATATTTACCCAAAAGAGTAATAACCTTTTTAAGTGGTGGAGCAAATTATGCAAACAAGCACAAGATATGGAACAAGAACCTTTACTCATCTTTCGTGAGAACTATGGTAAGTTCTTCGTTGCAACAGTACGAAGACCACAAAATACATTGCGATATATGCATATTGCCTGGCTGGGTGCATATATAACTCTCGCAGAACCCTGGCTAGAAAATGAGGAGATAAAGTTTACAAATGGCGACTACAATTGCGAACCTTGGAGCCCCTGCTCCGATTGGGAACTTGCTGATAGTTGATGGATTAAATGTAGCATTTAGATGGAAACATCAAAATATACTTGATTTTAAGTATGACTACATTAGAACAATCGAAAGTCTAGCAAAATCTTACAAAGCAGGTACGATTATCGTATGTGCTGATGGCGGTAGCTCTTACAGAAAAGAGATATACCCCGAATATAAAGCAAATCGTAAAGAACGATATGCAGAACAAACTGAGCAAGAGGCAAAAGAATTTGAAATGTTTATGGCAGAATTTCAAGACACTCTTACTCTTATAAAAGAAAAATATCCAGTTTTTCACTTTCGAGGTGTAGAGGCTGATGATATTGCTGCCTATATTACAAAGAACTTTGACTTTGATGATTGCTGGTTAATTTCATCTGATAAAGACTGGGATTTACTAATCAATGACAAAGTTTCGAGATTTAGTACAGTTACTCGAAAAGAAACAACAGTACACAACTGGGATGAACACTATGATTTTGAAATAGAAGATTATATCACTTTCAAGTGTCTTACAGGCGATAAAGGAGACAATGTACCTGGAGTACCAGGTGTTGGTCCAAAACGTGCTGTCCAGTTAATGCAACAATATGGAACAGTATTTGACATCTATGACGCATGCCCAATAGAAGGCAAGTATAAATATATTCAAGCGGTCAACGAAAATGCAGAACAACTTCTACAAAATGTTGAACTTATGGATTTACTAGCTTACTGTGAAGATGCGATCGGAGAGGAAAATAAAGAAGTTATAAATAAAACTTTACAAGGAAAATTCTAATGAAAATAGATTATAGCAAAGATAAATTACTGACAGAGTTCAGTTTTAAAACTCTTGAAGATCGCTATCTTGTCGGAGATGAAAAATCTCCTCAAGAAGGGTTTGCACGGGCAGCCCAAGCTTTTGCAGATGATGATGAACACGCACAAAGACTATATGATTATGCAAGTAATTTATGGTTTATGTTCTCAACTCCTGTTCTCTCAAATGGAGGGACTAAGCGGGGTCTGCCAATCTCATGCTTCTTAAATTATGTAGAAGATTCAAGAGAAGGTATAACTGAACACTATACTGAAAATGCTTTTCTTTCATCATTTGGTGGAGGAATTGGAGGCAGTTGGAGTTCAGTTCGTTCACAAGGAACAAAAACATCAAAAGGTTCAGAATCAACAGGTGTAATTCCATTTGTAAAAGTAGTTGATGCAGAAATGCTTGCTTTTTCACAAGGAGTTACAAGACGAGGCAGCTACGCAGGTTATCTGCACATGTCTCACCCTGAAATAGAAGAATTTTTAGATATTCGTAAACCGACAGGCGGAGACAGCAATCGTAAATGTCTTAACCTACATCACGGTGTAGTAGTACCTGATAAGTTTATGGAAATTATACATAGAGCTACTAAAGAGGAAGGCTTTGATGACTCTTGGGAGCTAATTGACCCACATAGTGGGCAAGTAAAAAGTGTTGTTAGTGCTAGAACATTATGGGTAAAATTACTCCAAAACAGAATGGAAACTGGAGAGCCTTATATTATGTTTGAAGATGCGGTAAATGCAGATTTACCACAGTTTCAGAAAGATAAAGGATTAGTTGTAAATCACAGCAATCTTTGTTCTGAAATCACATTAGCAACAAATGAAGAGAGAACAGCAGTCTGCTGTTTATCGAGTGTAAATTTAGAGTATTATGATGAATGGAAAAATGTTCCTGCATTTATTCCAGATTTGATTCGTATGCTCGATAATGTGCTAACATATTTTATTGACAATGCACCTGAACAGATGGAAAGAGCTAAGTTTAGCGCTATGCGTGAAAGAAGTTTAGGTCTTGGTGCTATGGGATTTCATGCTTACTTACAGAAAAACAATATGCCTTTTGAGAGTGTATTTGCAAGTAGTGTAAATTATGAAATGTTTAAACACATAAAATCACAAGCACAAGCAGAGACAGAAAAACTTGCAGTTGAAAGAGGAGCGTGTCCAGACGATCATTCTTGTTCAGTAAGAAATGCTCATTTATTGGCAATAGCACCTAATGCAAGTTCTTCTATCATCTGCGGTAATACTTCTCCAAGTATAGAGCCTTTCAGAGCAAATGCTTTTACTCAAAAAACAAAGAGTGGCTCTTTCTTACAAAAGAACAAATTTTTAGAAAAAGTTCTAGAAAAGTACGGTCGTAATGATGAAAATACTTGGAAAAGTATCGTTACAAACAAAGGGAGTTGTCAACATCTTGAGTTTTTAAGTAACGAAGAAAAAGAAGTATTTAAGACTGCTGTAGAAATTAATCAGTCTTGGGTAGTAGAGCACGCGGCACAAAGACAAGAATTTATTTGTCAGTCGCAGAGTGTAAATCTATTCTTTCCCCCTGATGTAAATAAGGGCGAGCTACATAATATACATATGCTAGCTTGGGCGAAGAATATGAAGACATTATACTATCTAAGAAGTGAGGCAATTTCAAGAGCAGATAATGTATCAAATAAAATAAAAAGGGAGATAATCTTTGAACAAGCAGATTGTCTAAGTTGTGAGGGATAGATGAATTTACTAGAAGAAAGAGATTACTATAAACCTTTTGCATATCCTTGGGCATTTGAGTTTTACAAAAAACAACAACAAATGCATTGGCTTCCAGACGAAGTACCTCTCCAAGATGATATCAAGGATTATAAAGAAAGATTAAGTCCTGATAACAGGCTACTGTTAGACAATATATTCAAGTTTTTTACTCAAGCAGATGTTGATGTATGTTGTGGGTATGCAAAGCATTATCTACCTACATTTAAACAACCCGAAGTAAGAATGATGTTAGTAAGTTACGCGGCAATGGAAGCAGTGCATCAAGAAGCATATTCTTTACTTTTGGAAACATTGGGTAAATCTGATGACCAGTATCAAGAGTTTTTTGAAATTCAAGAAATGGTAGAGAAACATGAGTATCTAACAGATTTTAATATGAGTACACCACATGAGATTGCTAAAACAATGGCAGTCTATAGTGGGTTTACTGAGGGTGTTCAACTTTTTAGCAGTTTTGCTATCTTATTGAATTATCCTCGACATAATTTAATGAAAGGTATGGGGCAGATTGTCACATGGTCAATAAGAGACGAGTCTCTTCATGTTGAAGGTCTATCTAAACTTTTCAGAACGTTTATTGCAGAAAATCCGTCTATATGGACAGATAAACTGAAATATGAAATATATTGCGCAGCTGAACGCGTTGTTGAATTAGAAGATAAATTTATAGATGTTTGTTTTGATAAAGCAGACATACCTGGTTTGACAGCAAAAGAAGTTAAAGAATATATTCGTTATATTGCGGATAGAAGATTACTCGGGCTAGGAATGAAAAATATTTTTCATAGTACTGATAATCCACTTCCATGGATTGATATGCAAGTAAATGCAGTTGAGCATACCAACTTTTTTGAGAACCGTGCTACTGAGTATGCTAAGGCTAGTACACAAGGAAATTGGCAAGATATTTTTAAATAAGGAGAAAATATGTCGACAGAAAAAAATAATCCACAAGTACAAGAACAGCAAGAGCCTGTGTTGATGCTTGATGATAAAAAATATGTGATTTCTGAATTAAGTGATGAAGCAAAATATATAGTTGCTTGTCTAAATAGTTTAACTGCAAAAAGACAAAATTTGCAGATGGAATTAGACCAAGTACAAGTTGCTTCTCAAGGGTTTACAGACAGATTAAAAGAAGCTGTTGAGAATCCACCAGAGGACACAGAGGTCGTAGAGGCCGAATAACAAAAAGGGGCGTCAAGCCCCTTTTTTATATATAAAGTTGAAGTATTAAAATAACTAATATTGGATAAAGTGACACTATTATAAGTGCTTCTAGTAAAGAATCTTTTGCAACTCCCATTTTATTTAGTAAATAGGGAATCCATTCATCAGGCATCATGCAAAATTCCAGAATACTAAACTATAACGAGTGCCTTCTTTAACTGGTAAAACTCCATGAGGAGTTCTTTCCTCGTCTTTACCTGATTGCGCAAGTTGTATTAAAGAACCTACTTTCTGTGGAACTACATCTTTTTCTACATGAAAATGCCCTCCTAAATAGTCATCATTCAAAGGAATCACCATTAAATCTTTTGCATATAAATCCGAATCTTTTTCATAACAACTAGAGTGCAGCATTCCAAGCCTATCTCTATGCCCTCTTACGAAGTCTCCTTCTTCGTATTTCATAACTTTAGTTCCTAAAACTTTTAATCCGTCCCAAGTATCAAATATATTTTCTATAAAAGATTCTTTTACCTGACGAATTTTATCCCCTTCTGTATTTAGAACTCCTTTATCACTAATTACGTCAGTGACTTCCCATTTATGTTCTCTATTAATTAGTTCTTCGCATTGTTTTTTAGTTAGCACATTATCAATAATTTTGTACTTCATTTAAAATCTCCCTTATTATCTCCCAGTTTTTATCTGGGTCTCCATAATCATTTGCAGCTCCTACGAACTCTCCGTTGTTTGGTCTCACTATTTTTGGAAATATTCTATGTCTATACTTTAGAGGGTACGGCCAAGAGAAATCAAATGTAACTCTAGTTACCGCATGTTCTGTAATAAGTTCCAAATCGTGATAGTCATTATATAGGTGAAACATACTTTCACCTTGCTCTAAAATTTTTCTGTCCATTTCATATAATGATACTTTTTCATGTATAGTAAAATTTCCACCATCTTTCCAACACTCTACCCATTCTTCTATATACTCTCCATTTTCATCTGGTTTTACATCATAAAGTATATTATCGTAACTTCCATAAATAGCTTCTGACATGAAATTTTCTCTATGTGTATGTACGAATTTTGCAATCGCAGGTATATACTTGTCAGAA
>Ga0070749_10000350_pt1 | contig 30694 bp, 26 predicted proteins | sample VirMetDEL_Nov_18_FD_75180 | JGI IMG/M metagenome (GOLD analysis project Ga0070749, IMG submission 75180) | Aqueous microbial communities from the Delaware River and Bay under freshwater to marine salinity gradient to study organic matter... | ecosystem: Environmental > Aquatic > Marine >...
CCTATGCGTCCGGCGGCACGTGGTACGCCTGCACCAGTACCATCAGTAATCTGTACCACCTTGAAGGCGAGAATCTGGTGGCGCTGGCAGACGGTAACACGGTCAATTCGCTGACCGTCTCTGACGGCGCCGTTACCCTGCCAAACCCTGCTTGGAAGGTGCATGTTGGCCTGCCTTATAACTGCGACATACAGACCCTTGAGGTATCGATACAGGGCGCGGTAATGCAGTCGCGCAAAAAACAGGTTGCGCGGGTTTCGATACGCTTGCTGGATGGCCGCGGACTGAGTGTAGGTCGCGACCCGTCCAGCCTGTATGAGATTAAAGAACGCACGCCTGGGATGAACTACGGGAATATCCCGTCTCAGACAACTGAAGAAAGACTAGAGGTTTTGCCGACGTGGACTGACTACGGGCAGGTCTATATCCGTCAGTCATACCCACTCCCGGCTACTGTGCTTGCAGTAATACCGGAGTTGGTAGTCGATGCCTAATGCCTATGTCATAGACGCCAAGGAAGAGCACATCGAGCATATTGCTCAGCATATGCGTTCGGCAGACGTTCTCGAAGTAGAAGCCAGTGGCGTTTGGTCTCCAGAACAAGCGCTTTACAACGGCCTGATTTCTTCTAGCAAAGTCTGGACAGCTCTAATTGGTGACGAACCAATCCTGATGTTTGGAGTTGTCCCGGTATCCGTTCTAGGCGGGGTGGGGAGTCCCTGGCTATTAGGCACAGATAGAGTTCTCGACATTAAACGGCAGTTTATCAAGGAATGCAGGCATTACGTTGACGAAATGCTTAAACTATATCCGAAGCTGACTAACTATACCGATTGCCGTAATACCGTCAGTCACCGCTGGTTAGCTTGGTTGGGGTTTGAGCTAGAAGACGCGTTCCCGATAGGTATGAACAACGAACCGTTTTATCGGTTTTCAAAGAAGGCATAGGCTATGTGTACACCTGCCATCATGAGTGGTTTAACTGTAGCAAGCACGCTATTTGGCGCTTACACGCAGTACCAGCAAGGCCGCTATCAGTCCCAGGTTGCTAAGAACAACGCGATGATTCAGCAGCGCATGGCGCAGGACGCTCTCGCGCGCGGGACACGCGAAGAGCAGATGATGAGAATTAAAGTCGCTCAAGCGAAAGGCCGACAAAGAGCGCAGTTCGGCGCATCTGGCGCGGAAGTCGGTTCTGGTTCTTCTCTATCGGCGCTTGCCGATACGGCGATGATGGGCGAGCTGGATGCACTGACGCTGAGGTCTGGCGCTCAACGCGAGGCTTATGCACAACAGATGCAGGCGTCTCAGTATCAGGCGCAGTCTAAGCTGGATCGTGCAGCGGGGCTATATGGCGCTGCGGGGACTTTGTTAGGTGGGGCAGGTCGCGTGTCTGAGCAGTGGTATAAGTACGGGAAGAGCAATAAAAAGCCGTCTGGTACGGGTAGCTACTCGTTTAATCCTATGAGTGGCTACGTGACAGAGTATTAATTTAGGGCGACTGAAATGCCAAAAGTACAGCCATACGAACCTCAAGTTCGTCCTAGCCCGCTTCAGATTCCAGCGCAGCGGCTGGACCCGCGTGGCGCTTTTGGCGAGGCGCTGGTTGAGGGCGCTAGTCGATTTGCCAGCTCAATGGAGCGCATTCAGGACGAGGATGATAAGGCGGTTGTTAAGGACAGGATTAATCAGTATCGCGAGCGGTCGCGTGCACGTATGTTTGGCGACGACGATGCTTTCCTTAACAGGCAAGGTAAAGCTGCCTACGATTCCAGGAACGATGCCCGCGATGAGCTTAGTAAATACAGGGATGAGCTGTCTAAGGGCTTAAACGGCAACCAGCAGCGCATGTTCAGCACGTTGTCGCAGGAATATCTTGACCGCGATTCTGAAAACATTGCAAAGCATGCTCAGAAGTCTCGGATATCCTGGCTGAACAGCGAAGATGAAGCGGGCGTTGAGTCTGCAAAAAATGACGTTGCTCTTTACTGGAACAATCCTGCTCCCTACACCGCGCAGATACGCGGACTCGTTAATAACATTGCGCAACGAAACGGCTGGGGGCCGGAACAAAAGGAATTAAAGCTAGAAGAGGCGCTAACATCGGCTCACGCCAGCGCGATCGACAACATCCTGACTGATAACCCGCGAGGCGCAGAAGCGTATTTTCTGGAACATAAAGGCGAAATATCACCGAAGGTTTGGGATGATATAAGCAAAAAGATAGACACCGCTAAGACAAACGGACTGGCGCAGTATACTGCTGATGAAGCGATGCTACAGCCGGATTTGTCTCAGGCTCGCGAGTACATAAAAAACAAATTAGGAGACGAACCAGAAGCCCGAGAAAAGGCTAACAGGATTGTTGCTGAAGAGTATCGAATTCGAGAGCATCAAGAAAACGAACTTCGCAACGATTGGTTTACTGAAGGAGATTTATTTCGTCGCGACTTAAACCAATCTATTGAGCAGTGGAAAAGTCAAAACCCAGACAAATGGGCTTTTTTGACGCCCCAGCAGCGAGCCTATTTAGAAAGTAAGCCAAGTGTGGAAACAGACTTGCGAGCTTATTATGAAGTTAAAGCTTTGATTGCTAGTGGTGACAATAATGGCGCTCTTGAGATAATGAGTCAGGCAAGATTTTCAGACTCAGACTATAAGAAACTTATAGATTCCATGTATAAGGCAAAGCCTGAAAGGAAAAATTTACAGACAGATTTGGCTTATGGTAAAGACAGAATAATAGACGCGGTTGGTCCGCAGCCACCTAAAAGTAAACCAGAAGCATACCGTCTTTGGCAAGCTCGGAACAATGTATTGATAGGTTGGTATCAGGAAGAGCTAGATAAATGGTACGAAGACAACCCTAACAAAAAAAATATTGATAACAATTCCAGAAAGGAAATTTTAGATAGGCTTAATATTGAGGTTCTGGTGGAAGACGCAGGGTGGTTTTATTTTGACGCTTTTCAAGGTATTCGGGATATTCCTGCACAAGACTATGTTGATATTGTTAGAGAATTAGAAACAGAAGGCCTATTAGCAAGTCCAGAAAACGTTCTTAAAACGTATCAAATTAGAAAATCTCAATAATGGCCGAAGAAAACAAATATAAAAACGCTGTTCAACAGTTAAAATCTCAGCTTGGCAACAAGCTAGACAATTCTCTGAAATACAGCGTTGAGTCTGACCCCAATCGATGGGCTAACATTGATGCGCTGAACAGAAAGACCGGCGTTCCACACGACACGATTGACAGTAATTTCACGCGCATTCGCGCTGAGAGTAAATACAAAGATATCGACCTACGCAAAATCTTTGAAGATTCCCCTAAAACTGCAGATTGGCTTTCTAACCCTTATAACGCCCGTCAAGCTCACGACGACATAGAAAAACTCAGCAAACTGGAACGCATTACGTCATCGTTTGGGCGCGGCGTAGACCAGATGCAGGGCATGATGTACAGCTCTGCAGAAGCGTTTGGTGAAGCAATTGATAGCGAGGCGATTACTGAATTTGGTAAAGCCGGTCGTGAAGAGAACATCAGGCAGGCTAGTCAGTATGGCATGCGCCAGCAGTTTCTTGAGATTACAGATGCCAATGATTTCACTAACTGGTTAGCTGAGGGGTTAAGCGAACAATTACCCATGATGGCGCCTAGTCTGGCCGGAGGACTGGGTGGTGCCGCTGCGGGCAGTGTGTTTGGGCCAGTGGGCACGGTTGCCGGCGGTGTCGCGGGCGCATTCTTCCCGTCACTTGTTCTGGGCGTTGGCGAAACCCAGATGGCGATTAAAGAGAAGGCCCCTGAAGTTGAAGCGCCCGGCGTTGCCTTTGCTGCAGGTGGCGTTATAGCTGCATTAGACAGCGCTTTGCCCGGAAAGGTCGGTTCGCGTCTCGCCAAAAGTTTTGGTCTGGACCCTGCGTCTCAAATTGCTGAAGAGGTGGTGTCCGCTACCTTAACTCAGGCCGCAAAGAAGGTTGCGGTTCAAACCGTAAAAGGCGCCACGACCGAAGGCATAACAGAAAGCCTGCAGGAAGCAATTAGCGAAGTGTCGGCGTCGTATGCGGTAGGGCAAGATGTTAACGTGCCGGACCTTGCGAGGCAGATGATTGAAGCCGGCGCTTTGGGCGCTGTCATGGGCGGCGGGGTGGCTGGCTCTGCAGAGGTTATATCGCAGTACAAAACCGCCAGAGACCAGCAGCGCCTGAATGGCATCTCCGAGCAGCGCAAAGGCAATAAGTTTGCAGACAACAACCCTGAGGCCTTCAGGGAGTTTATGTCGGATACAGGCACCGTTTATCTCGACCCTAACACTGCTCAAGTGTTTTTTCAGCAAGGGAAAATTCCGCCTGAGTTAGAAGGAAACGCCACGCTCCAGAAAATTAAAGATGACATCCCAAAAGCAATTTATGAAGGCCGCGATATAGAGATATCTGTATCAGATTACACGACCGACCTTGCTGGGACGTCTGTTCATGAAAATTTAGCGGGGGGCATGCACATGGACCCCATGACTCTTTCTCCTCAAGAGCAAGAAGAGTTAGCTCGGATAAAAGCAGAGACAGACTCTGACTCGCGCCCCGCAGAGCAGAACCAGATTTTCTCTGACGCATATGGGCAAGTGCTATCTTCTGGCTACAACGAATCTACCGCAGAGACGCACGCAATTGCTGCAACCGCTTTCTTTGAAACACTAGGCCAAAGGGTTCAAGAAAAAGCCATTGATATCTACAAGAAAATTAACCCGACTATTGGCCGGCAGATTGACCCGCGCCTCAAGCAAAAACTAGAAGCCGTGTCTCAGTTTGATGTGGCGCTAAACAAAGTCAGAAGCGGAAATATCCCCACAGAGAAAGAGGCGTTTGGACCGTCAATTATCGATTTCATAATCGAGAAAGGCGGCATCAAAGACGAAGGCGGCGAACTTTCTGCGATGGACGCTGATGTTGGCAGGGTCGGCAAAAACAGGCTAACTCGGAAAGATGGCCGCACGCTAGACGACATAGCTGAAGTTCTGGTTGAAGAAGGGTACATCCAGGAGCGCTCTGAAAACGCTGTTGTTAATGCAATACAAAAAGAGCTATCCGGCATGCCTGTGTACTCTCCTAAAAACGAAAACATTAAGGCTGCCAATGAGCGCCAATCCCTTGATGAATTAGAAGCGGCAATTACGGAAGCCAATATAAACCTCGATGAAATGACCAACGCTGAGGTTCAAAAAATATTGCTTGGCGAACCTAGCCCAGATGTTCTTCGCCAGTTCCAGGCCGCCGCTGGCCCTGCGCCTGCCGCAGAGCAGCAAGACTTTGGTGACATAAAGCTAACAGAGGAACTTACCACCCCTCTCGGGAAGCGCACGCGCACGATGTCGGCGCAGAAAGAGTTCGACAAAAACATGGCGCGGCGCAATGTTCTGCAACAGATAAAGGACTGCCTCAATGCCGCGTGATGTAACTATGGCAGAGCTGGTTAAAATGCTCGAAGAGGGCGACCAGCTTTCTAACGATAGCCCGGTTACTATCAACGGGCTGGATGAAATAATTGCTCAGCTCAAGGTGGTCGCTGCGATAAACAGCGAGCTACTTAAAAAAACGACTGAGCTGTCTGAGCTGATTGTTGATAAAATAGCAACGCTTCAGCAGTCCAATACTGCGGAGATGCGGAACATCATCAATACGGTAACAGCGAGCCAAGCTCAGCCGAAGCCGGATTATACGTTCCACGTGGAACGTGACGGTAACGGACAGATGAGCAGCATCCGCGCAGTTAAGAACGTGCATTAGGTGGTTTATGTCTCACTACTACGTTCTCAAGCAGGACACGTCCCCGCCGTTGTATGTGTTTACGACAAAGGGTCGCGTTTTGTTGACCTTTAGCGCTGACGACGCACAGTTCTACGAGACGGTCGAACTAGCTAATCAGGTTCTCAATCAGGCACCAGACCTTGCCGCATTTTCTGCGGTGGAAATTGAGGAAGCCTGATGGCCGCGACAGTTACCAACGCACTGACCTCAGTCTCACTAGTCAACGACAACACGGGATTTACCGTTTGGAAACGAGACGGCACAGGCGGCACGCCAAGCGCGATTTCGGAAACTGACGTTTATTTGCAGGGCACGGGCGCCTGCTCTATCAAGGTTTCAAACCAAGGCATTGTTTTAGCCTATGGCACAGGCGGTTTAAATCTGTCAGCCACGGGCACGCACGTCTACATTTGGGTGAATATGTTGGCCGGCGGCCTGATGGCGACTCGGGCAAACAATGGGCTGTGTGTATGCCTGTCCAGCGACGCGACCCTTAGTTCCGGGAGTAACTATTCCTTCTGGGCAGTTGACGGAAGCGACACCTACCCCGGTGGTTGGGTTCGCTATGTCATCGACGTTTCTAAGACGCGAACGACGGGCGCGGGTACGTTAAATTTAAGCTCCGTGCAGCACATTGGGATGTACTGCGACACGCGTCCGAATGTCGCCAAGTTCGACAATCTGGTAATCGACCGCATTGACTACACTACTCATGGCACTGGATTGCGTGTTTATGGGACGTCAACGACAGACGCAACATGGGCGGACATTCTTGCCGCTGACGAAGGAACGATTGGCAACAAGTACGGTGTCGTGACCAGTAAAGAAGGCATTATCTACGTCCGGGGAACAATTGAACTTGGCGATGATGTTGGTACAAACGCCGCAACCCTGACCGACACAGACTCTATTGTCGTATTTGAAAGCCCCCAATACTACAACGGTACTAGCGTTGTTGACGCTGTATCGACGTCATTCCAGCAGTTTAAGGTTGTCGGGAACGGGACTGGCGCAACCAGTGTTACCTTTGGGGCCAAGGTTGGCAGCGGCGACACGGCATCTGGCCGAAACGGCGTTACGTTTGTTCAGTCTGGCGCCCCGGTTACAATCGACTTTGATGACGGAAACGCCAACACTGTTCTTGTTTATGGTTCGTCTTTTCAAGGAATTAGCGGTGGGTTGAGCTGGGGCACAAACACTAATCATGAATCTATCGGTAACAGCTTTTCGGGCTGTACAACGTTTGACCCTGTAGGCGGGATTGTCATCCGTGATTGTAGTTTTATCGGTGTTTACGATGACGGCACAGCAGACGCCAGTACGCGCGCGGCGCTTCTGTGGAACTCGTCAATGGATATTAAAAATTCTAATTTTATTGCGAATAGCCACAGCAGTTCAGACGTAGCTTATGGCGTGGAACATGACGCTATTGATAGCGTGGCTTTTGGAACAGTTACCACGGCAGATGCAACTGGCACGACGCTGATTGATTCAGCCGCGTCGTTTTTATCTACCGTAGCAGTAAATGATTACGTTTATAACGAAACAGATAGCTCATACGGACAAGTATCGTCTGTTGACTCAAATACACAAGTCACATTAAGCGCGCTGACTGGCGGCACAGATAACGATTTTGACACCAGCGACGCCTATTCGATTAGTCCCGCAGTGACTTATGACGGGCTAACTTTTAGCTCAAATGAGAAGGATGTGTACAACAGCACGACAGATGCGCTGTTTGTTTCTAAGTCAAATGGCAGCAATCCAGCCACAAATGACGGCATTGTCCAGTTTTTGGGCGCTGTGACAGTGACAATTACTGTTCTAGATGTTAACAACAGTCCAGTTCAGAACGCTCAGACAACTGTAAGGTTATCAAGCGATAACAGCAGCATATTAAACACAGACACAAACGCTTCTGGTGTAGCAAGCACAAGTTATACCGGGGCGACGCCTGCGACGGTCTTAATTAAAGTGCGTAAGTCGTCCCCAGGCGATACTAGATATCAGAACTACTCAACCACTGGTACAATTGGCACTGGTGGACTCGACGTTACAGTCGTCCTTGTTGAAGATGGAGTATTGTAATGGCAGACACAATTCTTAGCGGCGACGTCACGATTGCCTATCTGGACGAAAGTCGGCAAAAACGTATTTACTGGTCAGGCGGCGCGTCCACCACCTATACCATGAATCAGCTTTATTCGGCGCTCATGGACCACTTTGATGAGCCGCTGAGGATGGATAACCCGTCCCCAATGTCTGCTCAGACGCCCGTGGAATATACCACTGGCCTGATTGACACTGGCGACGCTGAGCCGTGGTATATCACCTACGACCTGATGGAACACATGACCGGCGGCGCTTTGCGTACTTCCGGCTGGACACGTACTGTAACGTCAGCCACGGGCGTGGTAGTCGTGCCTGTAACGTCAGGAACCAGCACGATTGTCGCTGCAGATGCCGGCAACACCATTAGTCACAGCGACGGCGACGCAGGCACGCTGCTTGAAGTTATTTCTGACGGTGGGGCGACCGACTATCTGGTTATACGCCCTAACAGCAGCGCAGCAGCAAATAATTTTGACTCGACTTCTGGGACGCTGACCGAGGCCGGCACGTCACATACAGCCACGCAGACCGCCGCCTCCACAACGGGCGAGCAGATTTGGGCGAACCTTTATTCTATCGGCACGATTGAGGACGACACTCATATCTATTTGTATCAGGGTGATGCTGCCGACAACAGCAAGGCGCATTTTTACAGCGTCAACGATAATACCCAGGATTACTGGGGTGACGGCCAGATTGACGTCTGCGTTCCAATTCGTGACTGGAAGTCGGCCAGTAACCCGCTTATTGATGGGGGCTACCTGACGGCGTTTGCGCGCAAAGCGACGACGGAATACTCGTTCTTCGAGACAGCGACCTCGACTACTTCTGGCGGTCGCAACCCTATTCCGCTCGGCACCAAGGCCGACCTGAATAACACGACAGGGAACAAGTCCATTACGACCACAGCGGTTGGCACTGACGACTTTTCGGTTGGAGATGAAATTGAAGGCGCCACCTCTGGCGCGCGCGGAATTATCACCCTGATTACCGGGTCTAGCCCAACCTACACGTTTCATTATTATCTAGTAGGCGACCCGCTAACTGATTTTCAGACTGCGGCAGAAACCATCACTAATAACGATGCAACTGGCTCCGCAACGAAGGACGGCTCTGCTCCGTCAAATCAAGGTCCGGCATTAGCGACTTGGTTCACGAACAATGCGTTCCCGTCCATATCGTTTACGGCTCAAGCATTTGACGTTGATGATGACGGCACTGACGAATACTACGGTATTGACATCGACTGTAATTCAAACCCGCTGTCTGAGGTCTATGAGTGGCTGAAATTCATCACTCGGCGAGGGGAGACCAGCACCACTAACTCTGATGGTATCGAGGGCGAGCAGTATATCGGCGGCACGGTATATCTGGCGTTCTCAGGTTCTGTTACTGGGACAGTGGCTGAGGGAGCTGACGTTACGCAGGCAACCACGGGCGCGGTGGGGACAATCATTTCCTACGACGCGACCAATAAAATCCTGCTTCTCAGAAGCACCCGAGGAACCTTCAATACCACTAATGTCATTACAGATAATGACAATGGCGGCACGTTCACGCCAAACACTGCAGCAGTCGCATTCGCGCCTAACGCAGTGTCACCGTTTGGAACCTATGCTGGTGGAACGTTCTTTGGTGCTAGGGGTGTTTTGCTGTCTAACTGGGTGGCTGCGGATGAAAACTCATTCCAGCTTACCCCGATTCCTGGCGGCACCAAGCAACGGCCCACAGCTATTACGCTGACAGTCTCCAACCTTGTCGGCACCAGCGAAGCGACATCGACTGATGACCGGGTGGCTATCTTCCGTCTGACTGGCCCTGGCGGAGACATCGACAAGACTGAATACTCGGCGGCGGGCGGCGAGGCTATTGGCGATGCGACGCTGACTGTGGATACGACAATTGCTCAGGATGTTCCAGGCAAAACCACAGGTGGCGTTCTGCGTATTCGCGATAACAGCAGCAATAATCAAGACTATCGACTGCGTTATAGCAGTTGGTCCGGCTCTGTGTTTACGCTGGCGAACACGACAGGCACGGCTACGGCAGGGACTAACACCACGACTCTTATTGACTCAGGTGCTTCGTTTTTGACCACGGCAAAGCGCGGAGACCTTGTTTATAACACGACAGGCGGCGGCGCTGGTCGGGGTTACGCTTATGTCGAAACGGTTGATTCAGACACCCAGCTTACATTGGCGACTGCTATTACAGGTCAGGTATCAACTGACACTTATGAGCTGAACTGCATCCCAGTGGCAATCAATACTTTGGATGATGTATATGTGCCGCTTCTGGACCAGTACGCAACAGCTTCTACAGCATCGGTTAGCTTGATTTATAGCAGTCCGATTTTCTTTAGGGTTGTCGCGCGTAACTCGGCGAATGCGACTAAAATCATTCCGTTCACGACGGATGACACGACTAGCGGAACTGACAGGAGTAACTCGGTTGTCAGAAACACCGACACAATCGTCACGTAGCTATGACATCGATGCCATGCGGGCGGCTATTAAAAAATGTGATGAAAATATCCGCACGTTTGAGCAGGCCATTGAGATGGAGCAGGCGACCAAACGTGACTATGCGCGCATTGTTAGAGAGCTAGAGGCTAAGTCTGATGGCGCTAACAGTTGATGCTGAGCGTTCGCCACGACTGATATTTATTGATTCGGCCACCGATGAGATAACCGTTCAGGAACTGGTGGACCAGCTTCGCGACTGGGAAGATGACCCATCAGGGGGCATGGTCTACCCGTTTATTGTTGCCGCTGCCGGGAAAGAAGATCTTGGCGGCGGCGTCAAGGTTGGTATTACTGCTACGCTTCAGAATGCCCAGATAGCGTTTGAGCCAAGCCCAACGACAACCTCAGATGGTTCGGCTACGTCTAACTCTTTAGACGGCCAAACACTTACTGACACCAGTGCGACATTTCAGACGGACGGCGTGACGCAAGGCGCTAATGTCACCAATGTTACTACAGGGTCGTTTGGGACAGTGCTGTCAATTGACAGCGAAACTCAGCTAACTATCCTCACGCTGAACGGTGGGACAAGACAAGACTGGCAAATAGGCGACTTGTACTACGTTCACAATGTCGTGCAAAAGAATCTTAGCGGTGGCAATCTGGTTGCTGTTGATTCTGTCGGTGCTGAGCTTGACCCGATTTATCCTACGGCGTTTACTCAGGTTGTTCGAGTTAGCTCGTCTTCTGCAACTTTAAGTAATCAGTTTGCTTTGGAGTTTGCTACTTACGAAGGAGCTGTCTGGGTTAACCCGTCTAGTTCATATACAGGAACATTGTATCCTGTTGGAACGCTTATTAATCCAGTTAACAATTTTGCTGATGCTTTAGCTATTGCGAACGAGCGTGGCCTTTCTGAATTCAAAATTCTTGAGGCTGCGACTTTGCCAAGTACAGGCAACTTCAGCGGCAAAAAGTTTAGCGGAGCTGTTGGCGCAGTCCCGTTTACGATATCGGCTGGCGCAACTGTAGATAATTGCAACTATGAAGTCTTGCAGCTTAGCGGCCCGTTGGGAGGAAAAAGTCTCATTAGGGATGCCGCTGTTGTCAGCGTGACAAATTTTAACGGCATCATGGAGAACAGTGTAATTATAGGTTCCGTCGCTATGTCGGGGTCTGCTGATTGTATTTTTATTAATTGCTACTCAAGTGTTGATATCGTGGCTCCGCCAAGCATTGACTTAGGCGGTGCATCTGGGCCAAGCACAGTTTTCCGTGGCTACATTGGCGACGTTGAGTTTACTAATTTAAATAACGCCAGCGCTAAAATTTCGATGGACTTACTTAGCGGTAGTGTAGAAGTAAGTTCTACAGTTACTGCTGGCACAATTGTTATTCGTGGCAGTGGCACAATAGTTAATAATGCCACTGCAGGCGTCGTGCAAGACAGTTTGTTGCAGGTTGAGGACGTCCAGTTTGGGTCATATGATGAAGGCAGCGTCTGGATTGACCCGACTTCTGGTAACTCTGGAACAAAGTACCCCGTTGGCACGACGCGCTCTCCTGTTGATAACGACTCAGACGCCCAATTAATCGCTGACGCGCGCGGCTTATACAACTTAACTATTCGAGGAAATACGACGTTTACCGGGACTCATAGCGGCATGAAATTTCTTGGCCGCAGTCCAAGAACAACACAGCTTACTATTGACGCCGCTGCAACACTTTCTGGGTGTGAATTTGAAGGTTTGCTACTTAGCGGAGACTTGGGTGCCAATGGTTCTGCCTATTACACGCGAGTTGCCTTAAAAAATGTCACGGGCATTTTTGGGCACTTAGAAGCATGCGTGTTGCGTGAAGGCACTAATACGCTTTCAACGCCAAGCGGATTCGTCATGCTTAATAAGTGTGCGGCTGTCAGTGCGGTAAACCCAGGAACAGATATTCCTATTTTGGATATGAACGGCAGTGGCCGAATGGCTGCTCGTTCGCTTGATGGTGAAATGATTATTCAGAATAAGTCTTCAGGCGGAGACTGCTCGCTTCACCTTCAAGGCTGCGTTATTACGCTAGACTCTACCATTACGTCAGGCACATGGCGGTTCCATGGCGTCGGCACGGTCATTGATAATTCAGTTGGTGCTACCGTAATCACAACGGACTTGGTGGCACCTCTATCTGTGGCTGACGCTGTGTGGGATGAGACAGTCAGTCAAACAGAACATAACGGCGCGCAGTCCGCTGGTCGTCAACTACGCCAAGCCGGAACCATCGTCGCTGCAGACGGAGAGGTCAATGACGGGTCTCCAGGGGCTTCTACTTTCATAACTAACCTTACTGAAACAACTGACGACTTTTACGTTGACCAGACCATCATATTTACGGGCGGTGCTCTGGAAGGTCAGGCGCGCATTATTACTGGGTACAACGGCACGACTAAAGCTATTACTGTCGAAGAGCCGTTCTCTTTTGCGCCGGCAAACACAGACGACTTTGACATTACGGCACAGCATGTTCATCCCGTTAGTCAAATTGCTGATGCGGTTGGGGATAATACAAAGATAGTTGATATTTTTCGTCGGCTTGACTTGGATGTTGCTGTGCCAAACACACATAAAAATGACAATTCTGAAATTACCAATTCGGAATTTAATTTGACAACTAGCGATAACGGGGACGGCACTTATACGGTTCAAAGGTCTTAACCGGCGTTTATAAAAAGCAAGAGGCGAGGCATGAGCTGCATTACGGTATTAGTTCTGAAGGAAGGGACCAACGAAGTCATTGGATACCAGTCCGGCGGCGTAGCCACACCCCCTGACGGGAACGGTAAGCGTTATGTCGAGGTTACGGACGCTGAGTGCGCCCAGTGGCGCGCGGCAGCGCAGGTGGCGTCCTCAGCACGGCACGGCAAGCGGACTATCTGGGACGACGGTTCCCGGACGGTCGGACAGCCCGCAGACGAGCGTGAGGAGTTCAGCGTCGAAGTGGAAGGCGGTATTATCGACCTTTCCGCGAATTCCCCTATCAGGCTGAACGTCACATGCGTCTCGGACCCGTCTTACACGGGCCCGGTCGTGTTTGACTTGGACTCCCGGCGCATACAGGTGCCCATGGTCAACGGGTCGGGGACTAAAGTCCTGTCTGCCCCCAAATCTGGGCGCTGGCTCATGACTAGCACCTCGGAGTACCGCCTGACCTCGAACATAGAAATCGAAGCGGTAGAATAATGCCCTCAGTCGTCGGTGTACAACATGGCAGCGTGACTATCACCGCCTCGGATGGGGCCACTGGGACCATCACGATCTCGAGTGTGACTCCTGGGAATGCGTATATATCCTCAGTCTCGCTTGATGGTGGTAACACGTCGGGTTGGCGATTGTTCCGAGAGCTGTTTACCCTAGAGCTAACGTCGGCTACCCAGCTAACATGGACTCGGCATTCGAGCGCTAGCGCCGTCGACTTAGACTTTTATTGGGAGGTCACAGAGTTTGATAGCGGGGCGCTGGAGCGGTCTGTTCAGCGTGGCCGAGTTGATGTAGTAGACAACGCGGCAGCGTCGTCTGAGGACGTGCCGATTACGGTGAGCAGCACGGCAAACGCCTTCATTACTTGTACCTGGAATTCGGATCAGTCGGCTGCCTACCTCGGCACACGCGGAGACTTAACGTCCACATCGAATCTACGATTTCAAGGGGTCGAGGCTTCAGCGTCTACCGCTGAAGACGTGGCGTGGGAGATAGTAGAGTTTAAGGCATCTGATATTACGAGCAGCGAGCGCGTGTCCTGCGGAGGCGTGGACCTTGACGATAATCTTGAGACGCAGGACACCGTGACACTTGCTACGACCCTGAGTGACACGACCACAGCCCTCGTACTTCACCAAGGACTAACGCAGGGTTCCGGTGGCGTTAAAGTTAGGGGCAGCTGGGACATAACCAATACGACCACTCTGACATACGACAGAAGCGAGCAGGGATCTACCGACGCGGAGCACATCGCTAATGCTGTCGTTATTGAGTTTGCAGACTCTCCGACAGTACAGAGAGGAGCACTCTCTATGGCCGGGGGCTCTGCCTCAGCTAGCTCAGGGGCGTATACCTCAACCGTAGCCGCCCGCACGACGCAGGTGACGGCGCTCTGGATGCAGGGCTTTCAGGCAGGTACCCACTATACACAAGACGCACAGACCAACCCGGGACAGGCCGACGACACCAACACGTCCATGCGCCGCACCGAGAGCGGAGGCAACGTAACCGATGTCGGGATCGCCCGAGCAGATACGGCTGGTAAAATCGACGTCAAGTGGCAGACTATTGAGTGGCCCACAGGAGCTGTAGGCGGAGCAGGAATTTCGGTCAAGCTATATCATAACAGGCACCATAACAGGGCAGCGTGATGGCACAGATACTTAAACAATCTACTGCGGTTGATGTCCTAATAGGGCCGTTTTTGGATTTGACTGATGGTTCCACTGCAGAGTCTGCAGAATCTCCATCAGTAAAGCTCTCAAAAAACGGTCAGGCGCTTGCTTCAAAAAATGACATAACCACACCAGTGCACGACGCAGATGGTTATTACAATTGCGAGCTGGATGCGACAGATACAAACACGGTAGGTACTTTAATTTTGACCGTTGCTGCCAGTGCAAATGCTTTGCCTGTTCGGCATGAATTTCAGGTTGTTGCCGCGAATGTTTATGACTCGCTTTATGCGGCTGGCGGCACAGATATATTGCAAGTAGAAACAACAACTAACAGCGATAAAACTGGATATAGCATTAGCGGAACAAAAACCACGCTAGACGCGCTAAATGATATTGCTTCAACTGACATTGTAAGCGGCGGTCCGATAAACACTAGCGCCGGAGCGGTTAGTAATGTCACAACTGTTGCGACCACGACAACTAATACTGATATGCGTGGTACTGACAACGCTTTACTTGCTTCGAGTGCGCCGGCCAATTTTTCCGATATGTCTATAACGTTAACTACTGGAAAGGTTACGGTAGGCACTAATGACGATAAGTCTGGGTACTCAATCAGCGGCGCACTAACCACGCTGGATGCTTTAGATACTGCGCAAGATACTCAGCATAGTACAACGCAAAGCAATATTGCCGCGCTTAACGATATAACTGCTGCAGAAGTTTGGGCAGTAGCTACACGAACATTGACCGCAGGGACAAACTTAAACGACATATCAACAACCGACATTTTAAGCATGGCTTATGAGGGAAGTGAAGATTTTCAAGACTTCTTGCGCTTAACTAGGTCAGTTCTTATCGGCAAGACATCTGGAGCGGGCACTGGCACAGAAAACTTTAGAGATGCGTCTGACGCTAAAAATCGAGTTATATCGACGATAGACGGGAACGGCGACAGAACGTCGGTGACGTTAGACGCCACTTAATGAATGTTAAAACATTTAGGGCAGGGGCATTATGGCGCTAATCATTTTGGACTGGAGCATTTATCGCCAGCCGATTCAGTTGCGCCTGTTGCCGGCCTTGAGCATATTAGGCTTGCTAACCTCGGGCAAGGTCATTTTGACCAATATCATTTTGGAAGCAAGCTGTCTGGTTCAACGCCTCCTTCGGTTGACCAGATTGGCGATACGTTTCCTATTGGCTGGCAAAGCTCAAATCAGTACGCAACTTTTGCTTTGGGCTGGCAAGGAATCGGAGGGGTCACACCAAGACCGCGCACAGTTATTGGCGGAGGCGGTCCTGGCATGGGCGCAGGTTGGCGCAGAAGCGTACCAACCCCGTCATGGCGCGAACAGGAAGATGAAGAAGTTGTGATGGCGCTTATCGCCGCGTACTTGGAGATAGAGCATGAAACATAACGTTGCCACGCTGAAGCACAACATCGTCACGCTCAAGCACAAGGCTGTAGCGCTGGCGCATAACAACACGTCACTGAAGCATAACGCATAAGGAATCCGCCGTGCCTCTGGGCCATTGTTTCGTTAAAGTCGGCGATGCCCTAACCGCCGAAGACAAAGCCGCCATTGAGAAGATGGTGGACTCCGGCATGAGTCAGGCGGAAGCCGTTGACTCGCTGATGTCAGACGTGGACCAGCAGATTGACAGCATTACGTCGCAGGTCGAGGCGCAGGGCGGAGAGGTCAGGCGGCTTGAGCAGGCGGAGGCAGAAGGTCCGATTAAAGGTTTCTTTGACCCAGAAGCCATGCGCATCACGCTTACCAAGGATGCGGACCTGAGCACGCTTATGCATGAGTTGGCTCATATGTTCCTGAGCGTGTATCAGATATATGAGAACGCAGACCCCAGCATTGCGGAAGATCTTGCGATTCTTGATAAATGGTTTGCTGAGAACGGCGCTGAGACTGACGTCGCCAAGCAAGAGACGTTTGCATCTGGTTTCGAGATGTATCTGATGGAAGGCAAGGCGCCGACGCCTGAGCTGCAGTCCATATTCTCCAAGTTCAAGGCTTGGCTGACGCTGGTCTATAAAAACATTAACCGGATACTGCGTAGTGATACAGGCGAGCCCGTCACGCTAACGAAGGAAGTCCGCGAGGTCATGGACCGCATGCTGGCGACCGAGGAGGCGATTAACCAAGCACAGGCAGAAAGTTCGTTTGGTCCGCTGCCAACGCAAGAGCTTGGCCTGTCTGAGGAAAACGCAGCGGAATACGTCAAGCTCAGCCAGGAAGCAAGAGAGGAAGCAAGCACTGACCTGACCGCGCGCGTAATGGCGGACCTGAAGCGTGAGCAAGATAAATGGTGGAAAGACGGGGTAGAAAGATACAAGCAAAGAGTTGAGCAAGAACTTAACGACCGCCCAGAATACGAGGCGCGCGACCATTTGAGTGGGGTCAGAATTCTCGAAGGCGTGGCGCCAGTTAAGCTAAATTCTAAATACGTCTTCGATAACTACGCAGGCAGCAATCCTCGCAAGCTGCGTCACATGATGAACAAAGGCGGTGAACATCCAGATACTGTCGCGCCGTTTTTTGGATACCAAACAGGAGACGAATTAGTCCGCGCTTTGCTGGGGACGATGAACAAGACTGAGCAGAAGCAATACATTCAGGCCCAAGCAGAGCAAATGATGAAAGACGAGCATGGAGACATGCTGTCTGACAACGATATCCCTGCCGCAGCAGAGCGCGCTGTTCACAACGAAAAGCAAGCCAAGCTCCTGTCTATGGAGCTGGAGTTCATAAACAAGAGGCTAGACCCGACATTTGTTACCCGCGGTACTACTCGGGCGGCACGGCAAGCGTATCAGGCTTCTGCGCGTGAACAGGTCAGGAAAACGCCCGTTGACCAACTGATGCCACATATTCATCTGCGCAACGAACAGAAGCACGGGCGGGAGGCTCTGCATTTTGCAGCAAAGGGTAAGTGGGCTGAGGCCCGCTTAGCCAAGCACAAACAGATTCGTCAGTTCTATCTGTATCGCGAATCATTGAAGGCTAAGGAGCAAGCTGAAAAGCATCGCGCCCGCCTGCGTCAGATGCAGACAACTAAATATTCAGCTAGGCAGGTTGACCCTGACTTCATTCAGACAATGAAGGTTCTTATTGCAGCATACGACCTGCGTAGGAATCCGAAGCAAAGCGATGAACTGCTTGCCAGGGTGCGGTCGTTCATTGAAGCTCAGAAGGATAGCAATCCTGATTTGATTGCTAATTCTAGGTTAAGCACGATTACGTCGTGGAAAAGTATGAGCGTGGATGACCTAGAAGCGCTTAGGGAATCTGCAGAAAATATTCTGCATATAGGAAAACTGCTTGGAGCTGCCGAAAAAGAGGCACGGAAAGCAGAGAACGAGGACACAGTAGCATTTATCAATAAGCACGGCACGAAAACTGAAAAGCTGCCGCTGCAAAATACCTTGTTCAAAGGCGCAAGTTCTTTTTACCGCGGCGCTAAAGCCGTACACAGAAAATTTGAAAGCATCATAAGACAAGCAGAGGGCTATATGGATGAAGGCCCACTGCAAAGACGCGTCGTGCGTCCGTTAGTAGAAGCCGCGAATAACGAAATTGTGATGCGCCGTAAAGCGCACGAAGAGCTGACTGAAATATTTAAGGGACATGAACATCTTTTTAAGATGTGGCAAAACCGGAACATCCCGGGTGGGTCACTGGGCAATTTGTCCCGCGGCGACGTTATTGTCCTTGCGCTGAACTGGGGCAACGAAGGCAATCGCCAAGCGTTGCTTAATATGGAGAAGTACCCGCTTACAGAACAGGAAGTTGTTGACGCTATATCAACATTGTCAGACACCGACCTCGACTTGGTTGAAGAGATATGGAAATACATCGATAGCTATTGGTCTCAAATTTCCGCTGTTGAACAAAAAGCAACTGGCATCTCTCCGCGCAAGGTCGAGGCAGACCCGTTTGTCATTAATGGCCGGACGATGCGTGGCGGCTACTATCCTATTCAAGGGGACTTTACAGTAGATGCTTTGCAGAACGAACACGAAGTACAGGAACGAGCAAAACAGCTTTTGTCTGGGGTAGGGTCTGTTAGAGCGTCTACAAAGCACGGGTCAACAATTGAGCGCCAGGGTTGGGGCGGCAAAGCCGTTAAGCTGTCAATCGACGGACTGTTCAGTCACATAGACGGAATTATCCACGACATTACGCACCGCGAAGCAGTTGCTGAAGCAGACAGGATTCTTAGAAACAAAGAAATAAAGTCTGCAATACAGGATGCGGTTGGAGAGGAAAACACATCTCAGCTTTCAACCATACTGACAAGAGTCGCCGCAGGTCACATAAGCCCATCTGAACTAAGCGCGGGGCAAAAGTTTTTGAGATATACCCGTATCGGCCTGACTTACAACGTCATGGGCTATTCGTTCAGAACTGCGCTGGTCAACGTGACAGGGTTTGCGTCTGCAGTCCCTGAAATTGGGAAGGCAAGGATGGCGGTTGCGGCAATGGAGTTCCTTGGGTCTCCGTTTTCCAAGTCAAAAGAAATTACCGATGCCTCCCCTTATATGCGCAACCGGGCAGAGGTCGTCAGCCGAGACGTCTACGACGTTATGCGGAACATGCGTGGCTCTGGAACGCTGACTAAAGTTAAGTCTAACGCGTTTATATTTATCACAAAAATAGATGCGCTTGTTTCAAGAATCATATGGACAGCCGCTTATGAAAAAGCAATGGCTGAACAGAAGTCTGAAAAAGACGCTATCTATTATGCCGACCGGGTTGTTCGTACCACACAAGGGTCTGGTCTTCTAATTGACCAAGCTGCAATTGAAAGCAGCAATGAATTTGTTAAAGCGTTTACTACCATGTATTCGTACTTTAACTCTCAGCTTCAATTAATTGTAGAACAGAGAGGGAAGGCTCAGCTTGGGCAGATAAGCAAAGCTAAGCTAATTGAAAACCTTATGTGGATTATGGGTGTCACCGCGTTTCTTGAGTGGTTTATCATTGACGCCGGGTTCGGGTTTGATTTAGGTGATGAGCCTGAAAAAGAGCTTGAGGAATTAGCAAAATCTATAGCTAGTTATAACCTTGGATACTTTGTTGGCCTGAGGGAAGCAAGCTCGTTAGTTAAATATGGCATTCAAGGTTCATCGCCCATAGGCTCATTCATGAAACAAATTTACGATCTTGGCGTTCAGGTTGAGCAAGGCGAGGTAGACAAAGCACTCATCCGAGCTGCCGCTGGCACAGTCAGCACCGGCCTTCATATCCCTGGCGGCGTCCAGATTGGCAAAACCATTGGCACCTTAATCGAGGCTGAAGAACAAGGCGAAGACGTTAATCCGTTCCAAGTCTTGGTTACGGGCAAAGTCGAATGATAGTAAAATGTTGGCGTAATCCCAACTACGTGTTGAGGTTTTAGATATGACAATTCCAGCGGGACAATCCGGCGTCACTTACCACACGGGAAATGGCACCGCGAGCACGTTCGATTATGAGTTCAAGATAACAGCCGAGGCCGACCTCAAAGTCACCCAGACGAATACCGCTGGCGTTGACACCGTTCTGGTCTTGAACACTGACTACACGGTTACGGGCGTAGGCAACAATGCAGGCGGTTCGATTACCCTGGTCGCCGGAGCGCTGGCGTCTAACTATACGCTTGCCATCGAGGACAACGTCGAAGTCTCGCAGCTAACGCCGTTCGGCAATCAGTCTGCGTTCTACGCCAACCTGCATGAAGACGCATACGATAAAAACACACGTATCGCGCGCAAGTCTATCTATGAGCTGGACCGGGTGCTCAAGATCCCAGCATCAGTGCAGGGTGTTGATACAGAGCTTCCGAAACCAGAGGGGCTGAACCTGTTCCGTTGGAATGAAGGCGGCACGGCACTAGAGAACGTCGATACCGACGACCTTATTACGACCGCGCAATTCAGTAACTTCAAAACAGATACGTTTGTTGATGGCATTGATTTCACTGCAGGCACAACGACCACGGTAACACTGGCTTCCTCTCCAGGCACCAAGTCTAACACGCAGGTTTACTTTGACGGCGTATATCAGGAGAAGTCTGAGTATTCTCTGTCCGCAAAAGTTATCACATTTGATACCCCCATCCCGATTGGCGTTGGGGTGGTCGAGGTCGTTCACGGCACTGCGGCTGACATACTGGCGCCGTCCACGCGAGAGGTTCAGATAGCTGATGGTGTTGCTACGGCATACACGCTGTCAAATTCCTACGAGCCTGGGAACGGCACGCTCCACGTTTACATAAACGGTGTGCGGCAGGAGGTGGGTTACGGCTACGCGGAGACAAACGACAGCACCGTAACCTTTGATTCAGCGCCAGCTAATGGTGACCGATTGCTGTTCCTAGTTAACCCATACGCACCGCAGACCACAGCGGATGCGAATAACGTTACCTACACGCACCCCGGCTCTGGTGCCGTTGCTACAAATGTAGGCGCGAGGCTAAGTCAGATTGTCTCGGTTAAGGATTTCGGGGCGGCTGGGGATGGTGTGACTGATGATACGGCAGCTATTCAGGCAGCTATTGCACATGTAGCGAATTCTGATTTCCATCAAAAACTATTCTTACCCGCTGGGCGTTATATTGTAACTGATACGTTAGTAGTTAATGCTGCTACCGATGCTGATTCATCAACAGACCATCGTAACCTTATTCTGGAAGGTGAAGGAGGTATGCAAGTTGAGCCAGCTACGGTGGTGAGATTCCAACTGGCAAATAACGCTAAAAATGGTTTAGAGCTTACATCTTGCTTTGGTGTTCATATCGAGCATATTGGATTTACATCAAATAACTCTGATATTAAGAACGTTGTTATTGTAAATGCAGACCCTACTCCAGCCTTTAGTGGTTCCCTGATTACCTTTAAGAACTGTTACTTTAATGCCTTCACAACTATGGCAACCGAAGCCGTAGTTCAGTGTGTTAATAATAAAAATGTAACATTTGATTCGTGCTGGATTGGCGTACCAAATCCAAGTGACCACGCTATGCGATTAGGCGGTAATGTTGCAGATAATGCAGCCTTCTTACAGCAGGGTGAAATGAACCTCTTCCACCTAAAGAATTGCTTTATTTTCGGTAAAGTCATGGTGCGAAAATTACGCAACTTTGTCATTGAAGGGAATGCTTTTGTTGAGGGGTACGGTTCTTGTATAGATGTTGAAGGCGACAAGGATTTGCATGGCGGCATTATACAAGCAAACTACTTTACTGGCGTAAGGTCAGAGGCTACCCGTGTAACTGCAATAACGCTTGGTAGTTTTGCATCCTTAGGTGGAGAAGACGCAGGGTGTGTGACGATTGTAAATAACAGGTTCCGCTACCGTTCAATAGGTATACAGGTTGAAGGTAAAGGCCCATACATAATTGAAAACAACCATTTCCGACCTGATGTTTCAGGGGATAAGGCGATTGTTATTTCTGCGACAGCGGAAGATGTGCATATTGGCCCGAATGATTTTAAAGATATTCAGGCTATAAACGGTGTTATTTCGATAGATGACCAGAGACACACTTTTGCAACAGACGAACCAACTACTAATAACGATTTAGATATTGTGGTTGATGCAGTTCTTACAGCAGACGATAGTTCGATTAGCGAAGTATCTACAACTGTAAAAGTATTAGAAGCGACTAATGTCTTTTTACGTGGTGGTAAGTATAGGGTTAGATGCCAAGTTTTTGTGAGAAATACTGACGCTACGGACTCACTACCCTACGTAGTTCAACTACGTTACAGGGATCAATCTAACGCCTTACACGAAATAGGTTGTGTTGGTTATGGTTACATTCCAGCAACAAGCGAGTTCTCTAGTGGGTTTTCTGCACGCGACTCTGTTTATATTGACCGTATAGTGAATTTACCATCCACAACATCTAACATTCCGACTTTATCTGCCTTTGAGCTTTACGTTAGAAACACCGGAGACGCAACTCCCGCTTCAGGTTATGTAGAAGGTAATACAACAGAGTTGGGTGGTGATGTACGTACTTGGATGCAGGTAGAAGAGTACAGGTAATTTAATTAACCTTTAATTCTTCTACGAATCTGCCCCGCAGCAGGATCAAATTAAGAGGACCCTTACATGACCCTCACAACAGTTAAAGGCTCCGTTCTAAATCGTGGCGTCAACGTCAAAGACTTTGGTGCTGTGGGGGATGGTGTTACGGATGATACAGCGGCTATTCAGGCTGCTATTGATACAGGAAATGATATTTCATTCCCAGATGGAACTTACCTAGTATCTTCCCAGATAACGATAAATACAGCAGGCCAGCAGCTAACAAGTTTTTACAGTGGTTCTAATGAGTTTGGTGGTGCCAACATTACATTTACACAAGATGGTGTTTGCATATTAGTTACTCAGGCACAATCAGCTATTACAAATTTACGTTTTGTTGGCCCAAGAACAGGTGCAGATGTTGCAATTAAAGCATCTAAAACAACTAATACCGACGATATAGATTTCTCAGTATCTAAATGTTCATTTAAAACCTGCACTACTGCTGTCAATGTAATAGGTAGAAGCCTCACGGCAATAGATAATTCGTTTGCTAATTGTACAACTTGTATGGAGTTATCTTGGCCTACATCGGGTGTTGATGCTACTGCACCGGAGCAAGGGCTGCCTTTAGGATTTAGAGCAACACGAATCATAGATAATCGTGCCCATTCTTGTACGTCATTTATTGAAACAACTGGAACTGATAGGCAGTATTTCAGAGGTGCATTAATAGCTAATAACCAAATGGATATTGGTGAAAAGTTCTTTATTGGTGGGATAATTGATTCTGTTATTTCTAGCAACGTAGTTGAGATGGCTAATAGCACAATTATTTACATTGATGCTGGAGGCACAGATTTAACTATTACAGGGAACATCCTTAACGGAACAGACGGAGACGCTGCCCAATCTCCCGCAAGAGCCATTTGGTTTGACACAGGGTCAACTCCAAAAAATATTACTATTAGCGGTAATAGTATTTCTTATATGGATACTGACTGCATTCTATTTGTTCCAAATATGGATTACGTTTCCATTACTGGGAACTACTTCGGCCCAACTGGCACTAGAGGTTTAGCCCATAGTGGTTCGATGTATAGAACTTCTATTGTAGGTAATGTATTCAATTTAGACGCTGGCAGCACTTGTATTACAGGTACTACTGCAGGTTTGGATATGAGTGCCTGTACAATAACAGATAACTCTTTTGAGGTTACAAAAACATTATTAGGTAGCAGTCCAAATGATTTAGGAAATAATACTATAGGTGGGAGAGGGCGCATACATTACGGGTCAGTAGATTTCCCAGTTCGTTCATTGGAGGTTTCAACAACGAGTTCTGTGTTTGCGCAGTTTACACGAACTGGTAGTACATCAGGGGTTGGCTTTGATATTCACAATGATTCAGGGAATATACAGATATTTACAAACCCTTCTGGCGCTAACGCTGGTTCGTTTGCTCCCGGCGGAGACAACTCTGTTTCTTCTGGTACTGCAAGTGCAAGATGGTCAGTTGTCTACGCTGGCACAGGTACTATAAATACCTCAGATGCTAGGGGAAAAACTTTTCTAACTATTGAAGATGCTGAGAAAGCTGCCGCATTAGAGATTAAGGCTAATCTTCGTAAGTTTAAGTTCAACGATGCCATTGAATCTAAAGGCAACGATGCTCGTATTCACTTTGGTGCGTCTGCCCAACAGGTCGGTGAAATACTGGCTAATCATGGGCTGGCTCCAGAGGATTATGCTTTCTACTGTTATGATGAATGGGAAGCAGAGTTTGATGAAGAAAGTAATCAAATTTTAGCGGCAGGTAATCGTTATGGTATTCGCTATGAAGAACTTCTAGCCTTTATTATTTCAGCAATGTAAAGGATTAATATTTGAATCTCGCTCAACATCTACTTCTTCAATTAACATTCATTTAATTCCATGCCCCTCCACTATTTCTCCTACGAATCTGACCCCATGCTCAAGTGCCCTTGTTGTGGCGAGAGGGGCATGAATGAGCAGTTCATGATGATGCTAGATGAACTGCGGGCTGGGGTCGGGTTCGCCTTTAACATCACGTCTGGGTTCCGTTGCCCCGACTATAATAGTAAGCTTAGCAGTACGGGAAGAACTGGGCCGCATACGCATGGTCGAGCCGTTGACATATCAGCAACAAGCCGCCAGAAATATCTCATCATGGCGGCGGCCAGGGACTTCGGGTGGAGCCGTTTCGGTATCGGCAAGAACTTCATCCATGTGGACAGCATGAACGAGGCTGACGGGTTTACGCCCGAGGTTATCTGGACGTACTAGGATGCGCTATGGCTGGCGAGCAAGACAATACCGGCGACCTGACTAACAAGGGCTTATCCAAGCTATTCTCAATTGAGATCCTTGGCCTCATCATCGTCAGCGCATTCACAATCGGCACTCTTTACTCCCAGCTCTCCATTGCCCAAGCCGAGCAGGACCACAGAATGGATGGTCTTGAGCAAGAGCAGCGGAACATCAAGCGTGCGGTAGACTCTATATCAACAGACACCGCGGTTCTCAGGAACGAGCAGGCTTACATCAAAGAGCAGGTCAAGGAGCAGCGCGAGGATATCAAGCGGATTCTCCAGCTCATCGAACGCAACACAGGAGCAGCGCGGTAATGCTGCAATCCATCGTCAGCGCACTAGGCGGCAATCTTATCGAGTCCGTTGGCAACGTGGTCGATAAGTTCGTTACCACGGATGCCGAGAAGGCCGCCATCAAGCTGGAAACTCAGAAACTGATACTGGCGCATGTGGCCGAGTCGGAGAAGTCCATACGCGCCGAAATGGAATCAAAGGCGCAGGTCATTAAGGCCGAGATGGAAAGCGGGGACGACTACACTCGCCGTGCTCGCCCGACTGTCGTTTATGTCGGGCTTGCAGCCATCGTCTTAAACCATGTGATTGCGCCTTGGGTCAGTCATCTGTCGGGGGCAGGAGTTCCTGACATATCGCTTCCGCCTGAGTTCTGGTGGGCTTGGTCTGGTGTTGTGAGTATTTGGTTTATCGGTCGCTCCGCGGAACGGCGTGGGGCGCAGAACAAGCTGGTGAAACAGATAACAGGTTAAGAAAGCGAGGCGATATGTATGGCTACGCAAGCATCTATAAGGGCGTGGGCGTGATGCCCACACTACATGGTAGACCCGCTACTCAAGGCTTACGCCACGCCGCGCCAATGCGAAATTATTGACGCGGTTAATTCTCAAGGCGGCACAACTGCGGCTGCTAGGTATCTGGGAATCAACGACAGGTACATCAGGAGCACACTACAAGCCGTAAGAAAAAGAGCCGCAGAGCAAGGGTACGAGACTGAGACTGGCCGAAACTACCCCGGTCCAACTGGGCATATCATCAGCGGCTACTCGGAGCTGGTTAAGGCGGAAGAAGGCGACCCGCTGGGGCGCATCGTTTACTGGGTTAAAACCAACCGCAGGCTGGTTGACCAGTTAGACGAGTTCCGCACGACTGTCGAGGCGATAATTGACGAGCTGCCAAAGCTCAAGCCGGTTAAATATGCCGGCAACGTCAAAACAAAAGACCATTTCACGGTCATCCCCATAGGCGACCCGCATATCGGCCTTAGAACCTGGGCGCGCGAGGTCGGCGTGGACTGGGACGTGCCGATTGCCAAGCGCGTGTTCAACAATGTGTTCTCGCGCCTGTTCAAGCGCGTGCCAGACACTGAAGAGGCTATCGTTTTTAACTCGGGTGACTTTTTCCACGCAGATAACATTCGCGGCGAGACTGAGCGCTCAGGGCACAAGCTGGACCTAGACGGCAGGCCGAGCTATTGGATTGAAGCAGGCGTCGTCATCATGCGCATGATTATCGATATGGCGCTGGCGAAGTATAAGAAAGTCCATTTCATCAACACGCCGGGGAATCACGACGATATTCTGGGTCAGGCGCTGGGCATCGCGGTCAAGCATATCTATGAAAACGAGCCGCGGTTCTCCTGCAATATCGATCCGAACCCCTTCAAGTTTGTAATACGTGGTAAAGTTCTGCTAGGATTCTGCCATGGGCACACATGCCGATTACCTGCGCTCCCAGGCAAGATGGCTGACGACCAGCATGAGGCTTGGGGGAAGACGCTATACCGTCACTGGTTTACCGGCCACGTTCACCATAACCAATGGGTGCAGTTCAAAGAGCACCCGGGCTGCACTGTCGAGTCAGTCGGCATCATCCCACCGCGCGATGCTTACGCATACGGGGCGGGGTTTGGTGGCGGGAGGGGGACGCAGTTATGCATATTCCACCGCGATGGATACATGCCAGACCGCTTCTCAGAAACAGTCTGGGTATCGGATTAGCGCTTCTCCTGAGCGCTCCTGCGCACGCTGGTTCGCAGTGCCATCTGTTTGCTGCGGTCGTTGAAATGCTGAATAAAGCCGAGACGCCAGAGCAGAGGCAGGCTATGGTTGATAGGTTCATGGTCGGCGCGCTGGGCAACCGTCCGGCACTGGCCGCTGTTGTGAGAGCAATAAATTTTACGAAGCGTGGCGGCTCGACAGACGCTGCCTGGATGCAGTGCGGAGGGACGTAATGAGTGCGTTAAAAGAACAGGTTGGCGGCAGACATTATGCTGACATGGAGATACAGCCGATTGAGTTCATCATGAAGAACGGGCTGGGGTTTTGTGAAGGGAACATCGTGAAGTACGTCAGTCGCTGGCGGGGCAAGGGCGGCATCGAGGATTTAAGGAAAGCGCGCCACTATCTTGACCTACTGATTGAGTCTGAGACAGGGAAGGTCTGGAAGGAAACGCTGACCGGCGGGGGGGGCCATATTGGGAACTAGATGTGGTAGGCCAGAAAGATTTTTGCGCAACAAAAAAAGCCCCTCCGAAGAGGGGCAAAGACTGAGGAAAGTCTGCTAAGAAGCGGGTTAATCTTATATCGGTGAGTCGTCCTCTTCAACCGGCGGCGGGTTCACCTCCGTGAATGAGTCGTACTCGGCCTCGATAATCTCAGCGGCGCGCGTCTTGGTTTCTTGCTTAGGCGCTGGTTCTTCCTTTTCGCTGAGGTCGTACATTTCGTTGTCGTGGGCGAGCATCTGGTCTACGTCTGCTGATGACGGCAGGAGCTTGCACAGGCGCCGGAGTACAGTTTTCTTCGCCATTTCCTCCGGCCAGTCCTTCCAAGGTCCAAAGTTAGACGTGCGGCTGACGCTCTTCACCTTACTAATCTGCGCCATGTTCATAATCTCAACGACGTAGCCGCCGTCCTTCATGCGCGCCACAGCGTACACGCCTACCATCTCGCCGCGGTCCCCAAACCAGTCAGGCTCATGCTGCGGGATGTCGTCACGCGCTGGGTTGAACGAGAAGGCGTCGTTCTTGTGAACCGTCTGCGCCGTGATGGTGCTGAGCTGGCCGGACTGGCGTAACTTCTTGAGCAAGCCAGCGACCATCGGCATGTACTGAGCTTGGTAGCCGCCATCCTTGTCCTTGAACTGGACTAGAGCTGCTTCGCGCCCGTCAAATATCAGGCCGTCCTGCGCCGCTTTCTGGCACGCCAAGTACAGCGACTGGCGGTCGCAGCCAAGAATCTTAGGGTTGTTCTGCACAGCCCCTACGACCGTTCGCATGAACTTAGCCGCCGGAATGTGCGCTGGCAGGACGGACTTGAACTGCTTCTCATGCGCAGCCAGACCACGCTGGAATTCTTGAATGGGTGTTATCTCGTTCATGCTTTCTTCTCCCTCAGAGTGAACATTCTGTAGCCTTTACGGCCACCGTAGGTCTGCCCGACCATATCCTCAGTGATAAGGGTGGGCGGCGTGTCTTTTGTCATGCCGCAGGTGACGGTCAGTCCGGCAGTGACAATCTTTTTAAACTCGTCCCCGACAGCATCAAGGATCTCGGCCTTCTTTGCCTTTGCCAGCGCATCAAGGTCTGATGCCTCGCGTTTCAGCCGGTGATAATCATGTAGCAGCATGGAAACGTTGTCTGTCTCATCCGCCACGTAAACCGCATCGCCCGCCGACTGGTGCAGGCTGATGATAAATTCGGCATCACGCTCGAAGTTAGCCAGCGGCTCGTTGTTGGCTTCGACGTCCGACCAAAATCGTTGAATGCGCTGACGGATACCGGCGCCCATCTTTTCGTTACGCTTCCGCTCGATGAATTTAAGCTCGTTGCCGCCAACCAGTGCGGCGATAATGATTCCAGGGCGCTCAGTCATCTCAAGCTGGTGCTGGCACTGCACTTCAATATGCTCAGGAGCCTCGTTGTCCTGCCATGCGTCACGGTAGACCAGACGGTCCACGTTTTTAATTTCCATAAGCCAGCCGGCGTAATCCCCCGTCAGGATTTCATAATCGAAGCTGGACCCCATGCGTGCATCTGCATCGCGCGCGTAAACCTTATACGGCTTCACGGTGCAGTCGAGTTCGTTCGCTGCGAGCTGTGCGATACTCCCCTCAAGATAGCGGCCAGCCCGCATTCTGAAGTTGTCGGCAATGCTTTGAACCTCTGCATTGCGTTTCCTGTGGAACAGCTCCAGTTCTGTCTGGTAAGGTGACAGCCCGAAAAGGGCAGCCGACTCCGTGCTGTTCACGTTCTGGCTTCTGAGAAGCAGCCAAGCGCTTTCATTAGCGGTCTCGATGTACTCAATCATGTCCTTCCCTCTGCTGTTGCAGATTGTTGTGATTTCATATACATTCTTACCGTGCGCTGTGATTATGTCAACACCTAGAGAGAAAAAATGGAAAAACCGAACAGAGAACGCCTGAGGAAGCTGATGGGAATGTATGACCTGAGCAGTCAGGAAGTCGCGGACCTGTTGGGGCTGAGCGTGAGCAGCATACACCAGTACCGCGCCATCACGGGGCAGGACATAGACGATATCAAGCTGCAGTTTCTGGAATACAAACTCGCCGAGCTGACCCAGCAATAACTAGGGGGCCGTATGGATGCTGCGCAAATTGCGGCAGGGCTTCCGCGTCCCCGTAAATCGGGCGATGGATGGTCCGCATGCTGCCCTGCTCACGATGATAAAAACCCGAGCCTGTCCATCAACGACAGCGACTCTGGCGTGCTAGTTCGATGCCATGCCGGGTGCTCGCAAGATGATGTCGTCACGGCCCTGAAGGAAAAGAACCTGTGGCCGGTCGCTAAGCCCAAAAAACGCATCGTCGCGGAGTACAACTACACAGACGAAAACGGTGAGCTGCTGTATCAGGTCGTGCGCTATGAGCCGAAAGATTTCCGGCAACGACAGCCTGACGGCAACGGTTGGCAGTGGAACCTGCAGGGCGTTAAGCGCGTGCTGTACAACCTGCCGGCGGTCCTCAAGGCTGAGCGCGGTGTGTGCGTGGTCGAAGGCGAGAAGGACGTGGAGTCTATGCGTCGCTTGGGGGTTACTGCGACGACCTGTGCCGGGGGCGCTGAGAAGTGGCGGGACGAATACAACGCTGCGTTCCGCGGGAAGAAAGTTTACATCTTGCCGGACAACGACGACGTGGGCCGCAGTCACGCTAACCTTGTTGCGTCCAAGCTGTTCGCCATAGCCGAGACCGTGAAGGTTGTGGAGCTGCCAGGACTACCGGAGAAGGGCGACGTATCTGACTGGATTGAGGCAGGCGGTACGCGGGTGCAGCTAGGCGAGCTGATTACTGCGACACCGGAATGGGAAATGCCCCCCGAGCCGAAAGCCGAGCTGCTGCCGCCAGAGCCGAAGCCGGAACCTGAGTCGTCCGTTGTCGCGGCGCCAGATGAAGAGAAAGAATACCACGCGGTCAAAAAACCCGGGTGGCGGGCTTATCTTGTTGTCGATAAGGACGACAAACTCAGGCCGAACAGCCCAGCCAACGCTGAGG
>Ga0070749_10000351_pt1 | contig 30683 bp, 27 predicted proteins | sample VirMetDEL_Nov_18_FD_75180 | JGI IMG/M metagenome (GOLD analysis project Ga0070749, IMG submission 75180) | Aqueous microbial communities from the Delaware River and Bay under freshwater to marine salinity gradient to study organic matter... | ecosystem: Environmental > Aquatic > Marine >...
GAACGACGCCATCGTTCATTGTTAAGGATGTCAGCTTTCCGCAAGCTGTGGCTACTACGTTAAACGCCTGTTGGGGGGTCATTCATTTGCTCCTATTCATAGCTCGGCTGGTGTCATGTTTTCAATCTGTTCCGCCGTCGGTACCTTAAATTCCATGTCCTAAACCTCGCTTATGGTCCGCGTGTAACTCACTTGCCCGAACAGCCACCGCGCTTGCGCGGGCGTCGCATCCGGGAGGATGGCGACAATTTGGTCCATTAGATTCGCTTTGATGGTTTTCGTCACGTCGAAGATTCCGCCTAGCTCCTGCGGCGTCCGGTCGAAAAAGTCCCACAGGCCGTCAAGCACCGAGCCAACATCTGTACGGCTTGGTAACGTCAGGCCAGCGTACTCCTGTGCGTTCGCCGCGTAGAAGTTGTCGATAAGCGAATCTCGATGCGATGCCGGAACTGCCATGTCATCCTCCTGCCACAACGGTGTTGCCGAGTATGTTTGTATTGCCCAGTATATTAACAGGGTTGTCGCTAGCGTAACTCCCGAAGTCTACGATGCAACAACCGAACTACCGCCCGCTATTCGACCCCCCGCAGTTGGAAGTCGCCCCGATAAGGCCACGCTTTTGATGTGCGACCGGCACGAATGACGACGCGCCCCACCTAAAGCGATGCAGGCAAAATACCTGCGAGTGATTCTCCGCGTTCGATGGCGTCTTATACCGCACCTCCGCCAAGTCGCCGAGCGTCGGTTGCCAAAGTTTCAAGTAGCTGTCGCGGTTGAACGATCCGCTCCCCCAATGGGTTCCGACCCAAAACAGTACGAACTCCGACGCACGGGATGGGGTGAACCCGGTCCCTCCGCTATCGTTCATCGGGAAGTTTACGTAGCTCGTTCCCGTTTCCGTTCCGGTGGAAGCCTCGTACACCTCGCCATAGTCGTGATATTCGTCAAGGCGGATCGCAAGAATGCAAGTAGCTCTTGTGGTGACGTTCGTGGCTGCGGAGGAATGCTGCTGAATCTTAAAGGTGTATGACGTATTCGCAGTAAGGGAATAGACGCCCACGGCTCCCCATGCTTGGTGGTTGGTGGTCGCATATACGTCGAGGTCGAGGTCGTACTGTGCAGCACTGGCAGAATCCAAAAGCCTGATACTATGGACAATCGACGTGCTTGTCTGGGCTGCGTCGGCAAAAGCGAGAATGAGATAGTCGGCGTCCGTGGTGTTCGGCGTCGTGAAGGTCAGTGTTTCGGAGTCAACGAACGAGGTGCTTGAGGTGGTTGCGGCTGATGTCAGTGCGGTATATGCGCTTTCGTCGCTGTCCTGTAGCTCGAAGATGGCGAGCGTAACATTCCGCATTGAGTACGTGGAACTGCCGAGGGCTACTGTGCAGATGTCTTGCGCCGGTGGCGTTCCTCCGTAGTCAACGACGTATGCTCCGAAGAACGGTTGCCATGCGTTAGCGATTCCAGTGCGTCGCTCCTGACTCAACCACAATGTAGACCCGCTCGAATTTGTAGCCGTCACACTTACGTCGGTGGTAGATGCGGTTCCGGTCATCTCGCCGCGTAGAATCCAAAGATACTTTTGATTCGCAGTTGGGTTCGGCAGCGAACGAACGAAGTTCGCACTCGAAGATTCCGCACGGGTCCAATAGTTGTGGAGCCTCACGCTAGCAACCCCATATTGCGGAGAGCCTTTACGACTTGCTTCAACGTGTATCCGTCGAAGGTCGAGGCGTCGTTCACGGCTGTTCCGCTGTTCGCCGTAAAGGTTGCCGCCGCCCCCGCAGTCGTCGGCTGCGTGACTACGGCTCCAACGCCCCAAAACCCAAGAGGTTCAGTGTTGGCGCTGCCTATCAAAATGCCCGTGGTGCCCGCGTAGATTGTCCCCTCCATGTAGAAGTCAGCCCATTGCAACGACGAGGAGCCAAGGTCGCATTTCACGTCAGTCGCCGGGCTGACGACTCGAAGAGTAGACGTTCCGAAAGTCACGTTCCCATCATTGCCGATGTTGGTGGTCCCGCTGGTCGCCCCAAGATTCAGCGTACCCGTCGCCGCCGTGTCAATGTCGATTGACGCCGATGCAACCGTGTTCGATATGGCGAGCGATGCACCGGCTGCCGTCGCTGAAATGCTGACCGTGGAAAGCGAACGGAAGATAATAGATTCATCCTCCATGTCGAGGTCATTCAGGAGGTTGACCGTCCCGCTTCCACTGGCTGCGAGATTCAAATCGGCGTTAGCTTCGCCGTACCCTCCGATTGTTGGTCCGACCCCGGTAGCGCCGCCATACATGAGAACGTAATTGACGGCGCCGGTCGCTCCTAAGAAGCTCAACACCTCGTTGCTATTCGAATCCAGAATCTTTGCCTCGACGGCAGCGGCGGCGGCACTCAAAGTCAAATCGCTGGTGAACGTCGGGCCAGCCGCTCGAACATTGTTCCCGGTCCCGGTCGAGGTCACCCACGCAACGTCGGTGCCGTCCGTGCCGAGTACGTCATTCGCTGCGCCGACCGCCAGCCCGTCCCACGTCGGACCAGTCTTGCCTACAATGAGCGAACCCCGCGCAACTGTGTACGCCGTGGAGTCTTGAACCGTGGAGCCGTCAAGTAGATCGTGCGCCCCGCCGCCGCCGCCAGTGCCAGTCGTTTCCGTCCAAACTGCCGCAGTGGCCGTTGAATCCAGACAGACGTATTCCTTATCGTTGGTAATATCTATCCAGCGCGAACCGACAGCATACCCGTCCCCGGAATCCTCGTTTGCGGTTGGTGCTGTGGTTGCATCAAATTTATTGACCTGCGCAATCCAGTTGTCTGTTCCGTTATAGACAAGGTAGTCGTGTGCAGTCGGGGACGAAGCGCTAACGTTTCCAAGTTCACTGATCGTGATCTGCGTTGGGTCCAAGCTGATTTCTATATCGCTGGCATTTTCGACAAGGACGATGTCTGTCGAACCAGCTTTCAGCCCACGAAACTCAAGCGCCGAACCGGACTTTTGCTTGAAGACATCGACAACGGCAGTTCCCAACTGCGTTCCAGAAAGAACATACGACTGCAAATCCGAAATCTGAGATTCGGTTATTGAGATTCCAGCTTGCAGGTTTGTCCATGTAATTTTATTGTTACCGTCGTCCGTGATGTCCTGAAAGGGAATGAAATCTCCACCTGCAATCGTGTCTGCGGAAAGCTCTGACAAGGCTAAGGCAAAAGAACGATTCGCCGACAAGTCGCCGCCACCAGACAGACCCTCTCCGGCAGTTAGCGTAATGCTCTGGAGAGCATAGGATTGCAGGTCCGTAATATCCGACTCGGTGTGCGTATGCCCGACAACAGAAACTTCCGTCCCGTTGTACGTCAGATTCCCCGCAGGAACAAAGTCAATGTCGCCTGCACCGCTGGCAATCTCCGCGTTGCCGCCAACGGAGTCATACTTCAAATCCAACCAATGCGTTGCCGTCGTCCCAAGGCCGTACAGCCTCAAGGTCGGGTCTGCCGGAGTCGTATTTGGACGGCGATTGGCGTGACCGTAGTTGCTACCCTCCATGATGGAAAGAAAACCGCTTGTTGCAGGCGCACCACCCTGAATGGCAATTGCAAGATAATCATTCGTTCCCGCCGTATCCCATGCGATTGTTACATCGTTGCTTGCGCCGAAGAACAGGTTGGACAAATCGCCCATTGCGATGTCATTACCATTGACATCAAGATCGGCACCTAATTGCGGTGACGGATCAACCGAAAGCTCGGAGATGTAATCTGTCCCGTCCACGGCAATCGACAATACACCTGTCGTTGTCGTGTTTTTGACGATACCAGTAGCAAGAGCGCCAAGAGCCTGTTCGTTCGTCAGCGTACCATCGGCCGTTTGAACAATGTAGGTAGCATCAACCGGCGCACCGCCGCCACCCGCTGGAACCGTCCATGTGCCGTCAGAGTCCAAATACTTACCTGCCGCAGCATCCCCGGCACCCGGAGCGGGCACCAGTCCAGCCGTACCGCCAGCCCCAGAATCGCCGACAAAGTCATCGAGCATCGCCGTGACTTCCGTGCCGGTCAGTTGCTCAATCGCCCCTGTCGTCCCTTCATTTCTTCCAAGGATGCTGTTGGCCGCAATATCCGCCAGCTTGGACAGAGAGATTGCGGCAGACGTGTTGATGTCATTGTTGACAATCACGTTGGCAGCAATGGCCGTTGTATTACTACCAGCCGCAGCCGTCACGTCACCCGTCAAGGCCGCGCGTTGCAGGGCATTGGAACCCGTCATAGACAGCGTACTATTCAGGGTGATTGTCGTACAAACGCCAGCGCCCGTAAGGTCTCTTCCGATCAGAGAATCCGTCGCTGTAACACTTATTTGCCCGTCCGTTAAAGCGAGATTCGCCTGGTTGACATCAAAGACAATAGTGTTCGTCGCCGCCGTACCGTCGATGGCGATAAGGTTTGAACCTTCCGTCAGTGTCAACTCGTCTTCGTTATCTACCGCTGTAACCGTTTCCGATGCAGGATTCGTAACAATGGTCTTGAACTTTACGAGGTCTGTGATGTTGGATTCGGTGTGCGTATGGCCGACGGCAGAGATACCTGCCGTCGCCAGCGAGACCCACGTTACTCCGCCGGACGTACCGTCCGTCTGGAGAATGTCGTTGGCACTGCCGTCCGACCCGTCGATGTCGGTTGCCGTGTAGAGCGGGAACGCCCCAGGGCCTCCAGATGGCGTGAACAAACCTGTAATCTGAATAGGCATTAGGTAATCACCACCGTTCCGCCGGACGGGAAGATCGCCGTGTTATCGGACACCCAGCAACGGTACGTTTCAGTATACCCATTGTCGTTCGTGTGGCTGACGTCAGTGCCATATGCCCCAGCGATGGCGAATCCTGTCGCGTTGTCCTTGATCGTGGCAATGTCCGTCACGCGATCCGGGTGACAGACCCAAAGATATTCGCCTGTGCTGATCGTCACGACGTAGGTTCCAGCTACCGTACTGGCAACTTTGGAGTATCCGTCCGCTGTGTCGTCGATCGTCAGAATGTTCGCTGACGAAATCGGGTCCGCGTCCGTGGACGGCCCGACGTAGATACGATTATTCGGCTGCGAGGAGGATGTCACGACGTCCTTGTTGCTCCCGAAGTTGGTGTTGGTGCTTCGATAGCAGCGGTATGTCTCATTCGCTCCGTAGTCGTTTGTGTGCGAGACCGTTCCGATATTGCTGAACGCCGCAATCTCGTTGCCGTTGGTTCCGCCGGTTCCTCCCGTATTTTCCACCGAGAAGTAGGAAGGATGCGTCCCGAAAGCGTCACGGTGGGCGATCCAGATATATTCGCCTGTGGTCGTATCAATGTTCGAGTATGTCGTGAGGGTCGAGTTGGCCAGGCTGGACGTACCGGCAGCCGTGTCGTCGAGCGCTAGAATCTGTGCAGAGGAAAGGATCGTCGATTGGGTATTTGGGCCGCAGTAGCGGCGGTTGTAATACGTAAACGTAAGCGTTTTGGTTAGCCCCGCCTGTCCGGCAACGGTCGCCGTGGCAGTCATTACTCGTGTCGAGTTGTGTGACGTCTGCCGGTAGAAGTCGTCGGTTGGCGGCGTGGTCCCGTCCGTCAGCGCAGTGTACGGCGACGGAACCGTGATCGGCCAGTCTGTACCTGGATCGCCTGCATCGACGTCGATGCTGCACGCTGACGGGGTGCCGACATACGCAATCGTAAACTGCGGCTTTGAGTCTAGTGTGCTGGCGGCCGCGATCTCTCTCGTTGTAGCCAAGTCCGACGTCAACGATGAAATCGACGGCGTGAACGTCTGCGGATTCAGTATGTACTTTTCGCACCAGAACCCGACAGTCGAGTCGTACTCCAGACACAGGGTTCCGGCGGGCTGAATGGTCAGCGTGTTCGCAGTGAATCGCATCAGAGCGCCGCCGAGATTATTTACGTCCTGCAAGGTTATGTTGTAGCTGCCGACGTTGACCAGCGTGACTTTCTGTCCGTTGCGCCCGGCTGCGATATGCGGCTCGGACGTCAGCGTGATAGCGCTGGCAGAGTCGATCGGGGTGTAGGGCGATCCGTCCGTGGCCGTGATCGTTGAGGATGCGATGAGCGTCTGCTTTGATACGGCAGTATAAAGCTCGGTGATCCCGGCACCGCTGCCGACGTCGCCCCATGACGTTCCGTCGTACAACCGGAGAACCTTCGAGACGCTGTTGAAGTAGACCTGGCCCTCGTCTGGAGTTACGGTCGTCGGGTCCGACGAGACGTCAGGAAAAACAAAACCCTCTCCGTTTACCAGAATCACGCGGCCTCCGCCCTTTGCGTCCATGCGCAGGTCAACGTCGCCATCGCTGCTCTGCGAGACGGTGATGTACGGAGACGTCCCGGTGGCAGCGTTTACGACGGAGATGTAATTGACCGCCGTAGCCGCTCCTTTGATAAGTCCGAGGATGTCGTACCCGCCGTCATCGTTCAGCGTAGGGGTGACGAGTACGGGCGATGTAGCACGGACTGGCGCATTTGTCCCAGTAGCCGTCTGCCATGCCACGGTCGATCCGTCTGACTCAGTTCCGAGAACGTCCCATGCGTCGCCGTCCGTCAGGTCTGTAACCGCGTGTGTGTGGCTGGCTGCGGCGATCCCTGCTTCCGCCAGCGTCCGATCGACCCACTTGGAGGACACGGAATCGTACTGCAACAGATCGAGGTTTTCCGGGCCGTCGATCGTCGTGTCCGTCAGATTAACGATCGTCGTCGAATGAGGATTCGACGTGCTGGCCAGATGCGTGTCGATCGTAGCGTGCGAGTTGCTGCCGATGTTCAGGATGCCGGTGTGGTCGATCTGCGCTTGCAGGTTTCCGAACGTCAATGCTTTCTTGGCATTACTCGCCGCCGAATCCTCAATAACGAAGTAATCGCCCGATACAGGAACGGTCTTCGCCGTGATGGCGCTTATCTCGGCGGCTACGTTGTCGTGAATGGCATCGGTGTCGGAACCACCACCGGCTGGGGCAGAGTTGGTTATCGTAATCGTATCGCCGGACGCAGACGTTGAAATGCCCGTACCACCAGCAATCGTTGCCGTGTCACCAACCTGAGAGGCAGTCGCCGTACCGCTATCAGTAACGAGAATCTTGTAATCGTAGAACAAAGACGGACCAAACGTGGCAAGGCTCCCCGTAGAACTCCATCCTAGCAATTCATCCGTAGAACCGAAACCGGCGTCGTTGCCCAGGCTGGCCTTGCCAATTTCCTGTATGCCTCCTGCTCCCGCAGAGTAGCGACCAAGCAAGATGGCCGTTGTTGAGCCGGTCAGCTTGGTAGCAGCAATCGCACCAACATCGACAGCCATCGTTCCGCCGGTTGTAGCAGCAGACCCATCCTCCATCGAGACAACGAACTCGGTTTCGTCAAAGTGGAGCTTGTGACCTGTACCTCCGCTGTTGATACTTAACTCGGCAACCAGCAAGTCAGACGACGGGCCACCACCTTCGGAATCAGTACCGCCAAGCCTGTCATCAATGTTATCAAGCCACAGGCCGAGCTTTTGCAGCTCTTTGCGAATATCCTCCAGCGACCGAACGCCGGAACGAATTGGGTAGGCTTCGGCGCTCATGGCAATGGAGTATTACGAAATACTTTACCCAATAGGCGATTCACTAACTCAGAATCCCTTTCCGCAAGTGGATTTTCATTCCACTCTCTTAACAGCAGCCCCTTAGCCTGCGCTCGACTCGCCGTCAAAACCTTCTCTATTCGCTTGATGTCTATTTCTTGAGGGTCATCAATGCTAAAAGGGATACTAGAGTTAATAACATCAAGTCTTGCATTGGCGATTTTTCCAGATAACTCAAGAAACTGCGTAAACTCAGCATCGTTCATCCACCTATCTTTACCACCTATTGAAAAGAACTTTCGTGGAACAACTGGATGGTATGGGTCGTCGGAATGCTTATAATTCCAATTCATTAAAACGCGGTCGCCAATTGCTATATTCTCAGTCCGGCGACGAACAGGAACCAAAACACGATACCAGAAATCACTCCTTGGCGGGGCAACATTGCTTCTCGGAATACGTCTCCCCCAAAGGTCAATCTTTGGCTGGTCCAGAGAATAACCAAACTTCTGAGGAAGCTCGGTTTTTTGGAGTATCCTGCGAATCCATCTGCGCTGACGGTCGTCGCCGTCGCCCCATACGCCGCGCTCTGGGATATACTCTTCCTGCTCCCTTGACCCTGTACGAATAACATTTGGAACCCAACTGGTTACAAACGACGATGCCCACTTCAAAAAAGCATCTGGATTGAACCCCTCATCTACAGCATCAATCACGTCACCAACCTGCTGCAAAAATAACTTGCTATTCATTTGGCCAGCCAAGCTCTCTAGCGGAGCAAGGGAAACATCAAACAAATCTCCACCTTTCTGTAAAGCATCGACAGTATCCACGTTGACAGCTAAGAAAGTAGCCAAAGGCTCTATCCGGGAATAGTCATACCATGTATCTCCAACCCTAATTGAGTTTGGTGGATGAGTACGGTAAGCCTGCTGTCTTGTGCTGTATTTGAATGACGACTTTGCACCAGTTATCCACGGCTCATCAGGATCGTTCGATGACCAAACATACCAAAGAAGGGCACCAGAAAGAGCCTGTTGCACGGCAGACTCAGGAACTTCAGAGTAATTACCTGTCCGTAAAGCTCGATACGCTTTCCAGAACGCCCTCGGTGCGCCAACAATGCCTCTTTTTGAACCTTCCTTAATGATTCCAGCAGGCGTTGTTACGAACGGCGCAAGAAAATAGAGAGCAGGGTGAGAGTCGCGCAACTTTATCACCCCTTCCGTAATTGGACCGCCCTCTTGAAATGTTCCTATTTTGGCCGAACGAAGAGCTTCATCCCATGCTGCCGAATTGGTATTCATAACCAACTGGTTGATTCTTTGCTCCATCGCCGCACCAGATAGGCCGTCGCTTTTTGCTATTCGATGAGCAATGGCACCCACTTCCATCGTGCCGATAATCGTCTTTTGAAGTTCGTCAAATGCCAACAAACCTCGCTGCATCACTCGAACGACACGACCAGTTTTCCCCTTAATGGCAACTCTAGCACCTTCAATCTTCGATGTTGCGCTCCTTTGAAGTTCATCCTGAAATACGGGGCGCTCCGTATCCCATGACTTGAAAAAATTCTTAACGCCCCTTGCAATTCCAGGAAGCATACCGGCGTAGAAGTGCGGCAATTCAGACAGCGTAGGCGCATCCGGCGACCTCGCAACAACATCGTTAAATGCCGCAGCTAACGGCCTTTCAACAAATGCCCTCTGCATAAACATCGCAGTATTGCCGATAAGGTTGGCTACAATTCCACTCGGAGAAATGAGAGCATTTCGCCACCACTCGTGAGCAATAGACCACTTGCTACTTTTAGCGGCGTTAATTTCATTGATGAGTTTCTGTGTTTTCGTTTCAGAAGCCATGTACTCATCAAGGTTATTGGTGTCTACACCTATAGACTCCAGGTATCGCTGAATCTCGGCAGACTTGACAGCCCACTCATTCATCAGTAAATCGGCTTCACCATCTTTCCCCTGTTTGATGAATTGATTGATTTTGTTCTGAACGATTTCATTCGGAGTAAGGATAGAATCCCATATCGCTCGATTGCGCCTTTCCTCTGGAGTTTCTTGGGGATCAAAACGCATAGCAAGTCCACGAGCCGTCTCTGTACCCGTCCTTCGCCATGCTTGACCCATTTTGACAGCCGCTTGCATTTGCTCCAAGTCGCCACTAGAAGCAAGGGATGGGGCCTCTTTACGAAAAATGGCTTTAGCGATAGCGGTTTCAACATCATTGAGCGCTCTTTTTTCTCTAACCGCCTGGAAAAACTTTTCTCGCTCGCCAGCGTAGTTTCTATCTAGCCTTGCCTGAGCTTCCTGCTCTACGACTTCTCGTCGCCTCGTCTCTGGAACGCCCGACAGCAAGTCGATTTCTTGTGCCGCGCGAGCCATTGCACGACCAGATTCTTCTGTGGCAGGAATCGCCAATCTTGGATCGCCAACCTGCTTGGCCATAATCGCCTTGGCCATTTCGTCCAATCCGATTTTTTCAACGATACCATTCGCGTCCGCCGTCTTGTATTCACGGTGCCCTTTCTTGACTACACGAACCTTCGTTTGCAATCCTTCCGGTAACTTTTTGCGAAGCTGGTCCGCAAGCGACTTCCCTTCTCCGTCCGCCTTGAAAACATACTCGCTGCGATATTCAGGAGAATTAGGCACAACGCCAGTTCCGGTTGGTGGCTCTGGTCCACCTTCCGCTACCACTTGCCCGCTCTTACTGGCTGAGTCGTCCGATGGAATCTGCTTGGTTACAGAACGGATATACGATTGCAACTCTTGCCGTTGCTCAGCAGTGAGAGAGCGACCAACATCAGGCAGAACCCTTTTAAGCGGATTGAAACTCTTTTGGCTGGCAGATTTAGCCAAGGCAATCTCTTGAGCAACTTCAGGGTGTTCAGATATGAGAGTATTCCCAAGCTCTTGCATTGGCGTTAATGGAACACGCTTTCCTCCAACCTTGTCGATTGCTGCGCCGCCAACAGCAGGCACAGCAAAGGCAGTAGCCTCTTGAAGCAACTGCTCTCCAGATGGTAACTCTTGCGGCAAATCAACTGCACCAATTTCTGTAGCCGCCGCACGAAGCGCTTCACCGACCCGCTCTTCAGTTAGTTCGCCAACTGTGCCATGAAAGCCAGCCTTGCGAAGAAATTCCCTTGCACCAATACGAGATGGCGCAACCTTTTTCCCTTTCCTTAAAGCACCACCAATAACGCCAAGAATCTCTCCACTTTGCTCAGAGAAGATTTCGATATAGGTATCCGCAAGAGCATTCTTTGCAGCCTCTAGTTGCCCCTCGCCTGGCTCAAGAACAACAAAAGACGCCTCGCCGCCATCTTCAGGGAGTATGGTCGCAAACTGAGGGAGCGTCCGAGAAACTTGACCAGAAAGAACGCGATGAGAAAACACCGGCAAACGACGTAAAGAATCAACGCCAGCTTTTCCTGTAGCTTTGAGTGCCCCCTTAGCCATGTCCGCGAGAATGACGGACAAAGACTTTTTGACAGCCGCCTCTCCTACTTCCTTTCCGGCTTTTTTGGCACCAGAAACAAGACCCCCAGACGCCAAGAACTCAGCCATGAAAGGAGCGCTCTTTGCTAGAATCCTAGCAACGCCCCCACCAAACGTCCGCTCTTGCGAATCTTTGGCTGCCTGCCCCATGAAATCAGACAGGCGCTTCCAATCTTCTTCCGTCGCATTTCCCTTTTCGGCGCGAACGGCGGCGGCATGAACATTCCATAAATCAAGAGCCGTGAAAACCCCACCAATAAAAGGAATGTTTTCAGCGTCTATGTTTTCTCCAACCTCCTCAACCACGCCGATAGGTTTTGGCAAATCTTTTCGCTCATCCAGACCATACTTGCGAAAGATTTGATTAGAACGACGAAGTTTCGACACATCGGTAGGAGCATCGTTGTAAAGCGGGTCAGCAGCAGTCTCTAGCAAAGCGGATGATTCTGCGATATTGCGCTTATATTGGACGACCGCAGCGTTACCTAAATCGGCTCGCAAGTCTTTTTGTCCCTGCGGAGCCGACTGAGACTTCATCCTGTCAAGAGCAACCTTGAGCCGGTCTGCTTCCTGTAGTATTTGTTGGGTAGGTGGCATTAAGAACCCTTAGCTTTGTTTGCAGCCATTACGACTTCGTAAGCAGCCCTTGCAATCTCTTGCTCTTCGACAGAAATCATCATCCCGGCATCAATCTTTTCGTTTATCTGATAAATGATGACTTCTGCCCCAGGTCTTGCCGATTCAATTTCTTCGTCGCTCCACATCTCGACCACAGGAACCGTCATAATCTTTTGCATGAAGTCCGCTGCGTTATTCTGTCTTTCTTGTTCTACCTCTGATTTCAGCTCCTCAAATTGCTGATTTGTACTTGGGGGTGCCTGCGACGGTGGCATTTGCTGCTGCGGAACTTGTGGTTGAACCTGCTGGCTAGACATCCCCGAAACACTCTCGCCAGGAAACGCCCCTTTTGCAGCCTGCAACCCACTATTAAGAACCTGAGTAACTTCTTCGGAAGACGGAGGAACGCCAAACTGATTCCTCTGTATGTTCGAGTACGTCTTAAACCATTCCTTAGCATAATCCACTTCGCTAAAGGATTGGCCATCATTCAACTTACCCCACGGCTTCCACGAACCATCAGACTGCCGAGCGCCAATCACACCAAATTCAGGATGCACTTGCAATGATTCCTCAATTGTTTGCGGCGACTTTCGCGGTGTCCATCTTGGGGCTGGTGGTCGCAGTTGATTCTTTTTCATTGTCGCCTGCTGCTGGCTAATGATGCCACTTTCAAGGTCGGAATCAATCTCCCGCAATTCTTGCTGGTACTTAGAAACTTCACGAGGGTCAACAGACTTCTCCATCGCCCTGCTTTTGGCAGCCGTATCCAGAGCGGCCTCTTTTTCAGCAGACGTTTTTTGGTACGCCAATTCTACAGCCCTATCCTGCTCTTTCTTCGCAGCGTCGTCAGCAATGAACCGCAAGGCCGCAGTCTTTGTCGGCAAGTTGAACTGTTGCTGAACCGAAGAAACCTCATCCTTCGTCCAGCCGGGGATGCCCATATCCTTCGTCAGCTTAGACCATTGTTCAGCGTCGGCCTGCTGCAAAGACACCTCGCCAAGAATCTGAGGAACAGGAACACCCGACTGTTTGCTCATCTTCGTAAGCTGCGGAATCGACAAACCGTATTTCGTAGCTTCCCTAGCTAACGCCGCCTTCTCCTGCGGGGAAATGTTGTACCCGAACGTGTTGTAGTCCTCGACAGCCTGCGTCATCTGACGAACGCCGCCAATCAAATCGCCAGCCGCAGCCGCGTACTCACCGCCACCCGCAAGCTGACCGATCCCCGCACCAATCTGTGCGGCATTGAGAAGACCGGCACCTGTCACCGCTCCGCCAGCACCAAACAATCCAGCCGTCGGAGCCGTAATAGTCGTACCGGCAGCCAAACCAGCCACGCCTCCAGCACCAGTACCAACAGACGAAACGCTTCCCGCCGTGCCAGCAAGCCCGGCAGCCGGAGCCGCGACCGCCGCCAATCCAGCCGTGCCGACAATGGCAGCCGCCATGATGGCTCGCTGCTTCTGCTCTTCTCGTTCCTGTGCCCGTTCCTCTTCTCGGCGACGACGTTCAATCTGCTGTTGGGTAGCAAAATCACTAATCGCCTGCAAAGGGTCGGCGGCAGATGGAAATTGAATGATTCTGCTCATACTACCTCACAGAAGGTTGAATACCGACTCCCCCTACCATCGGCGGGGCAATCAGATTGTAAGGGCCAAGTGCATCCAACGCCGCTTGCTGTGTTGCGAGATTTGTACCGATACCAAACCCGCCAAAGTTCAGCATGTTTCCAAGTTGAGCTTGTCCGGCGAAGTTCAGATTCTCAAGACCAAGACCCATGTTCTGGCCAAGCTGGCCCAATGCACCGAGACCAAGGTTGCTGGCAAACTGATTTCCTTGCTGTCGCATCCCTGCACCTTGGAATTGAAGGTTGGCCAGATTGCCAAACCCTCTCTCTTGCGCCCCAAGGGCCGCATTGCCAAACAGGGACTCTACTCCGAGTTGCGATTGAAGCGTTCGTTCGCGGGAAGCACCAAGAGCGTCTTGCCTCTGACGCTGAAGCATAGCGCCTTGCGACTGTCCGACAGTAGCACTACCGAGACCTCTCGCAGCCAGATTCGCTTGATTGGTTCCAGCCTGTGCATCGAACGCAGAGTTGATGTCCCTAAGCTCCTGCTGTCCGAGTTGGCTGGCCATGCCTCTCGCTCGCATCAGTTGGCCTTGGAACCCTTGATTCAGTCGGTTCTGCCCTGCACCAAATTGACCGATGGCACTATTGACCTGCTGATTCACTGCGTTGTTTTGAACTCCGGCACGATTCGCCAATTGGCCGAGACCCTGGTTCACGCCGCCGAACAGACTATTGAATCTGTTGGCTGCCGCATCCTGATTGAAAAGCTGGGTTCCCTTTTGAATCCCACCAGTCATAAACCCCTGAGCCTGCCGTCCAAGAGCACCAAGATTGTTAATACCGCCAAGGATTTGCTGGTTGAGTGGACCTACCTGATTGTTCAGGAAGTCTTGGAAGCGGTTGTAGTTTTCACCGGAGAACGCAATGTTGGTAGCCAGCCCGCCTACAGGACTGCCAAGCCCATTCGCGATCCAACCAATCATATCAAATGGATTCATCGCTCACCTATATCTTTCTCTGTTGTGCTGCTGGCAGGACACGCAACGTAATATCCTCAACTGACCATCTTGCTGCTGCATTTGTCCAGAGAGTCAGAAATCCGTAATGGCCAAAATACCGAACAGGCTCGTCGTAATTGAGTCCTCCACTCACTGTACCGTACCCCCTTGCCCTACCCTCTAATGCCTCTTGAGCAGTCTTACCAGATCGAAAATGCCAATTTACATCATCCGAATCAGTATCAAGGTTGATCCTTATAGATTCCGCAAGAGCGCCATTCCCACGATTGAGAGGTATGGGACCAAAATCTATTCTCGATATTCTAGTAACCCCATCATCATCACCATCGTCACCATAAAGGAACTCCCTGATATACCCATCCCGACACCCGCAAATCATTGAGTTGGTTCGGCCAAGGTAAACGGAAGCAAGTATTTCATGGTCCTGGCTGTATTGGTCCGGCCAAAAACCATCGGCGTTTCTGTCCAAGAAGAAAGCATTCGTAAGGCCAGCCTTCCACGAATAGGACCAAATATACATCCCTTCCTCCAAGGGGCTGTAGCTTATAACGGGGGTCGCCAAGTCAGTCGGAATGTTCAGCAAAGACTGGGGCAATTTCCTGCGAGACAGAGGAGAAGGAGGGCTATTCTGGATAATGTTCTGCTCATTGAAAACATGAATGCCGTTTGTCGCAAGAACGTACGCCTTATTGTCGTCCGTCACATTGATCGCAAACGGCCCTACAGCACCAACCGTAGTGGCAAGCGTGTCAAGACTTCCACCGAGCCGCAAGTCGCCCCGCTGGACAAGCATATCCTGCTCGGTACAGATAATCAGATAGTCACGGGTGTATGAGGTAATGTTGGTAACAAGCGCCCCGATTTCTTCTTCGACACCAGTTGCAGAACCAAGGAATACCGCACTGGATGCGTCATTGGCATCTTCAGCCCAAAGGTCAGGATTGCCGATTGCTGATTGGTAAACGACACCTGGGGCGGTTGGGTCTCCAGCCAGTATCATCCTGTCCAGAAACTTTGTAATCAGGCGGCATCCATACGGCAATTGTGTTCCATCATTATCTGGATTGGCGGCAGAGATATTGTCCGCTGCCGTCGTGGACTGCATGACGACGTTGCCCGCCGCATTGGTTGCTTTCCATACCGACAAGGTATCTGTCGCCGCATCATACACCTTCAGCGATGGAACAATTCGATACGCAAGTGCCGTTGCAGCAGCCGCATCACCTGGCGCGGTCGAACCATCCATTCGCTTGATCGTCAACTGCGTGTCGGACGCTACCGCCGTAACGATGTACCACGTATCTGTAGGCATGTCTCCAGACGTGACATCCGTTATCAGCATCACGTCATTAACCATTACGGGAATGTCTTGCGACAAGAACGTCTGCCCTGTATGCGTCAGAACACCAGCCGTCGTCATTGTTGCATCGCCAGTCAAACTAGACTGAACAACCTTGGCGTCAGGATGCCAATCCGCAATATAAACCTTCCCGAGCCTGTCTTGAGATTGCAGTGGCCAATCAGACAACTTCAACTCGTTGCCGATAGTAACCAAAGTCATATCGCCTTGGTTCAGTTCGGTCCACAGCGTCCCACCGCTTGCTGCAACAACAGATTGCCTTGGTCTTGACGCTGCGTTTTTCGTATAGGTATACACAACATCATGGACAGACTGATCCCCGTCTGACGGGCTACCTGTACCCCTATGAACCAAAAGACCAATCGAGTTAGTGGTAGCACTTCCTGTAATTGGCGTATCTGTTGATAACTCCGTAACCCCTATAACGCTGCCCGCAACGGAAGCATTTGCGCCATTAGGGCCTATCGTCAGAGATAATGTCCATATCCAAGTTGTTGGGCCACTCACATTGCCGGGAACGGCGCTTATCAAAACGGAATCGTTTTGTTCAACACGAAAAATCGTACTGCCGTCGCTGGCCACTTGGAAATACGCAGATACCGATGAAGTTGAAGAGTCTGGGGAAGACTCGTCAAGATTCATAAAAATCTGCCACCAGTGAAACTTGGTTGCGCCGGGCAATTTCCTCATCGAAATCTTACATTCAAGAGTCCTCGGAGAATTGATATCCAAATCGGGAGCGTCTGCCGATGGAAGAATGACACCACTACTTACGTTGATGGTAGAGGGAGTAAGAGCGTCATTGCTGCCATTAGCACTGTCGCCAGTAATGAGCTTTGTGACACCAGTTTCACTACCTAGCGTACTCGGAGGAGAATCCCATTCGTCAGGATCGTCTGCATCATTGACGAACGAAGCGACCGCCGTTGTATCGACGGCAATACGAACCGTATCCAGCATGTGAACGGGGGAATCGGTTATCTTATAGGTGTCGCCATTGTCCGCAGCGTTGTACGTCTCAGAAATCGTGACCGACGAATAACTGACAAACGCCGTGATGGTATACGTCCGACCTGACGTGTCCATCGTAATCGTTCGGCCAACCATGTCCGCCGTAAACCCGCACCCAGCAGTCGTATCGCACGTAAACGTATTGGTCGCAGACCCGGACTCTGTACCGACCGTACCGAGCTGAGTCGCAAACGCCTTCCTGAAATCCGGCCTAGACCCTCCTCGCGCCCGCTGCTCAAGGGGGCCAATAGGGCGCACGTTAAGCGCCGAAGGTGTCGTATATGGACGCTGCTTGGAAACAGCAAGCCTTCTATCTACACCTCCTACCGGAAACTCAAGCTCAAGGGTGCGGCTTGGCATGGCATCTTCTAACTAGCCTACGCTACCAACAGCCGTCCACGTCGAAGACGTTTTCGTTCCCTCGTTGATGTAGTTCTGCGCATCGGCAGCACCGTCCGTATGAATGAAGATCGCACCGGACGCAAATCCGATGTCGGTTGAATTGCTAGGGGCCGCAGAACCCCAACCGATCAAAAACCCATTCGGCGTCTCGATAATCTTTCCAGACGACCCGAAAGGACCATCGCTCAACTCTCGCTCAATGTTATGACCACTCATATTCTTCTCCTATGAATAAAACACATCCAAAGTGTTTGTCTGGCTCGTCAAAGCGGCACCCGTAATTGTCACTGCCGTATTCTCGTCAGCAACAATATTTCCGTAGTAATAATCTTTATGCGTCACCGAAACGGTATGAGCATTCCCAACCGCAATCGTCTTAGACGACCCGCCAATCGTAGCGACAATCGTGTAAGCCTTCGTCCCTGGCGTTCCACCATTGTAAATATGATGAATTTGATGAATCCGATGAGACACCAACTCCTGTGCCGCAAGCGTAACGACTGCCGTTCCGCCAGAGGCAGAAGTAGTTTGAGAATGCTTCATTCTCGGACCAAGACTTGGAATATGTGCCATCACTCAACTCCTTATGGATACGACACGCCGCCGACCGTGATGTTTCGCGGCTCCGGCAAGCGTGAACGATTATCCCGTATACCGTCCTGCGTGCTGACAAGGTATCCCAATGTTCCAGCCCGCGTGAATTTCTTGTCTATCTGAATCGAACGTGCCAGCAATCGCTGGTAATGAGCGCCGTCCGGCCCGTCAATCACTTTGTACTTGCTCCGCTCAGCAGCCGCATAGCACGCATAAAGAATCGTCTCCGCGTGCCTCGCTCCACCGTACGGATACTGCGTCGAGGTAGACGACGATGGCGCTGTAGCCAGGTTGTGCGGCAAGACCTGATACTGATACCGAATCGTGTAATTCGCGTCCGGGTATCGCCAGACCAGCAAACTCCACCGCTGACCGATAGCGTTCGTAGACTGGTCAGAAACAGGCTCAATCTGAAGCGCACCCAGCGTCGGCCTTCCCTGGCCCGTTGTTCGCTGGTGCATATCCAATACTTCGGCAATGCCGGTTATCTCGATGGGCAGCCACCGACCGGCCCCCGCCGAGAAATACACGTCACCAATAAACCCGCCGAAGTCGTCTGGTAGTTGGTACTTTCCCGTCCCCGTAATCGTAAAGGTGTCGTCCGCCGTCTCTCCGCTCGCATCCCCGTATACGACAATGACCGTCGCACTCGTATACGTGGCAATCGTGTATTCTGTCCCCGACGTATCGAACGTGAAGGTGTTAGCCTCCATCGTTGGATAAAACTTGCTGGCCGTCGCGGTGATAGTCGTCAAACCGGCAGAATGACTTGGTGTCCCACTGACCGTCCCAGTCGTCGTTGTTGCAAAAAGAACGGAAGTGGTTACAGGACGCAGGAAGCTCCAATCAAACGCCTGTAACCACTCCCGATACCCTTCCTGGACGTACAAGTCTACTTCCGTCTGCTGATTGCTCGTAAGACTCGCATACGCAGTATAGCCATAACCACACCGCTCGGCAGTAGCCTTCACCAACGCATTGTAATCAAGAGACGTAGTAGACTCGGCCATCAGTTCACTCGCTGGGCAATCTTCACCCAATCAAGAGTCATCACGTTGGCCGCACCGCTGGAGTTCTTAACCATCGCAACAAAACACATATCAGCGCCACTAGGCCACGTCGCACCATTGATGGTAGACTTGGAAACGTACGTTGTCTGCAACTGACCGTTCAAGAAAATGCGACACATCTGCGCATCAGGGTTCGCATACGAATAATGCAAACCAACCTTGACGTAAGTGTCGGCAACCATCGTATCCATAGCGTTAATGCCAACCTGGTCGGCACTGCCGGAATCGTTGTAAACGAAATCCAAACCGTCCGGGTCGCCCTCAAGGACATGGAAACCAACGTAGTCAACCGCCGCATACGTGTTTGCGGTATCGGTTATTAACCCGTCGGACGTGTCCACGCCCGGCTGCGCAAACCCGACAAACCAGTTGCCGGTCGTGATGTCGTCGATCTTGAACCGCGTCTCCATCCAAATGTCGTGCGGAACCGCCGTATCAGGAGCAATGAAATTGACATGGCCACCATCGCCACCGCCAGAAATAATCATGGCGGCATCGTTGTCAGTGGTGCTAGTCGTCAGAACGACAGCACCATACTCGAAACCGGCCAGCGGCGCAATCGTTCCACCACTGTCAATCCAACTGCCCCACTTCTGGTTGTTGGTCGTCGCATCTGCCGAACCAAAGTTCGGAGAATCGAACGTAAAATCATCCCATAACACAGAACCCTCAATCATTCCGTCCTTAATGGAAGTCCACGGACAGGAGTTCCAAATAGTCTGAGACGGAAGCCGACTTGTATTCTCAACCCTGTGACTGGGCGTATAGCCTGCTGCTCTCATAGTCTCACTTCCTTTCTATTAAGACTCGCCAAACGGTGCCGAAACAGCAACGACGGCCTGGTGACGACGACTCGGACAAGACCAGTTGTACGTCGTGAACTCCATGACCTGAATGGCGGTTGGCTGCTTCTCCAACTTCTGAGCCGGATACTCCTTGAACTTCCAGCCCTTCTTGAAGCAAGGATAGAAGTAATTGTGGTTGATGATGTATACCGGATTGCTGCCAGAAGCAGCCGCCGAATCCAGATACGGAACCCACGTCGGAGAAACCCGCGCAATCATCGAACGCATAAACGTCGGCTGAGCATCGAAACCAAGGCTGTCGTTCTGCAAACGAGCCATGTTCTCGAATCCCTCAAGCGCCGTCTGACCACAGTAAATCGCATGACGCTTCTCATTATCACCCTTCGTCTTGGGTGGAGGACGCCAACCCGTCTGACGAATCGCACGAGAAGTACGAACACCCAAATCGTCCGCCGTCGCATTAACGTACGTGTCAGTGTAATTCTGATACTGCGTCTGAACGGCTGGGTTAATCGTCGCTACCGTACTGTGACCAGCAGGCAAAGCATCCGTCAAACCACCAGCGTCCGTACTGTCCCAAACCACATAGTACGGAACACCGTTCGGCAGCAGAGTGTCATTCACCGACTTTACCTGCCAAGCCTTCTCCTCGATGTCCTCGCAAACATGGTTCCACATATCGTTGCGAAGAACTTCCATGTCATCGACGAGCGCTTCAGGATCGCCCATCGGGTCAGCCTCGCGGGTATCAAAAGAGAACCCCTTGCGCTGATTGACCCAATCAACAAATCCTTCCGTCATCACGTCAGGACGATCCACGTCGTAATCCTCATACAACCCGTGGTGTCCATCGTCATTCAAACTCCCGGTGTTCAACCGGAAACTCAGCCGATGGCCGGACTTCTCCTTCGCCATCGAAGACATCGCAAGCCGCATCAACGGCACGTCCTGATATTTACTCGCTACATCAAACCATTCGCCCTTCTGGAGGCTCTTCAGCGAGTTAATGAGACGGTCGGCAATGTCTTGAAAAGTTTTCGTTGCCATACCTCATTATCCTTTCAATGCGGCAATCGCTGCCTCACGAGGCGTCATCTTTGGCGTCTTACCGCCACTCGGACGCTCGGAGACCATCGACTCCCTTTTCTGTCTGTTATCAACAACCTTCTTTCTCGCCCTCTCTTCCAACTTGGTGTAATTCTTCGCCGCGTGACTCCGCGTCCACGCATCCCGGCGACCAAGCTGGTTGCCGCGACGTTGGGAATCGTTTATCAAGGACTGGCTTCCCCAAAAAACCTCCATCCGGTTCTTGAAAGCCTCGCTCTTCTGGTCCATGTCCACCGTAGGTCCACTACCGTACACATCAGACCATTCGTCGCCCATCGAGGCGATATGAGAATCAAAATCCGCAAGCTCACGCCGCAGATTCAACTCGCCAATCGTTCGACCAAGGCTCTCCTTGAACTCATGGAGTTGACGAAACTCCTTGTTCAGTGATTCAACCAGCCCGGAAACCGGACTCGACACCGACTCGTCAATGTCCTCACCAAACTCCACCTTGAACGGCTCCTGGAACTCCCCGAAAATCGTCTGCGGAGGCGCGGACTGCGCAGGCAGCTTATCGCCATCACCGCCATCGTTCGACGGCGGAGCCATCAAACGCTGGTCAATGGCGGCAAACAACGCTTCCGCACGCTTGTCGTCCATGCCATCAAGCAAATCCTTCGAGAGTCCGTACTGCTCGGCGCGACTGAGCATCCCTTCCGATAGCGACACAGACGATTCCAAATCGTCAACCTGACCACCATCATCAATAGACACGTCATCCACAGACTCATCCACGGTATCCAAACCGGAATCGTCCATCGAATCATCAACCATGTCATCCATCACGCCATCAACGTCATCAGACATCACTCACTCCTAATAATCGTCCATGTTGACCATGCCGTAAGCCTTCAAATAACGCCGCTGCTCAGAGCGACTCTTAAACCGCAAATACCCAGTCTGCGGATTGAAGTCCGGCACAGGCAATCCCTTTTCCTTCGCATCCTTGACATACGCCGGTATGTCCGCCGGATGCGCCATCAACGCCAAACTCTCGTGATTCGTCCAAGCATCACCACTACGCTGACCGGAATGCTCGGCAACCAAATCACGCTGAATCTCAACGCCGTCATCCGTTGTTATCGTCCAAGGGGCACCACCCATCGGGAACTGATGCTCCTCAAAAACACTCCCGTCCTCACTCGTATAGCAATACGTCGGCACAATTAACCCTCCTCATTCCGGCCACCGGCACTCGACATCATCGCCATAATCGCATCCTCATGCATCCCGCCGCCACCCTGGCCCTGGCGACTGCCACCATTCAACCGGCCCTCACTGGTCGCACCAGCAGGTATACGCAAAGCACTGCCGCCCGTCTGAGGATTGGAAACATACGACGGGTCCGCCGCATAGTCCGCCACATCCTGAAGCTCAGGAAGATTCGCCAACTCAGCATACTTGCGAACCAAATCAGGAGTCTTCAAAATCACCGGCTGGTCGCTCGGCATCTGCATCATCGGAATTACGACACCCTGAACAGCCTGCATCAACTCCGTCAACTGCTGGCGACTGCTGCGGTGTTCCATCGAGTCCGGCTCAATGTCAATCTCAAACTCAATGAAATCCCCGTCCCGCTTCTCAGGAGACCAAATATCACGCTCCGCACGACCGTTCCGGCCAACCGTAAACTCGACCATCTGCTGACGCTCAGGATCGGTCCACTCGTACCAGGCCAACTGACGCAAAATGCTCCGCGTGAAGTCAATGACCCGAAGCTGCATATCTCGAACAACCTGCGACACATTCCCAAACGCAATCTTCTCCTGTGCCGCCGTCTCAGCAATCGGACCACTTCCGCCCAACATGCGAATAAAACCGGAATACTCATCAAACAACTGACGACCGTGCATCGCCGTACCCAACGCCTGCGGGTTCGTGCCACCCTTCGTACGGCGCTGGACAGCCGCATTATTATCCACCTGAATCATTTCCCCATCGCCAGCGTCACGAATCCGCCTCGCATCATCCTCACTCGCACCTTCGTACGTCCAAAACTCTGCACTCCGGTCCTCAGCACTGAATATCTTCCGATACTGCATGTTCACGAAGTCGGCCACGTCCAACAGCATCGCACTCAAGCTGTTCGGCATCAACTTGCCCGGAACACGGTCAAAATACAAATGAGAATAAGGACCAAACTCAGGACCATCGTAGCTCGCTACCCGCAACGGCTTGTTCACGCTGCTGCCCTCAGCGTAAAACACCATCTGGTTCGTCGGACGTATCAATATCTGCCAAATATGACCCCACCTGAACAAACTCGATTCCTCATCATCCCCATACTTGTCTTCCTCCTCGTCACGCAACTCCTGAGAAGCCCGGTTGCCACTGATACTCTGCAACACATCCGGGTCATACAAACCCGACTCCTCCATGTCCGCAATACGCTTCGTAAACCGATGGCCAATCAAATCGCCGCGAACAAACTCGTCACGACCAATGTCCACCACCGCATCAGGCAAAGGAATCGAATCCACAAACGGCTCAATCACTCCGGGAACACGCTCCGAATACGCCAACCCCGTATATGCCGTACCCATGTACCCCAAAATCGACTCCTGAACGCACCGCCTCAACGTGGTCGCTAAATCAATCTCCTTAATCAGATTGTTCAGCCGAGACTGAAACATCGCCGCCGCTCGCGGCTTCGTCCAGGAAACCACCCGACACCTCGGATTCGTCTGAACCAATGAGCGAACCAATATCTTCTGCAACTGATCCAGAAGATTCACAGGATTGCGAACCGCCCTCGGATTGTCGTTGTCATTACAGTCGTAGTAATGGCCCTGAGCAGTCTCCACAATCATCCGGCGAACCTTGCGGAAACCACGCATTTCGTCGTAATTGTGCTTCACCACCTTCTTCAAAAGGGCAAAGTCACGCTCGTTGTATGGATCAAACTCCGCCATTTAATTCACCAAACACCACCGCTCAGAATCCATCGCCGGAGACCAACTGTCACTATTGGCCTCCAACCGCTCCTGGCGACGCTGCCAGTCCAAAAACGAATTTTTCACTATTGCTTCTTTCGGCTCAGGACGCTTGGAACGCCGCATCAACATCCACATCATGGCGTCAGCCATCACCCTATCACCATGAGCCTTCTTCGCCCCGGACGGATCAGTAGCAGCCACGCTCTCCACGTGAGCCACCAAACCATCGCCCGTCCACTCATACATCGAACATTCCTCAACCGCAGGACGGTCAGGGTTCGTCAACTCACGCATCGTCAACGCACGACCATACTCCGTCAGCAAATCACGCTTCATATCCCCGTTCGGAAAATAACCCGGCTTCTCCGACTTCTGACCAGTCGTCCGGGTCATGTAGAAAATCGACGGATAACCCAACTCCTTCAACCGCGCGCCAAAACTACTACCCACCCCAGCACCCTCAAAACAAATCGTCGCCTTCCCGAAAAACCTCCCAACCGCTGCGGCATACTCCGCCAACCGCTCAGGCCTCATCGTCGGAGTCGTAAAACTACCCACCTTCGTCCGTAACCGAGTATCACCTACACTGATATGAGCGTTCGACGAACCCGTCCCAGCACTAATGTCCACCCCAATCACATACCGCCTGTCCAACGGCGGACGACCCGTCACGTCCAAATGCAACCACAAAAGCAACCGACCATCGCTGCGAGCAACCCACTTCTCATCAGTCGTGTCAATCTCGTAAGTCAACTCGCCACGCAAAATCGGACCCGTACAGAACAATCGCTGGTACTCACGCAACTCGTCCAAATCAAAGAACGGAGAACCAGAACCAATGAAGTCCATGTCCAACTCCTGAGCAATCAACTTCGGAATCGGACAAATCAAACACGCATGATCGTAATACGGACTACGCAACTTCCCATCCAAAATGAACGGATACGACGACCTCGCCAAACCGTCACCAGCCTTCAAACCCTTCTGCAACTCAGGATAAGCCGCCAAAATCTCGTCCGCCGTCACACTCTCCCAAAACGCCTTGTCCAATATCTTCAACTCGCCCTTCTCAGCCGTATACAAACCAACCCCATGAACAGGATGCTTCGACCAATGCAACTTGTGAACAGTAATCGCCTCGTCAGTAATAATCTTATGAAACCCGTTCCCAATCCCCTTCGGCGTAGAATTGAAAACCAAGCACCGAGAGTTAGGCTGCAAAGACGCCAACACCTCGTAACTCGTATTCCGGTCGAACGCCGCAAACTCGTCCACCAAAATCGCCTGCTTGCGACCGCCACGACCCGCATCACCCGTCGTCGATGAACCTATAATGTTCGACTGATTCCGCGTATTCACCAACGCCAGGTTCGTACGCTGAATACTGGCCGTCATCCAGGAAGGCAACATGCGAAGCATGTAATCCAACTTCGCAAACAAACTGTCAGGATTCTTCGGGTCATCCACCAACCGCTCGTTGCGACTCATCAACATCAACGTCTGACCACTGAAAAACAAAATCCGCCTGAGAAACACCACAAGCGGCATCGTCGAACCACCACAGTCACGACTCTTTATCACCCCGACGTTCTTCCTCCCAATACTCCAATCCATGTCCAACATCACATCATGCTGAAAAGGCCACGTAATAAACGGCCTGTCAGGATTGTCCGGGTAACGCCTTACGTCTGATACCCACACAAACGCATTCGCAAAGAACAACAAATCCCTCGCGCACGCCATCATCGCCCAACGCTGATTCTCAGGACTCTCAGAACACCACTTCATCAACCCCTCACGGAACGCCAGATTCTCCGGCACCGTGTCAGGAATTATGTCATGCAATGATTCAGGTATGCCCATGTCACTACCTAGCAGGAACCACCTTCACCTTCTTCTGTGGACGCTTCTCCAATTTAGCCAACTTGTTCTTCTTCTTTGTTTCCTCAGACTGATAATCAATCAGGGAATCTTCATAGCTACTAAGTAAGGCGCGATACCTCTTGGCCACATCGAGATGATCTTGCTTGTACTTAGCAGGGGATTCTCTCGCGTGCTTTTCAGCCATCGCAATCATGCTTTTTGCCGAAGAAATAAGCGCTTTGGTGCGAGCAATGTTTTTCGGAACAAGTTCAAGGGTTTTTCCTTTACCGCGATTCCTAGATGTATATTCTCTTTTCAGGGCGGCAGCCATAAAAATACTCCATCAAAAAATTGTCAAACAGAACGCAAATCGCTCACACGCCAATTGCCATCAGGACCATCGCGCCAACGAACACGGCAACGACCGTCCACAGACTGAATCCAATCAACATCTATGTGGCCAGTGCGACGCCAAACATCAACCATCTCAAAAGATGGACGAAAATCACCACACCCATGAACAGACAATACCGGAACATCCCCCAAAAGCGCAGAAAACACAGCACTAAACGCAGGCAAAGCGCAAGCAACGCTCAGAAAATCACGCCGAAGCATCCGACACCTCATCCTTCTTCGGACGACCACGACCACGACGAGGAACAGCAACCCTCTCCTCAGGCTCCCCAGAACCCTCAGAATCCTCTACCACAGGAACCGACTCCTTCTTCACCACAACGCCACTAGGATTCGCTATCGTCCTCGCATTCGCAAACTTCGCACCAGGACCAGGATTCTCAGCCTGAACCCATAACGAACGACCCTCATTGTCCAACGCAATCCACTTACCACTCAAACCAGAACCATTCCCCGCACCATGATGCCAATTCCCACGACGCAATGACAACACACAACGATTACAAACCCACCAACGACCACCCTCACCATCCCAAAGCAAATGCTGAACCTTCTCACGACGGGCACATATCTCGCATACGCACATCCAATAACCTCCTCACAGGATCGCCAACTCCATCCACAATCGCACGACGTATATCACCAATGGCCGTCCCGTCATCCAAAAAACCACGGTCAGCCTCGTTACCCATCAACTTCGGAGTCACAGCCTTCGAATAATACATCAAATGAAACTTCTCAGGATTACTGTTCGCAAAAAACAATAACTTCAAAGCCACCAACGATGGTACCTCATCTGCATCCAAATTGCCATAAGGCTCCTGCATGTTACGCATCACCCACTCAACATCATAACCCAACCGAGACTTCCCTCCACCAACCCGCTCACGCTCACGAACCGCTGAACACAAATCGCTGAATACCTCCTTCTGACTCCGATGAACCTTCTTCACACCAAAATCAGAACCGCCATGACCAGGTAACGATAACGCCTCAATCTCACACACAACACGCTCGCAACCATCACGAGTCGCTTCCTCCTTCGATAAACCACGCTTCATCAACTCGTCACGATAAACCGCCGCCTGACGACCCCAACCCTCTCCAACACGACGCAAAGCATCCCAAAACTGCTGCTTGCCAACACCCGTAGAAAAATCAGCAACACTAAAAGCTCCACGCAACGAAACCACAACGTCAGGACTAATACCAGACATCTACAAATACCTCACTACACACAAAACAAACATAACAACCTGTTCTGTACCAAACCCACAACCAAGGGGTGGTAACTACAAACACTACATCAACCCATCCTGCAAAGCGACCAAGGAGGGGGATAGGAAATAATACAACGTGACCTGCGAGGGGGATACCTATATGAGGGGCGCTCACATTCGCTTGGGGGGCACTTCCATCCTGCAAGCTGGTTCGAATCGTCAACGTCCAATAATAACTATTCCGTTGCGTTCGATGCCACTTTTTGGCATTGCTAGAGGGGTTTGACGTGATAGGCGCTGCAATACACTCGAAACAACGGCGAAACAGGCTTGAAGGATCGAACAACTACTATGCGAATCGTAGGCAAACGACGTTGGTGTTGAGAGTATCCACCGCCACTCACCGCCACTCACCGCATCCCTCACCACCACCACCTTCGTCTTCGCCTCGAGGACTAGCTGAGTTGTCTGTTATGTACTTGTTTGACGTGCTTTGGATTGATGTACTTGGATTGATTCCGACCGCCGCATCCCATTGTGGGGTCAGAATCGGGATTCTGTCAAGAATGTAGCATAGGCTACATTGTAACATTATCGTATCATTTGATAATTATTGCCAATTTGGTTGATTCTAGGTCGATGCTTGTAGTATAGTATCGGTATAGGCAATAGGGCCTACCTAATCTTTGGAGGATCGACGAATGATAACCGACGAACAAAACATCAAACGCATCGTTTCGCAATATGGCCGAGAAATTCGCTTTTGGGACGATGGGTTTGGTCCATTGTGGGTATATCGTGAATCCCTTGGGCGTCTTGGTTATGTGCGAGCGATAACTTGGGAGGAGGCCTATGAATGTGTCCTTGATGAAATTCTAGACCCGATTCCAGTATCCGAATTGCATGAGGCATACGGTTTCGATTCTCAAGCCGAATTTGAGGAAGCAGTAAACACTAGACCGGAAACAATGGAATTGTGCGAGGGGTATCAGTATCAATCTAATTCAACCGGGACTGGCATTGTTGCGATTGACTTAAACGGCGAGTATCTGGATTTATTGACCCCAGAATTGCTGTCTCAAATCGGCGATACAATCGAATTCACGCAAGACTAAAGACCTGGAGGATCGACGAATGAAAGTCTGTGGAAATTGCGGAATTGAAATTGGGACACTGGATGGCGATAACCTTTGCGCTAGTTGCGACAATGCTGAATCTGTCGCTGAATTGAAGCGCAAACGACGCAATGCACGGCGACGCGAACGCGATGCTGTTATGCGATCATTGGGCTTGACCAAGGTTCGCGGGGCGCTTGGGGGGGTATATTGGGAATGATACCCATATACGAAAAATACCGACCCCGTACGTTTGCGGACGTAGTCGGCCAGTCAAAAACCGTATCGGCGCTGGAATCCCTCCAGCGCCGTACGGGCTTTGGCGGACGTGCGATATGGTTCGCTGGCCAGTCCGGCACGGGCAAGACTACCCTAGCGCGTATCGTCGCCGAATCGCTGGCCGATTCACTTTGTATCCACGAGATTGACGCCAGCGAATGTACGCCAGCGTATCTACGCTCGATTGAGGAATCTTGGGGCATGTATGGACTCGGCGAGCGGGCCGGCCGCGCCTACATTGTCAATGAAGCGCACGGATTGCGCAAAGATACGGTTCGCCAGCTTTTGGTAATGCTGGAACGTATCCCGTCACACGTAGTTGTGATTTTCACCACCACCATTGACGGTCAAGATGCGCTTTTCGAAGGCTGCGACGATGCAAGCCCATTACTATCCCGTTGTTTAAGGTTTGATTTGGCGCGTAGGGGCTTGGCGGAAGCTTTTGCCCAGCGCTGCGCCGAGATTGCGGACCGAGAAGGATTGAACGGGCAACCGATAGCGGCCTACGTGCGACTAGCGAAAGACTCACGGAATAATTGCCGAGCAATGCTGCAAGCGATTGAAGCTGGCGCAATGCTGGCGGAATAAATGGAGGATCGAGAAAATGAAAACCCTGCAAATCACTACCCGGCGCAAGGCCGAACAGGCGTCGATCCAGACGCTATTCAACCCTATCGGCGGGAAGACTGCGACTCGGAAAATGCGCTACGATCGTGGGAAATATGCCGTCGGTCCGAATTTGGTAGGTCAGACAATCGAAGTATCGGACGACGTAGCCGCCATTTTCGTCAAGCGCCAACGCGATAAGGATGGACCTTATCAAGCGCTGTGGTGCTATACGACCACCGACAGCGTACCCGCAATAATTAACCACTAACCTGGAGGATTGATACAATGAAAACCAAACCGCAATATCTGACCGCTTGGTCCCGTCCCTCTAATTATTTTGGCGCCGAATGGCATGGATACTATAGCGCTGGCGTCGGACAATCGCGCGACTCGGACGCTCTGGAGCGTGCGAATTTCAAAGCTATGTTGACAGCTCTTGAAGCGCTTCCCGATTTTGAAGCTCCAGAGGGCGAGACTAGTCGGATCGTCGTTTCGGAAAACCACTGGGCGGTTGGCTGGATTGAATGGATTGCAATCCATGAAACCGATGATGCCGCCATTTTGTTAGCCGATAGCATTCTGGAGGGTTTGCAAAATTATCCTGTAATTGACGAAGAGTTGTTTTCCGAAATTGAGGGCGACGATTGTGCGGAAACTTGGGCGAATTGCTACGATCCGCGCGAGCGCGCCCAATACTTGCGCAAGCATCTTTCTAGCGATTGGGGAATAAAGGGGCATTTTCGGGAATTGAGGGCAGCTGTTGAGGGATGCTGGCACAGTGCCTCCAATTTACTGCCCTGCCCGTCTGACATTTTATACTAATCCGGTTCGCGTGAACCGATAACCTTTAACACTGGAGGATACGACAATGCAAATTCCAACGTCAACGAAAAAGCTAACAAGGTGCGCTTATAGGGGGATGACCCGATACGGGATTGACGGCGTGAAGCTGGAACGGCGCGGGGATAATTGCACCGCAACCGCAACCGATGGTAAAAAACTGCTTTCCCTGACGTGGAAAGATTCCAGCGAATCGAAACCCTTTGACGCGGTCATTGACCGTGCAAACTGGGATAATGCCCATAAGGCCGCTTGCAAAACATCGACTATTCACGCCGATGAATCTAACGGTCGGTGTATGCTGACGGCGCGAACCAAAGCGGGCGACGGTTTTCAAGTGCCCGGAATCCCAAACCCGGACGACATGCCTGTTTTCCCGCAATGGCGCGACGTTGTCCCCGCCCTGGACGTTACAAACCCGCGCCGGTTTGCGGTTGATCCGAAGCTACTCCGCGAATTGCTCGAATCAATTGAAGCTACTGGCGCGCAAGTAGTGATTTTTCAACCAGACGAAAATCCCTGTAACGCAATTCGCATTGACGGTTTTTTGAAACCCGACAAGCCAAACGGGGGGTATATGAAACCAGATATTGAGTCCGTGGGGGCAATAATGCCCTGTAGGCTTTGCTAGCGCCGCCGTGGGGCATAGCGGGGCGGTTCAACTCCGCCCCGGCGCTTTGGGCGATAGTGCCCGATAACTGGAGGATTGACACGATGAACGCAACCGTACGAAGGCACGAGGA
>Ga0070749_10000352_pt1 | contig 30657 bp, 44 predicted proteins | sample VirMetDEL_Nov_18_FD_75180 | JGI IMG/M metagenome (GOLD analysis project Ga0070749, IMG submission 75180) | Aqueous microbial communities from the Delaware River and Bay under freshwater to marine salinity gradient to study organic matter... | ecosystem: Environmental > Aquatic > Marine >...
AAGAGTTTAGAAACAGAACAAATGATTAGAGACATGGTGAGAAACGACAATGTTGATTCAAAGTAATGGAAATCGCAAAGAACAATTAAAGGCAATGATTGACAAACCAATCGATACACAAAAGTTCAAAGTGTTCGATAAAATGGTCAGTGAATTAGGCCCACACATGAACAGTTTTGAAATCGACAAGTGTGTTGAGTTCATGTTTACATTAGAGTCAAGCGAATACGATATCAACCCATCAATCACTGACTGCAAGACACAACTTGCTATCTTATTAGGCAGAGACCGTTTCGATGAGATTGTACGTGAATGGAACAAGTACAATCAGAAAACACTAACAAGTTTTGGCACACTGAAATATAAAGACAAGAAAACAGGTAAACTTTATGACGGACTCGATGAATGGGACAACCCCGAAGATTTTGAAAAAATCTATGTATAACGTTTTCGAACGTATCAAGTTGCCAAACAGGGAGAATAATAATGACAAAAAAGAAAGTCCTAGAAGTAACAGAAGTAACACAGACAGAGACAACACCAAAGTACAATATCAATGAACTGGCACAACACTTATGTTGCGCAGGACAGTTTGGTCATATCTTAGATTGGCTAACGAAACTAAACGAAACAGAAGTAAGAACATTGCGTGACCAATTGCGTAGCAGAACAGGTAACAATCATATGCCTTGGTTACTAGAACATAAGTTCCGTAGACATTTAGGTGAAGAATGATGAAACATCTAATTGAAAAGATTGATTGGCAAAAGATTCGTTTCGCCTTACCTGAACTTATCATAGGTATCGTTATCGGTATCGTTATAAACTTATTATGGTGCTAACATGAAAAACAGTAAACCCATCAAATTACCACAAACAAACAGTCAGGGCAAGAAAGTCGGTGCAGATGCAAAGGCATGTTGGCCTGGTTATCGTTATCAAGGCACAGTTAATGGCAAAGATATTTGCAAACCTGTGAAGAAACCAAAATGAGTTACAAACCTACACAAGAAATGGCAGACAACGCAAGTCGTGGACTAAAGATGCGTGACGAAAGTACACCAAGCAACAGAGGTGGCACATTAGTTGGACTACAACGTGCTAATCAATTTGCCAAACGTGAAAACGTAAGTTTAGAAACAGTTATGCGTACCTATCAGTTTTTGAGTAGGGCTAGAACTTATTATAAGCCAGGACAGAACACAAAAGGTACACAGGCATACTTATTATGGGGAGGCCCTGCAGGACTTACATGGGCTAAGAACATATTGAAAGATGAAGGTGTTATATGAGTGATACCTCACAGAATAAGAATCAAGTACAGGCCGAGACAGGTCGTTACAAAAAGAAAGCGCCAACACGTGGTGGCGCACGTAAGAATGCCGGCAGAAAGCCAGGCACTACACAGAAGATTAGTGGCGCTACAATATTAGCAGCCGTACAAAAGGAATGTGGTAGACCCTTCGAGACATTATTAGCCGAAGGATATCATGACTCAATTGTTAACAATGACAAGCAAACAAGATTACAATACGAAAAGATGTTTTTAAGTAAGGTAGTCGCAGACAAAGTTGAAGTGGATCACACTACACTTGGTGAGAGTTTGCATGCCAATTTTAGTTTTCCAACAAAGGAATTGCCAGACTGGTCAAGTATTCCAGTGACAATTACTACTAAGGAAAAATGAATAACATAGAGATTCCTTTATACGGTGAGCAGAAAACAATACTTGCAGATTGGCTCACTACTGATAAGCACTGTATTGATATAGTGCCGGTTGGTAGTGGAAAGACGTTCTTAGCGGCGGTTGCTTTGCCAATATTCGCATCAGACCCTCACTTTAATAAAGGCAAGGATGTAGTCTACAGTGCACCTACTGGCGCTATGATTAAGTCCTTGATATGGGAGCCATTAAAGAAAAGTTGCATAGAATACTTTGGATTAGTTGATGGTAAAGACATTAACAATTCAGAATTGACTATCAAATTTCCTAATGGCGTTTTTATCCGTTGCAAGTCAGCGGAGCAACGAGAGAACTTACGAGGTCTGAACGTTGGCGTATGGGTAGCAGACGAAGCGGCACTGTACACACGTGACACGTTGCAAGAAATCACAAATCGATTAAGACCTAAAGTTGGTCAACCAGACACTGCTGGTAGATTGATTGTCATTAGTACACCTAATGGCGCAGGTCCATTATACGATTTGTTTCAACTTGCTCTCACTAATCCTGAGAAATACATCGTAAGGCATTACAACTATGAGCAAATGCGTAGTGGAAATCGCAATTACATTCAAGAGCAAAAGCGAATTCTCTCACCACTTAAATTTGCACAAGATTACATGTGTGCATGGGAAAGTGTAGCAGACCAATTCTTCTATACATTCGATAAACACAAACATTGCAGAGATGTAATTGACAGGGGCGGTGACTTGTACACATTCCACGACTTTAACAAACGTGTGATGACAGCAGTAGTAGCACAAGTAACTAAACCTGCAACTAATTTTGGCACAATCGAAGTAATCAAAAGTTATGCCATCAATGATTGTAGTACAGAAGGTATTGCGCAAGCAATTCGATTAGACTTTCCTAAACGTAGAATACACAGTATTATTGACGCATCAGGTAAGCAAGTCAACCGTGATACTACAAGTGCGTTTGGTATCACTGATAAGATTATCTTAGAGAAGTATGGTTTTGATATCATTACAAAACGTAACGCCAACCCATTAGTATCAGACACAGACAATACAAGCAATGCATTCATCAATCGTGGTGGATTAATCGTACAGCCAGATGATAAGTTCCTTATCGAGGCATTACAAACATATCACTTTGAAGATGCAAGCAGAAAACGTTTAGTCAAATATACTGAACAAAAGTATGCACACATTGACGGTCTAGGTGACTGTATTCGTTATGGTATACATCACTTATTCCCAATCACGCACGACAGTGTAGGCATTGCAGAATACGTTGGTATGGATCAACGTTATGCAAGAAACAATAGACCAGGCGTTGAACATATGCCAGATAGTCCACTATATCCTGGTGGCCCTACATGGGAAGAAATCATGGCAGGCAACGTTGGTCAAGAAGACCACCAAGTATGGAGTTAACAAATGACAAGGTATGCAGGGGATAGCACTCTTCCTCTATTAAATAAATTATTAAATAAAGTTATTGTCAATCCTAACACAGATTGTTGGGAATGGCAAGCAGGTACCAACAATATTGGTTATGGTATGATTCGTGATGGTGACAAGATGCGTACTGCGCATCGTGTTAGTTATGAAGAACACTTCAATACTGTTATACCAAAAGGCATGTGTGTATTGCATAGTTGCGATAATCCAAAATGTGTGAATCCTAATCATTTAAAAGTAGGTACGCATAAAGATAACACACAAGACATGATTCGTAAGGGTAGAACCAATTACTTTGGTGGCACTAGATACGATAAGGGAACATGTCCTCACTGTAACAAAACTATGGTGAAAAACATGTTAAAACGTTGGCACGGGGATAATTGCAAATTTAAACCCGAACGATAAATACTCAAGTTATATAACAATAGAATTCTAACTCCAGGAGAACAACATGAATGAATTAGAAATGGTATCGCACGTATTCGGCATCATGAAACAATACGTTTCTGAAGATGACATTTACGATGCGGCTGATGAAGTCGTAGGTCATCTAATGGATGCAGGATATGACGCAGACGATGTGCGTGAATACTGCTGCCAAGACCATCCAGAACTAGAGAGCGCATTAGACGCATACGGTGAATACGAAGCAGACCGTGACGAGGAAGACGATTCCTCACGCATGGATGATGAAGAATATTCTGACGAAGAATAAACGAGTGATTATTCACTCACAACCTACGGCGAGATAATATGCAAGCACAAGAACTTTTAAAGAAAAACCCTATCTATGGAACACTGTATGAACAGATGTTGGCATACCAGTATGCATACTTAGGTGGGTATGTATTTAAACAGTATGTGCGTAGAAAAAGACCAAGCGAAGATAGTCAACTATATCTTGATTTGATTGAGAATACAGTTGCACAGCCAATTTGCCGTTATATCGTTGATACAATTAATGATGTTCTGTTTGAACCAGGCATCAAACGTGAATTAAAATTCTGCACACCAACAGGCGCATACATCAACCCAGACAATTGCGAATGGGCACAACTCATGTTGTTAGACGCCGATTTACAAAATCGTTCTATGAATAGTTTCATGGAAAACGTTGGTGACTTAACAAGTATCTTTGGACATTGCTGGGTATTCGTAGATATGCCTAAAATAGAAGAAGGTAACTTAGGCAGACCATATGTAGTATCAATCAATCCTTTACAAGTATGGGATTGGGAGTTTGATTACTATGGTGGCAAGCCAATCATTAAGCACGTTAAGATATGTGAATCAGAAACAGAATCACATTGGTATCTAAAATGTTATTACTTAGGAACAGACACAACACCAAGTTATTGGGTTGGGTATGAAGTAGGTAAGGCAGTAGACAAAAACGAAGTACGTGAAATTGGTCGTGGTGAATATCCTGCAGGAATGAGTATTCCAGGATTCATCGCATATGGTCGCAAAGATCCAAGACGCATCGATGTTGGCATCAGTGACATTGACAGTGCAAGTGACGCACAACGTGAGTACTACAAACTAGAGTGTGAATCATACACATCTATTCAGTTTGCTAAGACAATCATTCGTGCAGATAAAGGCATTGCAATTCCTGTACACGCAGGTGCTATCGTTCGTGCAAGCGAAGGTCAAGTTGAGACTATCCCTGTTGATACAGGTGACGTTGATAAAGTCATTGCAAAACAAGCACAGATTTTAGACCAAATCGAAGCACTAACAGGTCTTGGTGGACTACGCAATACTAAAAATCAGATTGCATCAGGCGTGGCAATTATTGAAGAACGCAAGCAGTTACATAGACTTGCTAAATCAAAAGCACGACTGATGGAAACAGTAGAAGAAATGATTTTCACTTACGCATCACGTTTTATGGGAATGCGATGGGCAGGTGAAGTGCATTACAATACTGACTATGAGGCACATGATACAAATTATAGAATGGCTCTCATGAAGGAAGCAAAGGCATTGATGCCGACAAATCCAATTATCGATAGTTTAATTGCTAAAGAGATTATTGGTATGTTAGCACCACCTGAAGCGATTCCTCAATATGAAGAGGCATTCATTAACACTATCACTGATCCTCAGGTTAGAACGTTGATGACTGATGACAATGAACAAGTATTGTCACGTGATTTAGGAAATCAAATTCCTACACGTGAAGAATTTGGTGAACGTGGTGTCCCAGCAGAATCAGATGAAGCAAGTCCCGATGGTGACTATGTTGCTTATAATGGTACTGGTGGTCCTGGCGTACCAATTCAAGATACTGGTCAGAGTTATTACACTCAACAAGCAGTTGCAGTTCAGTTAACTGGACTAAACTCAGGTAGATAATTGTATTTTCGCTAAAGTGTGATAAATACTAAACTAATATTCGTTGATTACGATACAATCACAAAGGAAAAAATTACATGTTAGAAAATAACGATATCGTTGGCTCCGATAGCGCCCTTGCAGAAGGACAAGTGGGTGATTCCCAGAATCTTTCAAATGACGGAAGAGTTAATGCAGGTAGTATTCGTAAGAGTACAACCAATAACATCTTAAATGCGTTATCTAGTGCATCAGGACAACAGTTCGATTCAGTAGAAGCCGCAATTGGATATATTGCAAGAACTGCAAGTCAAAAAACTAACGTTGGCAACGAACAGCCAGTGGAACCTAGACAAGTTGGTAGCAAACGTAATGTTCGCTCTAACGAGTCAAATGATTTACGTGAACAGTTTGCAAAATTGCAGTCTGACTTACAAGCGAAGGAACGCATGTTACGTCAGAAAGAACTAGACACAGAAATCCTCCGTACTATGGGTGACAAATTTGATAACGATTTCGCAGATTATGCCATGCAAAAAGTCAAATCAAACATTAAGTTTGGTCGTGATGGCAGTTATACAATTGTGAATTCAAAAGGTCAAGAACGTTACGGCATGGACGGTAATCCACTTACAATTCAGGGTCTTGTTGATGAAGTTGCACAGGGTAATCCAAAGTTACTCAAAGGTGCAAATGCATCAAGTGGCTCTGGCTTGCGCCCAGGCAATGGCAATTTTGCTGGCGCACCAATGGAAGCGATTCCCGATTACTCACGTGATCCTGCCGCATTTAATGCATGGGCACAGAAACGTGGCTTAGGTAAGGGCGTTGGTCTAAAGGGTGCTAAGGTAACTGCTAGTGTTAGTGGAACAAGTAAAACAATCCTCTAATCAAAAGCCAACAATATAGGAGATTTTAATCATGGCATACGTTCTAAATGGTGCAAACAGTGAAGGCGATGGTTTCACATTCGCAATCGCTAACTTTGCTTTACGTGCAATGCACGAATCAAGTGGTCTAGTAGATATGACCACAGTCGTTGCCCCTAACCAGGGTAATCAATACTTGGTGCCAAACTTTGCACCAATCACATATCAGGACTACAATCCTAACGCCGCTCCAGGTACTTCAACATCACCTGGCACTGGCTTCGGTGCCGCTTCTGGTGCCGCTCAGGAACAGAATCCTGCATTAGGTCAAGAAACAATTACAGCAACTCCAGCAGTTGCCGCAACTGCGTTTGACGTATTCTACGCATGGACAACTTCATTCGAATTGGCTGCTACACTAGGTGCTGAACTTGGTGAGTCATATGCAGAAAAAGTTGACCAACGTGTTTGCGCTGCCTTCACTACTTTCAAGGCAACACCAGGCAACACAAACTATTCACCAACTCCACTCGACGGTTTCTCACGTCCATTGCAGTTAGGTGCTATGGAACTTGCTGAGTCAGGTACAACTGTAACTCCAGCAGCCGGTGGTACAAATGGTTTCAGTGCCGCTAGTGTTCTCGACTTAATTCGTTTAGTCAAGCAGAACTACAAGTTAGCCCGTCTTCCTGGTTCACCAATCATCGTTCTCGATAGCAACGGTGACGCAGAAGGTTCAGTTGCAGGTCAAACAGGTTCTTCATTGAATCGCTTGCTTGCTGAATTAACTGGTGGTGCAGTATCACAGTCAGGTGGTTCAAACTTGTCAGCACTTGGTAACGAGTTGCTTTCAACAGGTCGTATTGAATCAGTTTATGGTTGCCAAGTAATGTTCACTACATTCCTTACAACTGACAGCCGTACATTCTTGTCAAGTGGTCCTTTCTCAGTACTAGTTGGTGCTTACTTCCACGAGTCAGCAATCTTCACAGTACTCAAAGAAGGTCTACAAATCAAGATGGGCGAGAAGCCAGGTGGACTACAGATGTGGTTAACTGGTCTTGCATACATGGGTGCTGGCGCAGCCGACTTACGTCGTGGTGGTGCTATTAACATTCAGCAGTAATTCATTTAGTATAGGAATAAAGTATGTCAGTCCCATTTCAACGAATCAGTAACGCAACAGTAAGAGATATCATCTTTTACGATCCTGCCGCAGAACGTAGGGCTTCACAGATGCAGGTTGATTGGGACAACTACTTTAATGTGGGGTCGCAGGAAATTCTCTACCAACTAGAATTTGGTTGGTGGCCAAAGTACTGCGACACCGTATTTGGTGCGACATATTACACTAACTTACCTAATGGGGCATTGATTTCAAGTTTCAACCCTAGTCAACTCATCAAAAATGACCAGACTCTTATCAGACTTGATACATTCATGGCAGTGAAAATCTTCTATGAATCAATCGTTAGCGATACATCAAACGTTAACGATGTTGATAAGGCAAACTACGACCACGCATTGCGTAGATACGAGTTTGAATGGGAGAAGGCATTACAACTAATGAACTTCTATGACTTGAACAATGATGCACCTAATGGTCCAACAACTAAGTTGGAAGAAAATTACGTTGCCGACGTTGATTACTTCAACGGAGACAGGAGATATTTCTAATGGCTGTGCCTATCATTACTAAAGAACAGATTGTCGATTACTTACGTGAGAGGGCTCCACAGAACCCAATCGTAGAAGTATCAGGAATCTATCCTAGTACAGATGACATTGTGCCATATGGTGTCTATATAGATGATGTAACTACAATGAGTAGAGAACCTTATCAATTAGGTGTTCAATACTGTGGTTCTATCTATACTGAAACAGACCAATTTACAATATTGTATGTTTCATTCCAGAATGACCCACAAAGTATACAGATGCAAGTTGCTATAGAAGATATGGCAGCAAATGTAACATTCTTTGATGGATATCATGAAGTAGACTTTACGAGAGATATTGTAATTGGTAATCGTAGTGAAAAACATACCTATACATTTGATATTAAACGAATTGAATTTAATAACCCAACAGCCACTAACTAAAGGAGATTAACATGGCAAGAATTACAGTAAACAGTTCAAATACTCAGCCAATCCTGCAGGTTAGTATCGATACGGCAAACGTTGCAAACGCACCACTAACAGTGACCTGCTTGCAAGACGTAACTATCACTAACTCAACTGGTATTTTCTCTTGGACTGACTTCTGCTCACCAGCAGGCGTCAACAAGATTACTACCCCTGCAGACAATGAGATTTCAACTAACATGGTACTAGACGGTAATATTTGGTTTGGTACTGGTGGAACAGGTAACGCCACACAATATGGTGTTGCTGGTCTCAGCGAGAACGCAATAAACATTTCTTGGAAGTTGTTTATGAATGGTAACGCCAATGGCGCATTCTATTACACTGGAACAGGATATGTATCTGCACTTGCTCCAACAGTAAGTCCAGAGGCACCTGTATGGGTGTCACCAATGACAATCGCTGTCGATGGTACTATGACTTCAGGTACAGTTTAATCTAACGATTGAACTAACGAAAGAGGGGGCGCCTAAAAACGTCCCCTTTTTTAATAAATGATAAGGAGTAACAAATGACTGATAGAGAAGTTTGGTTAAAGACCAATGAAGAAAAATTGCGTAGTCTAATCGCAGACGAAGCAAAGATGATGCCAATGTTAGACAACATGATGGCAACTGTTAAACAATTAAAAGCAAAACAGGCATTTCGCCTCGCATTACTTAATCAACTGCTAGAAGAAGAAGTTGAAGATAGTAATAAATACAGTGGTAACTAAAACAATTTAAGGAGATAACAAATGAAACTTTCACAACTAACAGCAAAACCCCAATTAGTCGAAGTCAGTATCGATGATGAAGATACTGTAAAAGAGTTCGGCGAAGCACTTACATTTCATACATGGGACCGTCAGCCAATGGACGTATTTATGAAGTTGGCTAGCGCGGATCATACCAACGTGGGCAATATTATCGATGTAGTTCGTACATTGATCCTTGACGAAAAAGGCAAAGAAATTATCAACAAAGAAAATATGTTGCCAACACATGTTCTTATGAAGTCTATTGGGAAGGTCACTGATATTTTGGGAAAGTAACAGAGGACAGTATCGATCCCAATAGTGAAAAAATGGCATTGATACTGTTGATTGATTCATTAGGCAAACGTTATGGAATGTTACCTACTGAAGCACTGTTAAGAGCAAATACGTTTGATTTATATGTGATGGATGCAGTTCTTACATTTGAGAATTATCAACATAAGAAGGCAATGAACAATGGTAAAGAAGTTGTCCCAGAATATTCACAAGATGAATTGATGGGGATGTTAAACATAGCAAAGGAGTTTGGTTCATGATTACAATGGATGTGAAGTTCAATAATCAACTTTCTAAAATGACCCAACGCCTTAAAAAGAAGTTTGACCAATTACCAAAAGAGGCATATCAAGAGTTCGTTAAGAATACGCCTGTTAAAACGGGCAATGCAAGACGCAGTACTAGATTGCGTAACGATATCATCGAAGCAGACTACCAGTATGCAGAAGTACTTGATAAAGGTCGTCACATGACAACACGTGGTGCACGTGGTAGTAATCAAGCACCACGTGGTATGACTAAACCTACAGAAGAGTTTGTTAAAAAACGTACTCAACAAATATTGCAAGGAAAATAACAAATGGCAGATACAACAGCCCGCGTTAATGTACAAGTAACTGGTACTGAACAATTAGCAAAATTAGACAATGCAGTTACTAAGATTGGCGCACGATTTGGTGGACTTAAAACACAACTAGCAGGTTTGGGTCTTGCGGCATTTGGTCGTAGTGCATTACTTGCGGCTGATGAAGTTAATGATTTAAGTGATGCAACTGGTATCGCTATTGGTAGATTACTTGAACTTAAACAAGCACTGGAACAATCTGGTGGTAAAGCCGATTCAATGGCAAATGGTATCATCAAGTTTGCACAGAAGGTGCAAGAAGCCGCAGATGGTTCTATTCAAGCACAAAACAAGTTTATGGAACTTGGTGTTTCATTAAAAGAACTTGGAACATTAAGTGAAGAAGATTTATTACGTGAGACAATAAAAGGCATTGCTGAATTACCAAGTAAACTTGAACGAGCAGCCGCAATGGTTGACATGTTTGGTAAATCATTTAGAGGTGTTGATCCTAAAACATTGCTTGCTCAATTAGACCAATTAAAAGGTAAACTAGGTGAGAATGAAGCAAATGTAAGAGAGGCAGCGGCACTTGCTGATAATTATGCCAAAGCACTAGACAATTTACGTCTTGCATTCTTACGTGTGGTTGCGCCATTAGTTGAGATGATTAACAGGGTCAGTGAAGGTAAAACTGGCGTTGATGCATTGACTACAGTAGTTAAAGCCGCAGGCGTAGCACTAGCAATTGCATTTGGTGGTGGTGCAATTTTAGGTGCCATTAGATTCGTTGGTATGTTAGGACGAGGCATAGGTTCACTTGCTGTATTGTTTGGCAAAGCAAAAGGTCCTGTCGAAGAAATAGGTAAAACTATTGTTAAGAACTTTAATCCTAACGGTACTGTAATGCGTGCCTTACGTGCCGCAGGCGTATTAATTGGTAGTGTTGTTTCAGGTGCTGCCGCAATATTTGGTTTAGGCGGTAACAAAGAAAAACCAAAAGCCGCTCCTCCACCAGCAGATACACCTTCAGGACGTGATATAGAAGCCGGCCCACAACCTGGCAGAACAGTAGATACTTCAGCACGACAAAAAGCAATTGAACAATTGCGTGATATGAGTCGTGAATATGAAAAGCAACAGAAGAGTATTGTTGACCAATTAAGATTCCAAACTGAACTTGTTGGTAAGACTGAAGAACAAAAGCAAATGGCAGAGGCATTGAATCGCCTCGAAGAAGATTACAATAAACAGCAAGAAGAATTACTTAAGAAGAAACGTGACTTAGGTAAGGAAGATGCATATCTACTTCCAACTATCAATGCAGAATTGAAGAAGAATACTACTGAGTACGAGAAACAAAAAGCCGCACTCACTGCCGCTGTTATTGAAAATCAAAAAGCAGTCAATATTGAGAAAGACAAACTTGCCGCAATTCAACGTCAAGTAGAGTTATTCCAAAATCAACTCAACCGCGAAGAAAGTTTAACACAACTACAAGAAGAATTACAGTTGCTCGGGTTGTATGGTGATAAATTGGAAGACCAAAAAGCACAATTTGGCATCTTGCGTGACTTACGTAGAGGTCTAAATCAACTTGCTGTTGAAGAACAAGATTTGTTATTGAGAAAAGCAACAATTGGCGAAGCAGAATTCAATCGTGAAATGGCACGTATTGCCGCACGTAGAAAAGCACTTGAAGAAGGTGCCGCATTAGAACAACAGATTAATCAACAACAACGTGATGCAACACGTGAAAGCGAACGCACTGACGTTAACAAAGCAATCAATGAACGCATCGAGGCATTGAAACGTCTTGCTGATCCAGTACGTATTGCAGGCGAACAGTTTGATACCACAATGAATCACATGATGAACGGTCTTGATGAATTCATTAAGACAGGTAAATTGAACTTTAAGGACTTTGCACTTACCATGATTAGAGATATCTTAATGGTAGAAGCAAAAGCACAGGCAGCACAAATCTTTGGACCATTAGTACGTGGTGCAATTGGTGGCGTTTGTAACTTTATTACTGGATTGTTAGGATTCGCAGACGGTGGTCGTCCACCAATCAACAAGCCAAGTATTGTTGGTGAGAAGGGTCCAGAACTATTCGTGCCAAACAGTGCAGGCACAATCATTCCTAATAATAAAATGGGAATGCAAGGCAACGTTACTAACAATTATATTACTAATAACATTTCAGCAGTAGATGCCAAGAGTGTTGCACAATTGTTTGCTGAGAATCGCAAGACGTTGCTAGGTTCAGTAGAAATGGCACGTAGAGAATTGCCATATCAAATGGCATAAGGATAAAAACACATGTCTGGATTACAAACAATTATAAACAAATCTAGTGGATTACAAATCGATAGACGTAAGGTAGTTGGGATTCAATTTACTAGAAATGAGGCGCCAAGAACGTCATTCACCCCCACCTATCAACCATGGCGCTTTATCATCGATATGCCTAGCAGTCTACGTTATGGTACTAATCGTGATTTGTTAGAAGCACTTGATACACTAGATAGAAACACACCACAAGTTGTTACATTTGGTGACAATGCCTGTTTGAGTTGGATCTTTCGTTATCAAGGTAGTATGAATGCATCACAGATTAATGGTGTCACTGTACAAAGTTTTGTGGGCAATCAATTGATACTACAAAACTTGCCAGCAATCGCAAGCACACGTGTATTATTTGAGCCAAACGATTTGATTCAGATTGGTAACTATACTTATCCATTCACAAGTACAACACGCATTACACGTGGTACTGGTAGTACAGTAACAATTACAACAAACAGACCCAACATTATCACAACTAGTGTTGTTGGTAATGGCATAACAGTTGGCAACGCATGTGAATTTTACATGTTTTGCCCAAACATGCCAACATACAAGTTGATACCAGGTGGTGCATTGTATAGTAATGGCGTAACAATTAACAATGCCTTGCTAGAATTCAGTGACGTATTCACGTTATATGAATGGGTTCCGCAGGCGTAAAAGGAATAAATTATGCAAAATATACCTGAGGTACAAAATAATACGCCAACAATCAATAGTGCTGAGTTTGTTAAAATCACAATTTTTAATGATTATAGCAATACAGCAAACACAACTATTGTTACTGCTAGTAGTTCCTACAAAGAAGAAACAATCAGTGGTACAACGTATGCACCATTAGGTGGCTTACTACAAGTTGGCGCACAAAACAGAAATCTACGTGTAACAAGTGGTGACACTACAGTTGCACTCTCAGGCGTAGATGGTAATAATATCTATACTGTACTAGATACTAAAATCAGAGGTAGTGAAATGGAAATCATTCGTGGTTTCTATGATGCAAACATGGTGTTGCAGAATACATACCCAAGATTTACTGGTATTATTACCAACTATAGTATTACAGAAGAATTCGAAGACCGTGATGACAACTTCACTGTGTCAGTTGCCGCAAGTAGTTACAAAACTGTACTAGAAAACAGAATTGCTGGCAGAAAAACTAATCAAGAAAGTTGGCAATACTTTAATAACACAGATACAAGTATGAATCAAGTATACAGTATCGCTGGTGTACAATTTAACTTTGGTGGTAAAGCAGATGGCATCGTTACTGTACCAGGCACTGGTGGTGGCGGTGGCGGAGGTCTTGGTGGACAAGACAGATTTACACAGGATGAAAACTAATGCAAGTACGTCACGCCAACTTATTTGATATGCCGTACTTTTTAGAATGCATTCCTAAAGCACGTGAGTTAGACCACAACAATTGGTCTAAAGATATTGTAGCAGATGAAAAACATTTGAATGCAATGTATGTAGGTATTGTCAGTGGACAAGGTCTTGCAATCGTTGCTGAGAAAGATAACAAGCCAATTGGCATGTGTGTTGGTATCATTAGCCCTAACGTATGGTCACCAAAAACATATCTATTACATCAAATATTAATTTATGTTGATGACAACTATCGTAAGTCTAGAGCCGCATACATGTTGATTAAATATTATACAGAACAAGCAGAAAAATTGGTCAACGAATCAAGAATTTACAAATATACATTTACAGCAAGTGAACCAATGTTCGGCGTTGACTTAGAAAAGTTCAACTACTCGCTGGTAGAAAAAACATGGTTATCAGGAGTATAAAATGCCTCAATTAGTTGTAGCCGCAATCGCAAAAGTAACATTTGCCGCAGTTGTTAAGTTTGTTGTAACGACTGTATTAAGTATTGGCATTTCAAGATTACTTGCCAAACGTGCAATGAAAAAGGCAACTGCAGGTGGAGATGCAGGCGCACGTATTCAGTTGCCACCTTCAACAGACAATAAGATACCTGTTGTTTATGGAAGTGCCCTTGTCTCAGGGCCAATTATTGATGCAAAGATTTCCACTGACTTAAAAACAATGTGGGTTGTTGTTGCATTAGCAGAACACACTGATACTACAGTAAGCAGTGGATACACATATGATATGAACAATGTTTACTATGATGGTAAACGTGTAATCTTTGACAGCCCAACTGGTAATATTGTAACTGCATTAGAAAATAACACAACACCCCCACAACAAGATACCAAAGTAAATGGCCAAATCAACATTTACTTGTTTACAAATGGATCAAGCAGTGGATATAATACAGGTGGACAAACCGCCGCACAAATTATCAGTGTAGCAAATGGTGTACCTAGTGGTCAAGAATGGACTGCTACTGAGGCAATGACCAATTGTGCATTTGCAATCATGAAAGTAAAATTTAATTCAGATGCAGGTACAACTGGTATTGGTGGTCTACTGTGTAAAATCACAAATAGTATCAACAAGCCAGGTGATGCGATCAAAGATTATTTGCTCAATACACGTTATGGTTGTGGCATCCCATTAACACGCATCGATACAGCAAGTTTAACAGCACTAAACACATACAGTGATGAATTAATCACATATGTACCTGTTGGTGGTGGTAGTGCAACACAAGCACGTTATCGTATCAATGGACCTGTCGATACAGGTCAAAACTGCTTAACTAATTTACAGTTAATGGTAGATACCTGCGACAGTTGGTTGCAATACAGCGAATTAACTGGACAATGGAAAGTTGTTATCAATCAAAGTTACACAGATTACACTACATTAGGTAGTTTATACCTTGTTGACAATGACAATCTAGTAAGTGGTATTGAAGTCAATCCAGTTGACTTAAACGACACCTATAACGAAGTAGAAGTTGCATATCCAAATAGAAATATTAAGGATCAAAGTGACTTCCAAGTAATTGAACTTAGTGACTTTGCTCCCGAAGTCATGAGTCCAAACGAAGCAATCAACAGACTAAACGTGCAATTGCCATTAGTCAATGAAGCAGTACAAGCAAAGTATTTGGCATTGCGTAGACTATTACAAAGTCGTGAGGTACTTGTAATTGGTATGGCACTTGACTATAGTGGTATTCAATTAGAAGCAGGCGATGTTATTCGTGTTGGATTATCAACATATGGTTGGGGACCAACAAATGCAAATCCAAGCAATCCATATAAACTGTTCCGTATCAGTCAAGTCAGCGAAGAGAAATATCCTGATGGTAGTTTAGGCGTTCGTGTACAGGCATTCGAATACAATGACACGATTTATGCAGACAATGCAATTGAAGATTTTGTACCTAGTCCTGATACAGGTCTAGATGATCCAAACATTATTAGTGTACCAGATGCACCACAGATTTTAGTTAATGATTTGGCAACAATTAATACCTTCCAAGTATTTGGTAATGTACCTGATGTTGGACTAGTAACTAATCTTAATTTTAACTTTGGCACAGATAGTAATACGTCCAATCATACATTTTTTAGCACAATTAATAATGCCAATGGTGCACCGTTAACTAATAGCGATAGTGCTAATAGTGTTTATAATACCTATAGTGTAGACGTAAGTACTTTACCTACTGGTAATTATTATTGGTCAATTGTTGCTAGAAATCAAACTGTAGGCATAAGCAGTAATGCAAGTAACGTTATTAACTGGGGCGGTACTAATGTTGGTACACCTAATACTACATCATTTTGCAATGCAACAAGTAATGGAACCACTATTACATCAGATGCGTTGCCGTTTGATGGAACTGGTAATAATTTTATAGGGTCGTTTATTAAATTTAACTTGCAATCATCAGATTTGCAAGTTGTAAGTGGTACTGGTCAATTTGCAGCCAACACTAGAATTACAAGTTTTACAAGCAATACGCAATATACAATTAATAATGTGCCAACAGTTCCATTGAGCAACGCATGTATTAAATTTGTTGGTGGTGGTATTTTTGGTAACAATATTCAAGCAAACACTGTTACTGGCAACAATATTCAAGCAAACACTGTTACTGGCAATAACATTCAAAGCAATACAGTTACAAGTAACAATATGACTACAACAGGTGTTACTGCTGGCTGTTATACAAATCCAAGTAATGTCTGCGTAGACGCCGCAGGTCGTATCACAAGTATTGCAAATGGTACTGGTGGTAGTGGTACACTTACTATTCAAGACCAAGGCGTAAACGTAGTAAGCAACGTTTCTATCATCAACTTTACAGGTAATGGTGCAAACGTATCTAACTTTGCTGGCGTAGCAAACGTTGATATTATTGCTGTAGGCGCATACATGCAAGTTGCAGACAATCAGATGCCTGTAATTTATGGTGACAATGGTACAAACGCATTCAGTACTGTATCACGTGCAAGTGGTGGTGTTGCAACATTGCGCATTCCTGCGCAATTAGAATTCTATAACTCAGGTGGTAGTATTTCAAGTCAGGCATATAGTTTGGCTGCTGATGATTATGATCCATTCTTTACAAATACATCAAGCACAACTAATAACTTTTGGGCAAACACTACATTAAGATTCCAACCCGAACGTGCCGCATATCAAAGAATCAACGTTGATTATACTGGTGGCACAACAATCGATGGATATGAAGGTTGGATCGTACCTATGCCGGCTGCTATCGACAGTTCATTTACAGGTGCTAACTACAGTAATCAGGCATTCTTGTGTCAATCAAGTGTGCAATTAGTAAGTGATGCAAACACTACAGTGCAAGTAGGCGGTACTGCACAATTTAAATGGGCAGCAAACAACGTAGCACTCGCACGTTATGTTAATTATGGTACTGTCACTACTATTGACTTGATTGAGAAACGCCCACAAACAGTTAACTTAAGTTGGGTAGAAAATGGTTACAGAGTTAGTAACATTTCTGGTAACTTGTATGTAAGTGAGATGGCACTTGCTGTTCGTAACCCAGGAAGTGGTAACGTATGGGCAGTATCAGGAAACGCAGTGATTAGTATCGGAACTAATGGTGCTAATTTTAACGATATTTAAATAAATACACAAAGGGAACACGAATATGAGTTTACTATTAAACGGCGCTAAAACAATGACAATCGCAGGCACTGAGATGCAGTGTCTTGAGATTTACACGGGTGAGGCATATACCTTACCACTTAACTTTACATATGCAAATGGATCACCTGCAAACGCACTTGTACCAAATGCATGGGCACTATCTACATCTGCTAAATTTTATACAGTTGACAATGTAACGTATCCTTCACCAGATGAAGTTGTATTAGGTAACTTGACTCTAAATAGTGGGCAACCTAATGCAAACGCATATACTTTGCAAACTGGATTTACAAACGCAGCCGCAGGTACAGGATATTTGTATATCGGTAATAATATTACTAATACTGCAAACGCAAATATTCCTCAAATTACACTAGCAAATAGTGCGGCAAACAGCACATTGGTTATTGTAACATTAGAAATTACAAAACAAAGCACTGCAAATTCATCATTAGCAGAAATTAATAAAGAACCTTTAGGATTCATTGTAAGGTATCAATAATATGTCAAACATTAGCGCCAACATTGTTGTACAGCCCTTTGATATCAATATATCAATGGAAGATCCTTCGCTAACCATTACACCTGAAATTATCAATTTAACAGTCGTTGCGGCTGGTGGTACAACAGGTACAGCAGGAGGCGGTGTATATCAATTACAATATAATAATGGTAGTGGATTTGGCGGTATTCCTACAGCAACATATTCAAATGGTAATGTTGTATTCAGTAATATTGCAAATTTAAAAATTAACGGTGGTACCAATGGTTATTTTTTACAGACAGACGGTACAGGAAATTTAGATTGGGCAGCCGGCGGCGGTGGTAATGGTGCACCTGGTGGATCAAACACGCAAATTCAATATAATGATAATGGATTGTTTGGTGGAAATACAGGATTCACATTTAATGAAATAACTGGTAACGTAGATATTCCAGGTAATTTGACAGTTGTTGGAAATATCAATGCCACTATTGCAAATGCCAACTATGCAAATTTTGCTGGTGAAGTAGTTGATGCAAGTCAGCCAAATATTACTAGTCTTGGTACATTGACAGGATTGAGTGTAACAGGTACAACAAGTGTTCAACAAGCAATCGAAAAAGTAACTACTAATGGTACTGGATCAACAGGTACTGTTGATTTTGATTTATTGACACAAGCAATTCTTTATAAAACAGCAAATGCATCTAGTAATTTTACAATTAATATTAGAGGCAACTCAACTATTTCATTGAATACGATGTTGTCATCAAATCAAAGTATTACATGTACCTATCTTAATACAAATGGTGCAACTGGGTATTACGCAAATGTTATTAAGATTGATGGCACTACAATAACGCCTAAATGGATTTTAAATGGTACTCCAACTAGTGGTACCACTAACGGTATCGACAGTTATACATTTAACATTGTAAAAACTGCTTCAGGTACATACACTGTATTGGGAAGTAAAGTAGGTTTCTCATAATGCCAATTCTTTCATCATTGGGTGCATTGACTTATACTAAAGTTTTTTTAGGAGAACAATGGTATTGGTATATTGAAACTACACCAGGCAATCAAAATCAAATAAACAATTTTGATTTCAATGGTGAAAATCTTTATTTGGCTGGAAACGTTGCATATAGTGCAAACGCAAATTCATATAATCCGCAAGTAACTTTTGTTAATAATGGTAATTTAGTTTTACCGACAGATAATTACCATGCGTTTTATGAATCAGGTAGTAATCGTGAAGGATTACATATTGATGTTAGTTTTGACAGTACAAGCAATCTTATATATTTTACAGGATTCCAAGATATTGTTAATAATGGATTTACTCAAACATCAGGTGTTACACGTTCATTAAATACTAGTGGCACATTGCAAAATACTTATGTAGATTTACCAACAGCAACTAATAGAAATAGAATACCAAGGGCTATTGAAACTCATGCCAATGGAAGTTATACAGTAGCAGGAGAAAATCAAGAAGCAAATACAACTTCTATTGCCTATATAACTAATTTTACAGGAAACACTAAAAATTGGGCAAAAATTTTACCAAATCTTAGTAGTATTTTAAATTTAGAAGTTACAAGTAATAGTTTCATATTAGGTAGTTATACTATTTCCGGTAATCTTGCAATTGTAGAATTAGCAGGAAATGGCAATAGTATTTTAAACCAATATGAATTGAACCGCGATCCAGGGTATATAACTATAGATTCAGGTAGTAATATCTATTTTACTACTGGTAATGCCACAATTACATCATTAGGTAAAATTGATACTACTGGTAACATTGTGTGGCAAAAACAAATGTCTGCAAATGTGCAAACTACATCTGCTATGCAAATTACTTCTGTAGATTATGCAGAAGGAAATGTATATATTTCTGGACAAGCCAATGCACCAGGAGGTAACTTGTCTAATGGTTTACCATTAGCAATTATGTCTTTTAATTCTAATACAGGTAATATTAATTGGCAACGTAGATTTTATGAAACAGGTATAAACTTTTTAACAGGTGAAACCGCTGTAAAATATAACGATGGAAATTTGTATATTAGTAGTACTCAAATTACAGGTAATAATTATGGTTATATGATTAAAGTTCCTGCAAATGGTTCTATTCCAGGTAATGGTTCATATGCAGGTAATTTAGTTTATGATACTTCTAATGTAACTATTTCTAACGCAAATGTCATCATAAGTACAGCAAACTTAACATTATCTAATGCAAGTAACACAGCAATAGTTACTAGTAATATTACTGCGAATACAGCAAACGTATGGACCTTTAATTCTACACGTTTAGTATAAATACAATATCACACCCTACAACTGCGAGATAGCACGGTGGGGTAATTAGCGAGATAGCAAGGAGTGCCAAATGGCAAAATTCTCACAAAATACACTTAATCAAGTCGCGGGCTTTGATGGTCAAATCATTGCTCAAGAACTTGTCTATGACCAAAAAGATTTTTGGAACTTTAGTTGGGCAAGTGACGTTCAGTATACAGGTGGCTGGGTAACTGGTACTACACCACTGAATCTTACAGGTGCAACTATTGACGCACAAATCATTCGCAGAGCAATCGAAAACTTCAGAGACAGCAGAACAGGTCTTGATTTCACAATCACAGATTACCCACTAGTTCCTGAAGTATGTACGATTACAGCAAGCGATTCAGTAAGTGACACATTCACATGTGATACTGTTGACTTATTATACATTGGTAAGCCCATTCAGTTCACAGGAACTGTTTTCGGTGGCATAGCAATCAATACAACATATTATGTGTTGACTATCCCAACAGCAACAACGTTCACAATCAGTGCAACGTCAGGTGGACCAACATTTGCATTAACAACTGCAAGTGGTTCAATGAAGGGTAACACAATCAAACCAAGCCCAATCAATCTGCCAATCACAAATATTGTTGCAGCCAATGGTACATTCACGATGACTATCGATGATGATACATGGGGCTTGATTGCAGGAGATCCCGATTTAGATATTAACGCAACTGACCCTGCTTGCTTTACCGGTCGTGTCAAAATTAGTTTCCCGGCTTCGGGTACACAACCCGCATATGACGAGGTTGTATTCTTACTATTCTTAGTAGCAAGTGATGGAGTTGTCAACAATGGCTAATCAAATTACAGTAAATTCAGGTACAGGTAACATCACAGTTACCACAAGTCGCAGTGTTATTGGCACTGTATCAACTGCTACAACAGCAAACACGGTAATCAACAATGCGCAACCAAATATCACTAGTGTCGGCACTCTTACTGGTCTCACAAGTTCTGGTAACATCACGGCACCGTACTTTATTGGTAACATTGTGGGCAATATCAGTGGTAATATCGTTGTCCCTGGTACTAATACGAGTGTTCTATTCAATCAAGTAGGAAGTGCAGGAGCAAGTGATGCACTGCAATTCGACTATAGTGCAAACGTACTAAAAGTAACTGGTAACGCAAACGTTACAGGTAAACTAACATTAGGTGGCAATGTTGAAGGTAACTTGTTGCCACAAGCAAATGGTACACAAGATATTGGTAGCAACACACAACGTTGGAATGATTTGTACCTAAATGGTAACACAATCTATCTTGGTCAACAGACATTAGAAAGCAATGCAACACATACAATCATCAGTGGTGTATTGAGTGCAAATGGTGCAGGTCTTACAAACGTAAGTGCTGCCTCAGCAAATAGTATTGCTGTTGGTAACGTTACTGGTATCGGTAACATTGCTACTGTTAATTTAGATGGCAATGCAAGTAATGTATTGCGTGGTGATGGTACATTTAGTGCAGAAGCAGGTAATTTAAATGCAAATTATGCAAATTTTGCTGGTACTGCATTCAGTGTCAGTGGATCAAACGTGAGTGGAGCAGTTGCTAACGCAACTTATGCCGATAGTGCAAATACAGCAAACACTGCAAATATAGCCAATAGCGCAACAGTTGCGAACAGTGCAAACTCAGTAGCAGGTGCAAATGTAACTGGTACTGTAGCAAATGCAACTTTTGCAACAACTGCTGGTAGTGCAAACACAGCAAACAGTGCAACTGTAGCCGCAAGTGCTAACAGTGTTGCAGGCGCTAATGTAAGTGGCCAAGTAGCAAATGCAAACGTAAGTTATTATTCTAATATTTCTAATAATAATACATTGGCAAATACATATCCAGTATTTGCAAATTCATCAGGTTTACAACAATTATTAATTGATCCAACTGGAACTCCTCTTGTTTATAATCCTGGATTAGGTCGTCTATATGCAGATAGTTTTGAAGGTGGTACAGTATTACTGAATAATCAAATTACTGCACCAAATATTACTGCAAACACAGGTATCTTTACAGGTAATGGTGCAGGATTAACAAACATTCCAGGTGCTAATGTAACTGGTACAGTTGCTAATGCAAACAATTCTGCATATGCAGGTAACATTACTGTTAACGCACAACCTAATATTACAAGTGTTGGTACACTAACATCATTAACTGTAAGTGGTAACATTGTTGGTCAATCAAATGTTTATGTTAGCGACACATTAGTATTTGCAAATACAGTGCAAGTTACTAGCCCAGGTTACTACTTGCCATATGGATTTACATTTACAGGTGGTTCACCAAATACCAGTGTATTGTATACTATTAACGTACAAGGTGATGTAACTAATGGTAGTAATGTTGTAAGCAACGTTGCAATTTATGATACATCTAGTGGATCACCATTAAACTTAAGCAACTACGCACCATTACTTGCAAACTTATCATTAATACCAGTATTCACACAAAGTGTCGGATATTATGATAGCGCATTACCTGATTTGGGTACAATCAGTAATGTTGATGCAGGTAATAGCACAATTACATACAGCAATAATTTTACTGATACAAAAACAGTAAATATTCTAACAGGTATTATTGCATACAATACAAGTAACGACACATACTTTGGCATGCGACGTTCGTTGTTTGCTACTGCCCTATCAACTGATAGTAGTAATAATCAAATTACATTAGATACTATTGACCCAATTGACCAGGGCGTAGGTGTAGGTGCAGAAATCAAATTTGTTGGTACAAGTTTTGGTAATATCAGTGCTAACACAAGTTATTATATTGATAGTATTGATGTAGGTAACGTTGCAATTACAATTAGTGAAACACAAGGTGGCCCAGTACATAGTTTAACAACTGCTACAGGTACTATGTATATAGTAAATCCAAATGCCGACGGTGTGACAATTAGAACTGACTTAGATACATTCTATGCAGGTCCTTGGGACACAGTGCCAACATATGCAAACTTATCAGTTACAACTAATCCAAATTTTGCAACAACGCCTGTTATTAATGTAGGGTACAGTAAACCAGTAAACTATAATGACAATCCACCAAATCAAATTCCTGGTGGTTTCGTCAGTCAAATTCAATACAATCAATTAGTTGGACCAACTGTTGTAGGTACTAAGGGAGCACCTACATTAAGTGGAACATTACAAGATGGATTTGGTCTAAATGGTATTACTGCAATCAATGATGGTACTGATGCAAACTTAACCGGCTTACGTACAAGTTTTGCTACAATCAGTTATAGTAATGGTGGTAGTGATAACGCAAGTATTACTAACCCGGGTAACCCAACTGGTTTCCAAATGAGCAGTTTTACTGGTAACAGTCAAACTGCGCCCGAAGACCAATATTTGCGTAGTGGTCGTGCTTTAGGTCGTATCGCATTCTATGCATCACAACGTGTAAATGGACAATTCTATGCAAATCCAGGTACAAGTCCATACGCAGGTATCTATGCACAGGCATTAGGTGATTGGAGTAGTGATGTAAACACTAGTTTGCCAATGGTAATGGCATTCCAATATACACCATTAAATGCCGCAACAGGAGCAGGTAGCGATTATCAACGTATCAATCGTACATTCTTGCAGGCAGCAAACAATACAACAAGTATTGGTGGTGCTACAAATATTGAATTTAAGCCATTAGCACGTAGTACTAATGGTACAAACAATCGTAGCCCAAGTGCATTAGGTAACGTCAGTATTAACCCACAGACATTTGTTGACATTCGTGGTTACACTGCTGGTAACGCAGTAAGCAATGGCGCTGGTGCTGTTCTTAATGTTACAACAACTGCAAGTTCATGGAATGGTAACGTTGCGTTAAGATTATCAAGAACAGTTGGCAACACTGCTAACATGGAATTTAGACTTCCAACTGCTAGTGCAAACACAATGTTGCTTGTTGACAATGCAAGTGGTAACACGATTGCTACATTCACTAATGGTTATGCAAACGTAACAGGTGAAATCAATGCAACTGGTCGCATCAATAATTACTTGCGTACATTTGGTAGTTTCATTAATACTAACGATATCGCTATCACAGCAAACACAGTTGCTAACTTAGATTTGCCAACTACTGGTTCAGCAAATGGTATCAGTATAGCAAGCAACAATCAGATTACCATAGAAAGAGCAGGAACTTACAACTTCCAATTCAGTCTGCAATTGACTAACAGCGATAATGCCGCAGAACATGAGTTTGATGTTTGGTTTGCTAAGAACGGTACTGATATCGCAAATAGTGCAACAACTTATACTGTCATCAAGAATAACGGTAAGAATGTTGCCGCACTAAACTTTATTGATACATGTAACGCAAATGATTATTATCAAATCAGATATGCGGCAAGTAGTGCTAACGTATCATTAGAATCATTTGGTGCAATTACAACACCATATAATAGACCTGCAATACCAAGTGCTATTGTTACGGTGGTTCCAGTTGGCGCATAATAGGTACGGAAATGAATATGTTAGAAACACTAATCGCATTTATTAAATCATTACCCGCATGGCTCGGGGCAGTTGTAGAAGTCATGATAGTTGCTATTGTGTTTCTAACAGCAGTAACATTTCTAGCAGGTGTATGGTGTGGATTGCGTATCGTTGGGAAACGTGCGCAGTCTATTAAAGAAATCACGTTTTTTCCCCCTAAAATTGTCTTTTTAGACAAAGAGGACTAAATACTTTTGTAGGATGTATGTCAACCCATCTGTACTAGTTGCCATACTTTTTCCGATATCCGGCATACATTCTACATTTTCCTAAACATAAGTCTTAAATCCATTATAAAAGTCCCCGGACACGCAATGTGTCTGGGGCATCCTTTTATTTCTTGCTGATATTGTCTAGTTGACGTTGTAGCCAAACAGTACGACAGACTTCAATCCAATCAAGTGCTTCTTCCATAGTCATTGATTCGCAGATAGCAATCTCACGTTTGCGTATCCATTGCGCACCATTGATGAATTTGTATAACGGATAATTGTCCCAAAGTGTATGCAGTTCTTCTGCAATTTTTAATTTGCTTTTGATAAAAAGGTATTTGCTCATTTGGTCAACTTTACATACATCATTAATTTACTAAACATGTCATGCACGATTGGATCTTTGATTGCATACATCAAGTCGATATAGTTCTCATAACCATTCATAAACTTATTGAAATCACTTGTACTCATTGTGATGCCTATCTCTGGCTCACTAGTAAATTTAAGATCCATCATGGAATTTGGTCCTTGTGTGTAACTCATTCCTTGACTAGAATCTAGTTTAGCACATTGTTTGCCTGTTGGTTCTATCTTTGCTTTGTACATAAAAGCAAAATGTTCAATTGGTTTCATTGGTTCATATCCTCTCGCCATGATATTATTTAAGCCCAAAAAAATGCCCCGATTCGTGCGACTTCGGGGCTAGAGTCAGTGAGAGATATTGCTAGAATCTGCGTGATTGGAGTGACGATAGTTACCCTAGCAATGCACGATATGAAGAAATTGTCAGCACTTCATATAACTAATTATACACATAAACATACACAATGCAAATATTATGGGCACTTTGTTTGATATGTTGTTACAGTGTAATTACCACTTGGTCCACTAACATATGCCTTGCATGCCTCTTTGCCTTTTTGTGGGCTTGCGGCAGCGGCTAGTGCACCAAGTAACAATACGCCACCTACAATTTTTAATGTGTTATCTGCTTTTGGCTCTTGACCATTAACACGATAATCAGTAGTAGCACATCCACTAGTCAATAGACTAGCGATACTCAACATAACTATTAACGACTTTTGCAATTTTCTTCCCCTTGTGATTACGATAGAAATCAATAAACGCACGTGCTTGTTTCTTGTCACTGAAGTACAACACTTCCTCTTCAGGTGTCTCTACAAAATAGTTATAGTCACCAAAACCCATAACATCTACAGGTTGTATGACTAGATAACTCTTTTTTGGTTTTTTAGGTTCTTTGCGCATTGTGTTTCGGTAAACTAATGTGTGTTTCGTGTTTGATACGGCGACATACGATTTGTCCATTATTCTCAAGACGATTCAAACAGTCTTGGAACTCTCCACCACCGCCACCATACTTGCCTGTAAAGACGCCATCGCTAACTGCAAGATAATGCAATATGCAACGACGGATACTGACAAAATTGCTAATTTCACTATTCTGTTGCAAACGACCCAAAACATACATGTCTTGCAACAACTTCTTTGTGTTAGTCTTAATCTTCATAGTAATCTCCAATCACTCTGCAATATAATCTTCAATTGATTCAGCCAATTTATCAGTAAGAACCTTAACTGCATTGCAATAGTCAAGTGCAGTATGTGGATCGTCTTGAATATGATTGTCAATTTGGACACTCAATAGTTTAATCTTACTAACCAATTCAATAACAGACATATTATCAATAACAGTTTGCGAAAACATATAAAACTCCAATCAGTTGAAAGAAAACTCAGTATAGCAGACACTTGATTTGTTTTCAAGTGCCTGCTATGTTGTTTACTTGTTTGCGATTTTTTCTAGTGCATCTGCGATTCGCTCTAATTGATGACTAATGTTGTTCAGTTCATCTCCTACTGATTGTCCAAAACTATTCTTGTTAGGACTTAGAATTGCTTGCTCAATATTGCTTAATTCACCAACTACGTCTTGTAGTGTATATTCTGTGTTACTCATTTGTATTCTCCAATCAATATTATACTAATTCGTCATCATTCATTTCTTGAAGAAACTCTTGACGCAACTTAAGACATTCAATCATACGTTGAATTTCATTCATATAATCTTTGAATGTCTCACTAGTAATATCATTAACGTGATGACGCATATAACCTGCATATATGTCAATTTGTTCAACTAGTTCTTTGTCATCATAATTTTCAAATTCTTCAGCAAAAGACATGTATTGGTCACCATAAGTTTTTGCTTGAACAGTTAAAAAGTTGCGAAACGCATTTGAATTGTACATAGTAATCTCCAATCACTAAATTTCAGTCAGCACTATTGCTTACTGTTCACACAGTATATGACGAATTGGGTATAATGTCAACAACTTTTTTACGATTTTGACCCAAAAAGTTGTTGTATTTTAGCAACAGGTTGAGTAAAAATCACTGAGGTTGACTTAAGTTATTGATTTTACAGAACTTATCCAAAACAAAGTTTTTCTTCTTGTTTGTTGCTAAGTGTATGATATACTTGCCCTTTTTGTACCATGCACCCCAGTCTTCGGGTAGTACAGTATATTGTTCACCCATTTCTACAACGACACTATTCATGATGCCCTGGTCATAGTACCCATTTTTGTCAAATTCATAAAGGTATTTTTTATAAATGTTTTTGGCTTTGGCTATCCAATCACGATTCATCAACATTACGCCTGAACAAAAAGGTAGATAGTTTTGGCTCGCATTGTAACGAGTGCAAACTTTTTCCCTAACCTTCTTATAGTACTCACTACTACTATGCCAGTTAATGTCCATAGTTGCGCAAAACTCATGGTCCTGATACATGTCAAAGATGTTTGGCACATCATTCATTATGATTGCGTCACTGTCCAAATATAATATTTGGTCATAGTCCATTTCAAACAACTTCAATCGCTGAAATGCAGGGTGCTTATCGGGTAAGAAACTACAATCTGTGATTTGGACATAATCTGCGTTACACTGACTTGCGTATGATTTGGCTTGCTGTGCGCTAAGATTATATAAATCTTCCATGTGATGGAAGGTTCTAGTCAACTTTTGTTGATTTGGTTCGGGTTTGATTTGTACTTGTAGAATGGCTCTTTTCATAAAAGTATTTACTCCTGCGATTGGGTCAAAAAGATAGCCAAACTACTTGATTTGCCCAAAATTTTTGATTATAGTGTTTACATAATGGAGAAAACTATGGCTAAAAAAACACTATCTAAAGAAGAAACGGTTATCGTTGATAACTATTTTATACAACACAACATACAAACGTTTGACGTTCCTAACTTCAATTTGGCTCTATGCAACACATTGCCTACATGGCGAGCCGAACAGTTAGTTAATGAGAACAAAAAGAGTTTGGCTTACATAGACTACGTTAAAACATTGTTGCGTAGCCAAAACCTCTTTTTTGATAAAACATCAAACAAAGTATAAATACATCTGTCAGACTTATTAGGAGAAAATTATGGCAAAACAAAGTTTAAGCGAGATACTAGCAGGTGTCTCTACTCGCAGACCCGATATTACATTAGGGACAGAAATTTCGTTAAAAAATGTCGAAATGTATTCAGAAGTTAATTTTAAAGAGAAAGAGAAAAGGAAAGAGAATACATTTCATCACCACGTGATTGAAAATGATTGCGTGGCTTCGCCACTTACTTGTCCTTCGGACACGCCTTCGGCGCCTAGTGAAAGGACTTCGTCCGTTTCACGTGTTTTGGGTGAGGCAAATAGGGAGCCAAAATTTGGTTACAAACGCATTAGTAGAGAGGACAAGTACGTAGAAATCAATGTACAAGTCAGCGATTATAGAGTAGGTAACAGATTTAAACGCATCAACGTATATGTGTCATTAAAGACAGATACGGACCAAAGTTACAGTGTATTCTTATCAGGCGCCGGCACAACTAGCAAATCAGAACTAAAACGAGGTGCAAAAGACAATCAAACCATACTAGAAACAATCAATACGTTTCATGAATCATTCGAAAATGGTATGATTGCAAGACTACATTACAAAGCAGTTAAGGGCTATACAACAGACTTTCATAGAGGACTGTTAAAGTCAGCAATGATTTGCATCGAAGAAATTAATGGAGTGTTCACTGCATACTTCTATCTATTAGGTGAATTATATCATATCCCATTAAATGAAGAACTAACACTTAAACAAAAGAAACATTACATTGCTAGTGGTGTTTGGAAAGACACATATAACTTAACTGATGAGGAAGAATTCGATGTATAAAATTCTATACAATGTCAAAAAGACACGTGTAAACACAGATTACCTACAAATCGAAGAACAAGATATGGCAATTCTTCAGTACAACATTTTAGGTATACTTATGTACATGAATGAACTTAGTATCAGCAAAAACAAAGATGTGCGTGATTTCGAGAAATGGTTCACTACAACCAACAAGAAATATCACTACAACAACAAACTAAAACGTCATAACAGCCCACAATCATTACTTGCAGGTTGCATGAACAACATACAGTTTGGTTGGCAGTACAACTTTACATTGTTACAGTTAGAGGTCTTGCAAGACGTAATCAATACGTCAATCGACATTATTGACGCAATCGAAACCGAACTAGATATCAAACTGCAAGAAAAGCCATTGTTCAATAAGATTTTCATACAAGAGAACCTTTGGGTCAGTGAATGAATAAGTAATTGATGAGAAAACCTTATATAAGAAAAAAAGAAAACCCAAACATAAAACAACAACAATTATTGACTATCGAAGAACATGGGTTCGATAGTAATGATTATCGCAAGATATATCAAAAAGTAAACAATAACTGGGTAGTGGTAGCGATTGGTTGCATGAACTGCAATAAGTCCTACCACTCATTGACTCCTGCAATCAATCATATATCTAAATGTGAACGCAGAGAGATAAATAGTCTAACAGAGGACGATTAACATGCCAGTACGTACAGTAACAAAAGATGGTAAGACATATTACCAATGGGGCACACAAGGCAAACTATACACTAAGAAAAGTGATGCCGAGAAACAGGGCAGAGCCGCATATGCCGCAGGGTATACAGGTGGATATAAGCCAAAAAACAAATAAGGTAAACAAATCATGCATGAAACAAATTACACAATGAAAACAGATGAACAAGGTATTGTTTGGGTATCATTACAGCCACTCATCAAAGATGTTAAGCAAGTGTTCGACAATGCCGAAACATTATACCTAAGTCAAAAGGGTGAGCAAGAGAAAAAGGCAGTAATGAGTACAATCGTATGCACACGTGCAGTACTAGAGTTCTTAAAGAGTTTAGAAACAGAACAAATGATTAGAGACATGGTGAGAAAAGACAATGTTGATTCAGAGTAATGGAAACCGCAAAGAGCAATTAAAGGCAATCATTGACAAACCAATCGACACAGAAAAGTTCAAAGTGTTCGATAAAATGGTCAGTGAATTGGGCCCACACATGAACCGTTTTGAAATCGACAAGTGTGTTGACTTCATGTACACATTAGAATCGTCAGAGTTCGATATCAATCCATCAATCACTGACT
>Ga0070749_10000359_pt1 | contig 30267 bp, 42 predicted proteins | sample VirMetDEL_Nov_18_FD_75180 | JGI IMG/M metagenome (GOLD analysis project Ga0070749, IMG submission 75180) | Aqueous microbial communities from the Delaware River and Bay under freshwater to marine salinity gradient to study organic matter... | ecosystem: Environmental > Aquatic > Marine >...
CCGTCGATGACTCCTGCTACGCCACCATCACCGGCCCTGTGCCTGACGGTGAGCAGGACATCACCAGTCGCGTGACCGTGACGCAGTCCGTCGAAGCTGACGAGTTCAACCGTGGGTACGACGTCAGCGACACGCTCGTCGTGCTGTTCCGCGCTTAAGGAGACACCATGCCAATCACTCCCGTGGAAGCCGTAGACATCGGCACCGACGCCTACGAGATCGTGCTCTTTCTTCAGTCCGCACTGAAGAATGATGCCGATGGCAAGAAGCGCCTCGACAAGGCCGAGATGGTCGTGCTGCTCAAGATGCTGGCTCCACTGGCGGCGAAGATCACCCGCGACATCTTGGACTAAACCATGTCCATCCAGGTCTACCCTTCTCGTAGGCATGCTCTTGCTTACGCATCGTACTCAGACAGTACAAGCCAGTCGCTTACGACAGGAGTGGTAGCCTACGTCAAGCTCAACACCGTTGAGGCACAGCAGTTCGTGTCTGTGCAGAACGACGGACTAGGCAACCCTACCAAGATCGTGGTCGGTACGTCTGGCGTCTTCGCATTCACCATCTCTCCTCAGCTGTTGCAGGGAAGCGGTGGTGCAGCAGACGTAGACTTCTGGGCCGTCGTCAACGGAACAGCAGTTCCACGGTCTGCGTCTAGGGTGTCTCTGCCCAACAACATGGAGACGCTTCCGTTCCTTGAGGTCATCATCCCGATGAACGTAGGCGATGCGTTTCAGTGGGCGTTCTACACTCTTGGTACTGGCGTATCTATCTACTCTACGGCAGCATCAGCGCCTGTTCCAGCCGCACCTAGCGTCATCGCTGGTGTGAAGCAGATCGAGTAGTCTGTGGACACGGCAGATACCGCAGCACCGTATGAGGACTGCGGTATTCTTCCGGGTATTCGGACATGGATCTACAGCGGCATATCTCTAGACCGATGCTACATCCCCGTAGGCGCGATACTCGCCGTGCCTTACGAGGAAAGAAGCATGGAACCAGCACCAGTAGATCAGTCTGTCCCTGTGATGGCTACGCCTGAGGTCACGCCTGCGGTTGACCTTACGCACGTTCAGTCTGACGTCGCTGAGGTCAAGACTGCGGTGACGACGGAAGAGGTCGGCATCACAGCTGATGACCTCAACAAGATCACGCAGCAGACCGGTGGTGACTCGACGCTCGCCATCGTGCTTGCGCTCATCGCTGTCGTCGGTGGTGCAGGCATGGTGAAGCTCTACCAGAAGTGGAGCGAGCAGAAGCACGAGCAAGCCATGAAGCGCCTTGAGATCGAGGCCAATCAGGCTGGACTCAATGGAGCACAGCCGCCTCAGTGCCAGGTCAAGCAGGCAGAGGTCGAGGCCAAGCTCAACTCCATTGAGGCTCGCCTCACCAAGGCTGAGCGTCTGAGCGTGAGCATGCCTGATGACTTCGATCCTGAAGACCTCCAGAAGAAGGTCGACCGCATCGAGAAGACCCTCAAGGCCAGCAAGGCGAAGGCAGGTGCGAAGTGATCACGCCGCAGCAGAAGCACGTAATCGACTGCATCATCTCCATCTTTGAGACTGGCAAGGTTCCTAGTCCTAGCGCCTACAGTGTCTGCACCGTTCTCGCTGACGGTGCCGGCATCTCCTACGGCAAGCACCAGTGTACCGACAAGGCAGGTAGCCTCGACCTGGTCGTGAAGAAGTACATCGCCAAGGGTGGGCAGCACGCATACGAGCTTGCAGAGTTCCTGCCGCAGCTCGCGACGAACGAGTCGTCCAAGGTTCCTCCTGCCGGCCCGCATCCGCACTGGCTTCAGAGCTTGATGAACCTGCTCCGCATCGCTGGTGCTGACCCGAAGATGCGAGAGGCGCAGGATGAGGTCTTCGATGAGCACTACTTCGCGCCTGCTGCGAACATGTGCAAGGACATGGGCCTGAAGCACGCTCTGTCGTGGGCTGTTATCTACGACACATGCATCCACTCTGGCCCTGGAATGGTAGCGAACATGCGGAAGAGGTTCGCAGCGTCTCCTCCGAGCCGTGGTGGAGACGAGGTGCTGTTCATCAAGCAGTATCTCCAGGCCCGCGAGGACTGGCTGAAGAGCCATCCCAACCCGCTCGTTCAGAAGACGGTCTACCGGATGGACGCCTTCCAGATTCTGGTGGACAACAACTGCTGGAACCTCCAAGCGCCGCTCACCGTTCGCGGCGTGAAGATCGCGTAGGGGTCACCATGGCGAACGACACGACGACTACGTCTGCTCCATGGATGTCTGCACCAGTCAAGGTTCCGGTGTGGGCCTTGCTCGCGATTGGTGCGGCCATTGCAGGAACCGGTGGAGCCGCCTTCTTTGGCGATCCCACCGGTCAGCATGAGAGCGATACCGCGATCATCCAGCGTGTCGACTCTATCGAGCGTCGGCTTGAGCGGATCGAGAGCCTGTTGATGCAGATGCAGAACCAGCGATAGGCATCGGCAGGTTGTTCCTCTCGCAGTACCGGCGCAACGTCATCGCAGCGTTGTGCTTGGCCTGCTTGCCTGACCATATGCCGACGATGTCTGCGCACTGCTGGTAGGTCTTGCCTTCACGGCGAAGCTGCCAGATCTTTCTGCCTACGCTGTCGCGGCTACGCCTTATGCGGAAGGCCGCACGCGTGTGCAGACCGAAACGCCTGAACGCAGAGTACAGGCTCTGGTAGGACACGCCGTAGTCGCTAGCTACCTTGTCCAGGTCTTCACCAGCGGAGATGCGCTTGTGAGCCTCGATGACCTCGGAGTGCTTCCACATCTTGATGTCCATCCTCAAGCGAAGGCCGCGCTTGTGGAAGAGCTGCTTGATCGCACAAGGCGTCACTCCATACTCTTTAGCAATAGCATCAACAGACTCTCCACCGATGTAGTACCGGTGGTAGATGGACTTCACCAAAGGATTCGTCCACTTCTTGCGAGTGTTGACGCTCTGTCTCTGCCTGCTACCTGACCTGATGAGCACCTTGTAGACAGCACTCGCAGAGATACCGAAGCTCTCTCCGATGCTGTCGTACCGCTCACCTGACTCTACCCTTCGGCACATCTCTGCTACAAGGTCAGTCGTCCATCTCAGTGGCCGCGCCATGGTACAACTCGCTGCATGTGTCGATGTAGGTGAACCATCCCTGGAGACGCTCAATGTCCCAGCGATAGCGGTTCCCGAACCGAAGCCACGGGCAATGCTCCGTGTCTCCGTAGTCTCGCATGAGCTTTCGCAGTGTCGGGAGCGAAACCCGAAGTAGCGTGGCGACCTCCTTGGAGGTCAGGTAGCGTGGGTTCACAGTGAATCCTTTGCCATGAGTTTGGCTAGCTGTGCCGCATCGATGCTGTCTGACTCGATGATGGCGCGTCGTTCGTCATCGTCATGCTCTCTGTCTAGCAGGTCATCCATGTAGTCGAGGATGTCGCGAGCGACCTTGGCACGCATCACGTACCTGTCTCGCTCGTGCATCTCCATGACCACGACGATGAATGCTCGCAGACGCCTTGCGTTCTCGTTGGTCAACGGAACCTCACTCCTCGCTTACGCGAGATGCAGAAGCCTGGCTTTGAGGTGCCTGCCTTGAGCGCAGCAAGAGCGGCCCGCTTGTCAGGCTCGACCTTGGTACGCGTCCATTCCACAGGCCAGTCGGTAATGTCCTCAGGAGCGAGGATGCTCTCAGTCTCCTGAAGCCACGCGGTGTACTGCGGCGTCTTGATCTTCGGCTCTTCACCGAGCTTCTCACGAGCCTCCAGCAGAGCAGCCGCAAGGTCACGGATGCGCTCGCCAGCGACCTCGTAGCCCTTGCGTCGCTCAGCCAGACGCTTCTCCTCTGCCTTGATGTACTCAGCCTCTGCGTCCATGCGACGGATGACCGTCATGCACGCGTACAGCTTGTCCTCGCTCTTCGCCAAGAAGTCAACGAGGGTCTGCTCGGCATCAACCGTGAGCACACCGTTCTCCATCTCGACCATGTCGAGGAGGTCACGGCTCATCGTCAGCAGCTCGTAGGTAGAAGTAGACATCAGAACGGGATCTCATCGTCAGAGGCTGGAGCGTTGCGAGACTGGGCGGGCCGGCTGTTCGACGGACGGATGTCGTCGCTCTTGCCACCACCCATGAACCGCATCTGGTCGACGATGATCTCGGTGCTGTTGACCTCGACGCCGTCCTTGTTGGTGTACTTGCGGTACGAGATCTTGCCCTCGACGTAGACCTTGCTGCCCTTGGTCAGGTACTGCTTCGCCAGGTCAGCGAGCTTGCCGAAGAAGACGAGGCGATGCCACTCCGTCTTCTCTTCGCCGTTACGCTTCTCGCTGGTGGCGAGGCTGGTGTTGGCGACGATGCCGTTGCTTACGTCGCGGGTGGTGACGTCCTGTCCGACGTTACCGATGAGGATGACCTTGTTGACCATGACTGCTTCTCCTTACTGGTTGGTGTAGGCAGAGAGGGATGCCTTGCCCTTCTCAGACTTGATGAAGGCGAGGAGCTTCTCGCGCTGCTCGTTGTCCATGGCAGACGGACGAGCACGACCGAGAGACGAGCACCAGTTCGCGACGATGGCGTAGTCCGTACCAAGGTCGCCAAGCACAGCGCAGAAGAGCTGACGCGCTGCCGGCCACGACTCGTGGTGAACGTGAGCCACGACATCCTGACCCGCGAGCTGCTTGCCGATGCGCTCAGCCTCCTGCTTGAACTTGCGACCGTCGTCACGCATCTGAAGGTTGCGGTGCATGGCCTGCTCGCCATCGTCGTCGTCCGCGCCGAGTCCGGTGATGGACATCAGGCAGTACCTACGGAGGTAAGACAGGGCGCTGCCCATGCCTTGGGGATCGTCCTTAGCGATGCGGGTAGACGCCGTGCTACCGATCCACTGGCCGCTCTCGTGGATGAGCATGGTGGTCAGCTCGACCAGGCCCTCGGCACTGCGGGACGGAAGCTGCACGATAGCCAGCCCGTTCTTGGACAGCGGCTCACGCACAGCCTCAAGGCACGAGGTGAGGTCGGCGTACTTGCTCTTGAAGTGCGGGTTGTTGCTGTCCTTGATGGCGTGCTTCATCACACCCTGCGCCTTCGACAGCGCGAGGGCAAGCGCCCCGATCTCGTTGCTCTGCGTGATCATGCCTTCTCCTTGGTGGCACTCTCCATCTACTCGCACGCTCACGCAGCGGCAACATCTTTCTTTCTCTTTCTCTATCTTGCGCTCCGCGATGCGCGCTGCTACATCGGACGACGGAGGCTCAATGGTCTACGGTTCTGTCTGCTCAGGCATCGAGGCGGCATCCGTCGCATGGCACACCTTGGGGTGGACGCCTGCGTGGTTTTGCGAGATCGAGCCTTTTCCCTCTGCTGTCATCAAGGAGCGGTATCCACATGTCCAAAACTACGGAGACTTCACTCGTCTCTCCGAACCAGATCACCCTGTTCAATCTACTCCCATCGACGTCCTCGTCGGTGGAACCCCATGCCAAGCCTTTTCCGTCGCAGGACTCCGAGAAGGGCTGCGTGACCCTCGCGGTGGCCTCGCGCTGGAGTACGTCCGACTGGCTCGCGCACTTCGCCCGAAGTGGCTCGTCTGGGAAAACGTCCCCGGTGTCCTGTCATCAGGACAGGGAAGGGACTTTGGTGCCTTCGTCGGGGCACTGGTTGAAAGCGGGTATGGCGTCGCTTGGAGGATGCTGGACGCTCAACATGTGCGAGTGGACGGATACCCTCACGCCGTTCCCCAACGACGGAAGCGTGTGTTCCTTGTCGGACATTCTGGAGGAGACGCAGCTCGTGCCGCAGCGGTTCTATTTGAGCCGGAAGGCGTGCGAGGGGATTCTGCGCCGCGCCGAGCGTCGAGGAAAGGAGTTGCCTCCGATGCTGCTGGAGGCTTTGAGGTCTGTGGCACACTCTCCGATGGAGCGCACCACGGAGGAGGATTGAACGGTCAAGACGCCTACACGGGGCGTGTGCTTCCTGTCGTGCCCTACGACCTGTTTCAGGTGACGGCACCCATCAACCGGCAGAACCGCGACGAGCACAGCCCACGCCATACGCTGGCCCGCGACAACGCAGCGCACGCTGCTGTGGTGCAGCCTGCTGTTCACTTCGACGTCTACAACCACAAGACTACTGGAGATGTATGCGGAGTCGTCCGCGAGCAGCACGGCACGAACATGAACGCTGTGCTTCAGCCTGTCGCATTCACATTCGATGACGGCCAGTCGGAGAATCCAAAGGCGACTCATCAGTTCTCGCTGGAGCATTCAAGTCCGCTCATCAAGACTAGGCCGCTCTGCACTGGAGGAACGACAATGTCCGTCCGTCGCCTCACTCCGACCGAGTGCGAGCGGCTGCAAGGGTTCCCAGATGGCTGGACGCAGATCCCGTGGAAGGGCAAGCCGGCCAGCGAGTGTCCTGACGGGCCGCGCTACCGCGCCCTTGGCAACAGCATGGCAGTCAACTGCATGCGCTGGATTGGCGCACGCATTCAAGCGGTGGAGGAAGCATGATCACCTTCGGCATCGACCCAGGCATGAGCGGGGCCATCGTCGGGCTCTCCGATGGTGGCAACGTCATCTTCGCGTGTGCAGCTGACGACAAGAGCGGAGGCTACTGCCGCGCAGGTCAGATTGACGCGAAGGCCATCCGTGGCTTCATCGACTTTGCAGCACAGGCTGGCCCCGTCCGCATCGTCATCGAGCAGCAGCAGTGCCGTCCGATGGAGGGCCGCACCAGCATTCTCAAGATCGGCAAGAACTGGGGCACCATCATCGGTGCGTGCCACGGCTACCCCGTGCTTGAACCCATAGCCTCGGTGTGGACGCGTGCCATCCTCGGAAGCAAGACATGGGATACGCAGGCAGAGAAGAAGGACGCCACCATCGCGTTCGTGCAGCGTCGCCTGCCTTCTCTTGACCTCGTGCTCCAAGGTAGGCGTACTCCCCATGACGGGCTTGCCGATGCTGCGTGCCTTGCTATGTGGGGCATGTCGCAGCCATGAAGGTGGTAGCTCGTGGTTGCGCCTTGGGACGTTCCCTCGTCGCTGTGCTGGTGGTGTGGCAGGCGGGGGAGCGTCCCTCCTTATTGGAGGTGAGTAATGTCGTGGCTTGATGAAGCACGCGCCATCCCTGCTGCTGCCGTGGTGCAGGCGCTCGGACTCACCGTGTCACGCCGTGCTCTCGGCCCGTGCCCTACCTGTGGAGCGCAGCGTCGCTCGCGTAGCGACAAGCGTCTGCCGATGATGTTCGACAACGGTGGCGCATCCGTGAAGTGTGTCGCCTGTGGCGTTCACTCCAACGGGCTGTGGCTCGCAGCCGCTGCTGTCTTCGGTCGTGCTCCGCAGTCCGGTGATGACTGGTCGCGTGTGCGCTCATGGCTTCAAGGCGTGAAGCTGCTGGCTGGTCATGGCGAGCATGTCGAGGTCAACCGTGCTGACCTGGCACCCGTCGTCATCGAGCAGACGCCACCTCCACCTGTTGACCAGGTCGCTGCGCTCCTCCGCTGCTGCCGGCCTGCCTCTACCGATGCAGAGGTAGCCGCCTACCTTGAGCGACGCGGCATCCCTGTCGACGCTCCATGCGGTGCGCTACCCGTGCTCGACGTCTACCCTGACTGGTGGCCGTGGGGTCGCAACTACCCGCTCATGGTCGGGGCGTACGATGGTATGGGGAGTCTACGCTCTTGTCATGCTCGCGCCATCACCGACAACGTGATGGGCAAGACCCGCTGGCCGAGAGGCTACGCTGCTGGCTGGCTCTTCCTCGACCCGTGGCGTGCTCGACCGATGATGCAGGGCAAGCCCAATGAGGTGAGCCAGGTCATTATCGTTGAAGGACTGACGGACTACCTCGCTGCTGCATGCGCTGCCCGAAGTGATGACGCTACCGCAGTCATCGGTGGTGGCGCTGGATCATGGAAGCACCTTGCCTCAGGTCGTGTGCCGGGACACGCTACCGTCTACATCGCCACCGACCAAGACTCCGTAGGGGAGAAGTACGCCAGCGAGATAGCAGATGCTCTCGCGGGGTACAGCCTCCGACGAATCGACCTCTCAAGCTTCGCTACCACGAAGGAACACCACCATGTCGCCTGACCTGCCTAGCCTCCTCGCTGGAGGACTGACTCTACCTGACCTGCTCAACGCTGCGGAGGTCAAACCTACTGACCTCAAGGACGACAAGACCCGCGCCAAGTTGGCGGGATGGGGCATGAAGTCGTTCATCGCTTTCTGCCGAAACGCTTCCGGCAAGCCAAAGGCAGAGGCGATGGTGGAGTGGGCCTCGCTCTGCACGCCGCGATTCATGCTCGCGCTCGGAGCGCAGTGGACGCTAGAGCAAGAGCCGCTCATGCGCGAGGTCTTCCTTCTTGGGCAGAACCCTGGCTGGAGCAAGTGGAGCGCACAGCTCCTCACCATGGTGCGGTCAGAAGCTCGTCGTCTGTCTCTTGGTCGAGGCGGTAAGGCAGGAACGCGTCGCATCACCACGCTGACCGAGAAGATCCGCGCATCACTTGGCGACATCGTTGACGAGATCGATGTCTCTGAAGATGTGACCTGCCCTGTCGGCTTCCGCGTGGATGCCGGCGGCGTGTGGAAGATCGTCACCGACGAGGACGGCAGCGAGCGGTCGGAGAACCTGTGCCGTACGCCCATCCTCATCACCGGCATCATGCGTGACGTCGATAGCGATGGCTCCTACGTCATGCTGCGCTGGCGCTCCAAGGGCCGCTGGCACCAGCATGTCTGCGGGCGCAAGGATGTGCTCGTAGCGTCTGACCTGTCGCAGCTATCTGCGTTCAACGTCCCGGTCAGCAGCAACAGCGCACGCGGGCTGGTCGACTGGTTCGAAGCGTACCTGCACCAGAATGAGGCGGCTATCAACGAGGCTGTGACTGTCGGTCACCTCGGCTGGAACCAGAGCGGCTACATGTGGGGCCGCAACCTCATCACGCCTGACGGTATCGTCATGGCCGACCTCGACACCGGGTCGTGGGACGCTGCGCCTATCCACCTCGACATCAACAAGCCTGGCTTGGCTAGCATGGCGAAGGGCTACTTCCAGCGTGGAACGTGGGATGAATGGTGCAGCATGGTCAGCAGGCTGCGTCAGCACCCGCGCTTCGGACTCGCCATCCTTGCGTCCATCTGCCCGCCCATACTCAAGCATCTGCCTGAGGCTCCTAACTTCTGCATCGACTTCGGTGGAGAGACAAGCAAGGGCAAGACCACGGCGCTGCGCTTGGCGGCGAGCGTGTGGGGTTCACCGAGCGAGCGCGACAACGGTCTGGTGTGGTCGTGGGATGCGACGCAGACATGGATCGAGCGCGCTGCTGCGTTCGTGTGCGACATGCCGCTCATCCTCGATGACAGCAAGCGTGCGAAGCCAGACCGCGTAAGCAGCATCGTCTACGCTGTGGCGCAGGGCATGGGTCGTGGCCGCGCTACGGTGCAGGGACTGCAAGAGCAGACGCACTGGCGCACTGTGCTTCTGTCCACGGGCGAAGCTCCGCTCACGCACTACGCCACGGAGGGTGGAGCTGCTGCACGCATCCTATCGCTGTGGGGTTCGCCGTTCTCCAAGCACGAGCCGCTGGCGCATGGTGAGATTGCACGCCTGACCAGTCGCGACGCGCACCGCTACCATGGACACCTCGGCCCTCGCATCGTGCAGATGCTGAACGACCCTGCGGTGGTGTCGGCCATGCGTGACCAGTACGACCGCAGCGTGGATGGCTTCAGCGACATGCTGAAGTTCAACCCTATCGGTGGACGCATCGCGCAGTACCTCGCCGTGCTCGCGTGTGCGGAGTTCCTGTACCAGCGCACGGGCGCACCGCAGTTCATCCGTAGCCCCATCACGGAGGCATACGGTGGCGTGGCTGCGTCGATGGTGAACGCTGACCGTGCGACCTCGGCCATGCACGACATGCTCTCGTACCTCGCATCGATGCAGGCGAGCCTTGAGAAGGCACCAGGCACGAGCAAGGAGGCTCCACCGCAGGGATGGTCTGGTCGCTGGCAGGGCGGCGACATGTGGGAGTTCATCGGCATCCGTCCCGACATCTGCAAGGATCGTCTGCGCTTCTGGGGCTACGACGCAGCGGCTATCCTTGCTACGTGGAAGGAGCGTGGCTGGACGCGCTGCGATGCGAACCACATCACCTCGACCATGACCATGTCTGGTGCGGTAGTGCGGCTCGTCGTCGTCAAGGCAGAGGCCAAGTACGCAGTGAACAATCAGGCGAAGTTCAAGGTTCTGGAAACGATGGACGAGGCCATCGATGAGCGCCGCGAGGAGATCGCGAGCGAGAGCACAGAGCAGCAGCCGCTCTGGTAAAGCAAGAGGCCCACCCGGCATCTCCGAGTGGGCCTACTTACTGGCGTATCGATGGAAGGCTTGCTGAGCAGAGGCTGATACGCGCATCAACGTGTAAGTAACTCTTACAGGTTGAAGTCGTCGCAGTAACGGACACGAACCTTGCGACGTCCCCAAGCGTTTGCTTCCTCGACCGTAGGCGCGAGGATGTCCAGCCTGTTGCGCTTGCGTACCTTTGAGCCTCTGTCCTGCACGGTCACGCGCTGCCATCGGTGGTCGATGTACAGCTCAAGGCATGTACCGAACGCCCATGCTGGCGAGGCTGCGACGTAGCCGTACTCGTGCTCCGCTCGCAGACCTGAAGCCATCGTGCCCGTGCAGCCATCACAGTTCGCGACGTAGGCTGTCGCAACCATGAACCAGGTCATGCGTTGAACCGTGGGTCAGCAGGGCCATCGACGTAGATGACATCGACCTTGTTGCTGGTGAGGAACGCAGGCCCAGCGTCGCCACCAGCGTAGCCGTTACGCACGCAGTAGACGCGACCGATGCCGGCATGGAAGATGAGCTTGCTGCACATGAGACACGGCTGACCTGTGACGATGAGCCATGCTCCCTCGGTGGATACGCCACGCCTGGCTGCGTTCGCGAGGGCGTTGCTCTCGGCGTGGTGGCACCCAAGCTCTAGCCGCGTGCCAGACTCGACATGCTCGCGCTCGCAGACCGTGCCACCGCACAGCGGATGCGGACTGCCACGGCTCGTGCCGTTGTAGCCGTCCGAGATGACGCTGTTGGTGTGCGGGTCGATGAGCACCGCACCGAACGAACGACGAGGGCAGGGCGACAAGGTTGCTAGGAACAAGCACTGCTCGATCCTGACTCGGAGATGCTTCTCCTTCACGCTGCCTCCAGCGCGGCGACGATGGCTTCGGCTTCGGTGTGAGCATCAACAGTCCATTGTCCTAGGCCGTTCCTCCCCCAGCGTGCGACCCAAAGCCGAGACACTGTCGCGTAGTAAACGTGAGCCTCCGAGCAGCCATGCGCCTCCCGCACCAGCGCGAGCAGGCATCCCAGCGTTGCTGGGTCGGTGAGGTCGGGCAGGTCGCTAGGATGCGTGAACTTCAGCATACCTTCCGTCATGCGGACGCTATCGATGACCTTCATACCCGGAATCCATCGCCAGCCACGGCACGCGACGGCGCGACGGGCGAGCGCGATCTGTTCTTCGGTCATTCTTCCTCCTCGCGGTGGTGCTCGCCGCGTTCGATGGCGTCTGCCCGTTCTTGCATGGTGTAGGCAGCTATCGGAAATCCATCGCGACGGTGCGAGACCGCTTCTTTCCGCAGCCACGCCACCACGGCGGCACGATCCAGCGCCGTAGCCTTGTCGCGGGCGAAGTCGTATGCCTGTGCAAGGTCTGCGTTATCGAGGTGGCGCTCGGCGCGAAGCCGCTCGACCTCTGCGACGAGCGCGTCCATGTCAGCGCGAGCCGCCACGAGAAGCGGGATCGTTTCGCGCTCGCTGTACTGCGGGATGATCGTCGCCACGATGCAGTTAGGCGCGTCAGCCTGCACCAGAGCAACGCAGTTTCCGTCGATGCTCCGACGGACGATCATTGGTTTCCACGGGCCGGGAGCCGCCGCAGCCAAGCGGCCCTTGATGGCGTCTAGATCGATCATGCTTTCTCCTCGGATGCCTTGGTGGTTACGACAAGCTCACGCAGTATGGAGCGGAGCCGCTTCCTGTCTACGAAGCGCCGGCACCGGTAGGTCACGCCTGGAAACTTGGCATCACGGATAGCCACGGCATCACCAAGGCGACCCGTGTATGCGCGGCGTACGACCTGAGCTAGGTCAGGCCGGTCACCGATGACGAGCAGCTCGCGGCCCTCGACGCTTGGCACACGCTCGCGTGCAGCAAGCAGGCCCTGCATCGTCGCGTAGACCCACGCCTCTGCCTCGTTGCTGACCCAGCTCTCGATGGTGAACGCCTCGCCTACGCCACCGTCAAGCGCGATGGTGTACGCGCCTGCGCGCATGTCGTCGTACCATTCAGCATGGACGGCGACGATCACGGCCACCGTCCGATGCGCCTAGCGATGCGTGCGACTACGTCGAGCAGATACTGTGTGATGTCTACTAGCATTGCTTCTCCTTTATGTGACACTATGTGTCAGACAACTCTTCAGCCTCGACAACTGTTACGTTATCGATGCTGCCTTGCTGGAAGGCTGCGCGGACGACACGGTTTTGCGCGGCCACGCACGTAGACTCTACGCCAGCCTCGTCATCGAGCGCGGTCAGACCATGGTACGTCCATCGCCACGACTCTGCGTTGACCTGGCTTACGTGACCGATGGTGCCGTCAGGCATCGTGATTGTCCACGCGTAGTCGATAGTGCTTCTCCACCTCATCCCTCACCTCGTGCTGCGCGGAGGACGCAGTAGCGCATGTACGTGGTCACGGGCATGCTGGCTCGTTCAGCTGCTGCTACGATCTCTGCGCGCTCGGTCGCGTTGACCATGACGTTGAGCTGGAACGCGCGCGACCGCGTCTGACTCCAGCGTTCCGAGTCGCTGCTCTTCTTCTTGGGTTCGTCGGTGCGTGCGGGCATTAGGCTTCTCCTACGGACTGGTCGCTGAGGTTGGTGAGCATGTCGGACGCGATCCTGAGCATGACCAGGCATGCGTGGCCGTTGCTGTGCTCGTCGTCAAGCTCCAGCAGCGCGCAGAGGATGAGGTTGCGCGCCACGTTCATGGTGCTTCTGTCGTCAGGCCTGGTGCTGAAGGTGATGCGGTGCTTGCGCACGGTTGCTCGGTTGGCACGGAATGAACAGGTCATAGGACTCCTTCCTGCTAGGCAGGCTCTCGCGTCGTCACGCTGGGTGGCGGCGCGAGCGTCTGACTAGGTAGGCTTGTTCATGGACAGCGCGTGCTCGATGTACCGGATAGCGCGCTCGCTGGCCTGAACCGCGCCGATGTCGTAGCCACGGCTGTAGCTGCTGTCGTGCATGTTGTCGTATGTGTTGCTGTTGTACAGCTCGATGTCTTGCTTCAGCAGCGAGATGGCTGCGCGAAGCGCGTAGATGGTGTCGTCGGTCATGGTGCTACTCCTTCGTCAGGGTCAGGGGTTCAAGCGCGGGACGGCCCTCGCTGTCGTAGAAGGCAGGGTGACGCATGGCCTCGCGGAGGATGCGCGCTGCGTCAGGTGAGCGGACGCGTACCTTGCCAACCATGGTGAGCCAGCGCAGGTAGCGCAGGCGCGCGCGGCGCATGTCGCGCCAAAAGACTGCGTTGCAGTGGTCAGGGCTGGCCCACACCGTGACGGATGCGTCACCCATTGCCGCGCTCCTCACGCCAGGTCGCCGCGTCCCACTCAGACTGATTGAACACGGCCTCGTCCATCTGCTCGGTCGCCCAGTCGGGCCACACCTGTGCGGTCAAGGTGGCGCGGAGGTCTGCGCTGTCCGTGTCCACGCTGACGACGTCCCAGCTGATGGACTGCGCGGCCCACTCCTCGATGCTCTCGTCCACGAGGTAGTATCGGACGCGGACATCTGCGGCGCTGCTCTCGTCAGGCGCGGTGATCGTGACTGTGCATGTGCTCGTCATGGTGATGCTCCGTGGTAGGGAGGGTGATCCTGCTAGGCAGGCTCTGAACATGCGCGGGACGCATGGTCAGCGGCTGACTAGACGAGGCTCTCGCGGACGTCGCGCAGGAGGATGTAAGCCGCGTTCGCGAGATGGCTACGACGCTCGTCCGTGCCGCCAAGACCAGCGGCGTGGCCGGTGAGATTCTGCGCGAGGGAGAGGCGCTGGTCAAGCGTCTGCGCCTTGTCCCAGCATTCGCGCGAGTCTTGCGCGGTGAAGCCTGCGTCGATGCAGCTGTTGATGAAGAGCGTACGGTTGTCGGTCATTGTGGGTGCTCCGTGGTAGGGAGGGTGCGCGGCTCGCTTGCCGCATTCAGAGTGTAGCCTGTCTATGGACTGCGTCAAGGCTAATCGTGCAAGATGTTGTAGGCGCAGAGCGCCAGCGTGCGCGCGTCCTCATACGTGCCGTACTCTGTCTCGTCGCACGGAGCTGCGTGGCCGTGGGTGAGGACATGCAGCTCCGCGCTGCCGTCAGGCGAGACGCGCGCGAGCACCTGATACTCGCCGTCGCATGGCGTGCGGCCAAGGTCGACCAGGTTGCCGCCAAGGTCGCGCGCCTGGATGCCATGGTAGGCCACCGCGAGGACTACGTTAGTGCTCGTCATCGCGACACGCGCGAGAGGTAGAGGGGCAGGGTGCCGAGCGTCATAGCGGCGGCGCAGGTGGTCAGGATGTAGAGGAAGGCGACCATAGGTGAAGCTCCGTGGTAGGGAGATGGTGAGACTAGGCGCGCGCGCCGTATGCCAGCGTGACCCAGCCAGCTGCGAGCATGACAGCTCCAGCTGCGAGCGACGTCAGGAGCGAGAATCCGGCGTAGGAATACTGGGCCGCGACGTTAGCGGCGATGAAGACGTTCATAGCGTGAAGCATGGTAGACCTCGGTAGGTTGGTGAGCCCTGCTAGGCAGGCTCCAGACATGCGCGCGTGTCGCATGCCTAGCGTCTGGCTAGCGGCTCAGGTCGTGACGAACGCGAGGACGTAGCCGCCGTCAGGAAGCGCGCCCATTGCGTATGCGCGGGCTTCGTCGTCGCTGAGCCAGCCGTACTTACGGGCGAACGCGAGCGCGGCGGCGTGGTGGTTATCGAACGCGTTCAGAGCGTGGTCATACGGAACCGTCACGCTACCGGCTGCGGCGGTAGCCTTGATGCGTGCTCCGCGAGAGTTCGTCGGCGCAAGGTACTTAGTGGTGATGGCCTGAAGTGCGTAGGTAGGCGCGGGCATTGGTGGACTCCGTGGTAGGGAGGGGGTGGTTCCTGCTAGGCAGGCTATAGCAACGTGGCGCGGGCTACGTTGCTATCGTCTGACTAGGTGAGGCTTGCGAGCCAGGGATGAAAGAGACGAATCCTCGGAAGGTCTGCAATGAAGGCGCGAACCATGGTGTCGACGTCGCCTGTGCAGCTGAACGACGTCACGTAGTCGTAGTCAGCGACGCCGTTCGTTACCGTGCGGCGCTGAATGAGCAGGTCATGCTCTTGACGGCCGTCTTCATGCGTCGTCGTATAGAGCTTGCAAACCAGGTCGTTCATACCGTGTTCGCGTAGAGCTTGACCGAAGCTGCGTAGGTCGTTCGCGTCCATCTTGTCTTCCGTGGTAGCGTCGGCGCTTCATCGCCCCGACATTCATAGTATGGCCTGTCTGTAGACTGAGCGCAAGGGCAAGACCGAAAGAAAGTGAAAGAAAGTTGTAAGTGTTCGGAATGATTGCATAACCAGCATAACCACCTTTGGTTAGACTTTGGTTATCCAGATTCCTTAACGATTCCGATGGGATGCACAAAAGCTAACCGTACGCTAGCGATAGTATGGGGGTAGAGCTGTAGCATTCTCTCCCCCCCTATACGCACCTACACGCACCCTAGGGGGGAGAGAGGGGGTCGCACGAGATCCCCTATCTATAGTGGTTAGAACGGTTATGGAGTATAGGTAGAGAGTGTAAGTCTATGGAATGATTGAGGTAATCGGCTATTTCGTCGTAACCGAGGGGCTTAACCGTTTGGTGATGTAGGCCAGCAGCGCATTCTAGGGCTAACGGAATAGCGGGAAACACTCGTGCGTTGCGACGGTTTGGGGATGGTCAAGAGGGTTGACTATCTCATGCGCACTATAGTGCGTAAGCCACCTGGTAGAGCCCTGTGCCGCCTTCCGCGCTTGCTCCACCTTGCCGTCCCTTGCTCTCCCTTGCTTCCGAACTGGGCCGCGTGTTGCCAAACCTGGAAAGTAGGCGTTGCCGTTCTTGGCAAGTTGCCGTCATCAGCAAGTCGGTGTTGCCGAGCGTGGCGATTGCCAGGAGTGGAAAGTAGCTGTTGCTGAAATTGGCAAGGGGGGGCCCCTCCCCCCCAGCGGTCGGCGTTTGTTTTTGTTGACCCTCCCGTGCATTCGCACTCACTCCCCAATGGGGCCATACCCTTGCACCTCCTCCACCACGGGTTACCTTCTCTTGCCCTAGATCACCTGTTCCTACATAGGGCACATACGGAGACAACATGACCGACATCTGCGGAGCGCCTACCATCTCTCCTGCTCTCAAGGGCAGTCCTTGCCAGCAGCTCGCACGCAACTGCCACTACGCGCCGCACAAGGCTTGGCGAGCGGAGCAGGCTTACCAGGCGTACCTGTCTACCACCTCACCTGGTGAAACCTCTTCTGCTGTCGCTCACCCGAAGCACTACAACGTGGGCCGCATCGAGGTCATCGACGCGATTGAGGCGTGGTCGCTCGGCTTCAACCTCGGCAACGTGGTGAAGTATGTAGCGCGTGCCGACCACAAGGCTGCGCCTGTTGAGGATCTCAAGAAGGCATGCTGGTACCTCATGCGCGAGATTGAGCGTCGGGAGAAGGCGTGAAACTAAAACCTTTCTGGGCGTATTATGGGGGAAAGTGGCGAGCGGCCCCAAAGTATCCAGAGCCTGTTTACGACACGATCATTGAGCCGTTCGCGGGTGCTGCTGGCTATTCGCTTCGATACCCAGACCGCAACGTCATCCTAGTTGAGCGAAACCCAAAAGTCGCGGCAACGTGGCGATACCTACTCCGTGCGTCCGCATCAGATGTGCGTGCCCTCCCGCTGATGCAGCCTGGGCAGACTGTCGATGATCTCGTCGTATGCGAAGAGGCGCGGTGCCTTATTGGGTTTTGGATGAACAAGGGTGCAGCAACACCATGCAAGTCACCGTCACGGTGGGCTACGGCATACCCAGACCAGTCGTGGGGCGAACACATACGCGAACGCATCGCATCGCAAGTGGATAGCATCCGGCACTGGCGGCTTATCGAAGGCAACTACACGGACGCGCCTGAAGTAGAAGCGACATGGTTTGTTGACCCGCCATACATCAAGGCAGGTAAGTATTACCCGACGAAGGTAGAGTCGTTCCAAGATCTTGCCGACTGGTGCCGCACACGTATCGGTCAAGTGATGGTGTGCGAGAACGATGGAGCAACGTGGCTACCATTTCAGCCGTTTGTCTCCATCAAAGGAAATGAAAGTCGCACAGGTGGTCGAGTTAGCCGAGAGGCGTTGTGGACGAACTGGTATGAACGCGGCGAGCACCGCAAGGAGAAGGCATGACTGACCTGACCGAGCTTGAGGCTCTGATCGCTCTGAACGAGTCGAAGCAGATCTACGTTTCACCAGCGGTGAAGGAGCTGATCGCTGAACTAGACGAGACGCGCAGATGGCTTGAAGCAGCGTGTGCCGCAGAGAACCTAAACGCGCTTGAACTTACGAACGAGCGTGAACGCTTCGCGTCCTATCGCGCTTTTGTCCACCACACGCTGACGCGTGAGGCAGACCTCGCCTCTGGTCTTGGCCTGCTTACGCCACCTGAACGGCTACGCGACTTGGCGTCGCTGTTGGAGAAGGCTTGACCCACCCACACGCGAACCTTCCTCATCACATCTACGTGAACGTGGACAACCGCTTCCTTGGGCCTAGCATGCCTGCCGGCGTGACTGCTGGCATCTGGCACGGTGTGTACGCTCGCGAAGGCCAGGTGCTGATGTGCCATGTGCTCTTGGAGTCGGGTGCGAACTGGAGCGGCCTGCCGCTGCACGCGCTGTCGTTCACGCATGACTTCAGCCTGCCTGCGGAGCACATCATGCCGTGGGGAGCGATGGGCACCAACACCGTGGTCTGGTCAGCGAGCTACCTGCTCGGCCTTGCGTGCGAAGTCAATGCGCCGTTCAAGGCTGCTGGCCGGCACACCGGAATCGTCATCGACTGGATGGATGGCTTCTCGCAGTACCCGCAGGAGCACAAGCCGCTCAACCTCATCGTGCTGGACACGGGGCAGTTTGCGCTGCTTCCCAACAACTACATGACGCTCAAGGATGCGCACTTCGTCAACCCCGAAGCTCGTGAGAACATCAAGCACTACCGTCGAGGCGAGACAGTCTACTGGGAGAAGGCATGACCACAAAGCCTCTTGTCGTAGTGGCCTACGGTGGTGGAACGAACAGCACAGCTCTGCTGGTGGGCCTACATGAACGCGGAGAGCGTCCTGACCTGATCTTGTTCGCAGACACGGGTGGAGAGAAGCCAGAGACATACGCGTACCTTGACGTACTCGACGCTTGGCTAGCCAAGGTCGACTTTCCTCCGTTGATTCGCGTTCGGCATGCACGAAAGGACGGAACGGTTGAGACGCTTGAGGATCGAAGCATCAACACCAAGAGCCTTCCCAGCATCGCCTACGGCTACAAGGCATGCAGCGAGAAGTGGAAGCGCCGCCCGCAGGACAAGTACGTGAACAGCTGGCAACCTGCCAAGGATGCCTGGTTTGCGGGAGAGAAGTGCATCAAGCTGATCGGGTACGATGCTGACGAGGATCGTCGTGTCGCAAATGCTCCTAAAGAGGACAACAAGTACATCTACAAGTACCTCTTGTACGAATGGGACTGGGATCGTCGTGACTGCGTAGACGCGATCAAGCGTGCAGGTCTGCCTCTTCCTGGTAAGTCTGCATGTTTCTTCTGCCCTAGCAGCAAGAAGCGTGAAGTTCTTGATCTGAAGCGCAAGCATCCCGAACTGTACGAGCGGGCCTGCGCGATAGAGAAGAACGCCAACCTAGACACGGTGAAGGGTCTTGGTAGGAACTGGGCATGGAGTGATCTTCCTGCGCTTGCTCCGTACCAGCAGGCGTCTCTGCTAGATCCTGAAGACATTCCATGCGGATGCTTCGACGGAGGTGATGAATGACCAGGGATGAACTCCTCTACAAGTGGCAGGCTCCGCAGCCTGTGCTTGACTGCGGTCATGTGCGACTTGTGGACGTCATGGGCGACGACGAGCGCATCGAGCAGGTCGCGCGTCTTTCGTACGGGAAAGGTACGAGGTCGGTGTCCGACAGGAGGCACCTCCTCCGTTACCTCATGCGGAACCGGCATACGTCTCCGTTTGAGCAGGCTGTGATCACGCTCGACATGAAGATGCCGATCTTCGTGGCGCGTCAGCTCATCCGTCACCGGACTGCGTCGTACAACGAGCTTTCTGGTCGGTACTCCGAGATGCCTGAAGAGTACTACATCCCTGACGAGCGCCAGGTCTGCTTCCAGTCCACCGACAACAAGCAGGGCCGTGGCGATACGCTGACCGACATGGACGCTGGCGAGATGGCCGACCTCATGGGTGCGAGTGCGGACAACGCGTTCCGCGACTACCGCATCCTCCTTGAGGAAGGCGTCGCCCGCGAGACGGCTCGCATGGTGCTGCCGCTCTCGACGTACACGCAGTGGTGCATGACGATGAACCTGCACAACCTGCTGCACATGCTCGCGCTTCGGCTCGACCCGCACGCGCAGTGGGAGACGCGCCAGTACGCAGAGGCCATCGCGGACATCGTGGCCGACTGGGTTCCCTTGGTGTGGGAAGCCTTCTGCGACTACCGCATCAACTCCGTCACGTTCAGCCGCATGGAGATGGACGTCCTCCGCGCCATGCTTGCTGGTCAGGCGACCGATCTCGACGCGCTCTCCGAGCGCGAGAAGAAGGACTTCTTCAAGAAGCTCCAGTTGACGGACGAGTCCTGAGGAACTAGATGGACTGTGCAGCCGAAAGGTTGTGGGTCTGTCTCGTTGTTCGGTTCAGGTGGAAGCCACATCCGTAGCAATACGGGTGTGGTTTTTACGTTTTGCCGAGCAGCTTGTCGAGGAGCACCTTGTCCTCTTCCGTCTCCGCACGCACGGCATGCTCGGTTTCTTGCACGGTGCGACCGTACTGGTGCGGGAAACGGCGCTCAAGCACCCACGCAGCGGCCTTCCAGTCCTGCGTATCCTTGTCGAAACCGGCAGAACCGGTGGCTGCTCCACCTACGACCTCCAGCATCGCGAGCGCAGCCTCTGCTTCTGCCGCCATGACGATGCGGTACGCCTCTGCGAACGGGCCTTCGCCAGACTCACCGTTGCGGATCCACTTGTCGATCACGCCAGGCGTGATGCCGGCAGACCCAGCAGCGAGCTGACGGGTCAAACCAGCGGCGATTGCACGCGCAACCTTGTGGACGACGATGGTATCTGGCGCTTTTTCCAGCGGAGAAGGCTTCTTCGGGATGATCTCGATGCTCCGCATGGCTGAACGTGCAGCGATTGCGGCCTCAACGACCTCTCCGATCTCGTGAGACTCCACAAAACTCGCCCGAACCTTGTAGGCTTGAGCGATCTTGCGCTTGATCTGGCGCTTTGACGGTCGAAAGATGGGCTTCTGCTTCGGTTCGGTGGTGTTTTCGCTCACTTCTTGCTCTCCGAGCGCACGATTCGGGTGGCCCAGGCGTAAGCGGTGTCGCCGCCCCACAAAGCCCACGCGATTGCGCCGGCAGATGGGTAGCCTTCCGTGCCTGGTCGGAATCCCTTACCCTGCTTGTCGACTTCGTGGCGTCGAAAGAACGAATACATGCGCTTTACGGTGGAGATCGGGAAAGAAGAGCCGTTCGCGAGGTCGCGAGCGCGGGCAACACCGACCTCGGTGCCGCCACGGTTGTACTCCTTGCGCCACTCCAGCCCTTTACGAGCGTTGCTGCCTGCACCAGGAGGCGGCTTGTAGGTCTTCTCGGCCATTAGTGACTCCTCAAGAGTTCACGTACCTGTTCGTGAGACATAGCGTCAACATCGACGCCTTGGTTGGCGAGTGCTGCACGGGCGATGGACACCTGAAACGGATCCGCGATGCCCTTGATCATCTTGTCGTTCGCACGCTTGATGCTGAGCTGCTGACGCTCAAGCGTTGCCATCCCGTCCAGTGCAGTCTGTCCACCTTCGCGCAGGATCACACGCGCCTTCGGACTGTCGCGAACCATCGACAGAAGCTGAGCACGACTGGTCGTGTCAGACTGCTCAGGAGTGATCAGACCATCCGCAAGCGCGACGGCTCGCAGGTCTTCTTCAGGGATGGACATGGCGCTCTTCTCGATGATGGCGTCACGGTAGACGCGCTGGGTCTGCGCCTCAATGTCGGCCTTAGCTTCACCCTTCTGCACCGCTTCGCGACGGATGCCTTCAGCGGTGAGCGGAACCTCCATGCGAGATCCAGCACCCTGACCGTATCGAACGATGTTTCCGATGATCTTGCCAGTCTGACCGGCCTCGATCTTCTGAACGGAGACGTTCTTCGACGCCATGCCTGCAAGAGACTTGCGCATCTGACGGATGATGTCTGCACGAACGCGCTCGTCTGTCTCTTCAACGAGCTTCGCCTGCATCTCGATCATGTCGCCAGTAACGGAAACACCGCCAAGAATGGCGACGACATCCGGCATCAGCGCACGCATGGACACTGCGGTGTGCTTCGGAACGTAGTAGCCAGGCTCGACCTTGGTCTGGACAGATCCGAACTCCGTCTCGACCATGTTCACGGTCGTGACCTTGTTCTCAAGCACGGCCAGTCCCATCGAGTGCAGCATCTTACCGGTGGTGTCGTCAACGCGGATTGGAGCGATGTTCGTGATGTTGTCCTTGTCGTAGGACTTCAGCACGGTTTCGGCAATCGCCTGAGCTGCAGGCATGAACCCGATGGGATCTCCAACGATGTCTACGATGTTCTCCGTGACCTTGTTCGCACGCAGCGGGTCTTCCTTGCCGCTCACCATGTCAGCAGCCACGCCCATGAGGTTCGTCATGGCGATGGGCCGCATGAACGCGTACAGGTTGCCGTCATCTGGCGGCTGGATGTACGTGTACTTGTCTTCGTCACCGATCTTGTTCTTCGGGTCGAGGTAGTCGTTGTAGATCGACCACGACTGAAGCTTCGCGTCAGCGACGACAATGGCGTACGGAGCACGGTAGCGGCTGTACTCGTCAGGCTCAAAGAACACGGGAGGCTTCGGCTGGAAGTAGTCCGTGAACGTGCTGAACAAGTCGAGGCGCTCGTCGCTGCTGTACGGTCCAGACTCACGCACGGTGATGGGATCAAGACCAGCAGTCTTCGCGTTCTCGATGGCCTGCACGTAGAGCGGGTAGAGCTTCTCGCCTTCGGCTCGCGTCTCGTCGTCCTTCTTCATGCTCTCTACGTCGAAGCCGTACATGTCGTGCTGCTCAAAGTAGAACGAGGCAAGGTCAGCCAAAGCCTTCTTGCCGCGAGTCCAACGTCCGAACCGGTAGCCAGCGGCAGCAGCAGCGTAGGCACCCTTGAGACGAGAGCCATCCGTCGTCATCAACCGCATGACGCGGATCATGTTGCTCTTGTCGTAGGCCCAGAATGGGTTCAGGACGTTCATGATCCAGTTGCGTTCGATGGGATGCAGGTTCGCGCTGTAGTCCATGAACGCATCCGTCACCTGACGAGCGGTGTCCTGCGCGATCTTACGAGCGCCTTCCTCTCCAACCTCAGCCAAGCCACCAGCCTTGCGGATGTTCTCCTGCACGAGCGTGGCGTAGGCACCCCAGCGCTTGCGTGAGGTAACGAGTTCACCGATCTCCTTGGTCTGCTCGGTGAACACCGTGGCGTACCAACGAGAACCGCTAGAACGGAACGTCTTGTCGAGGTCGCGAGCGATGTCTGCAGACTGCATCGTCTCGCCAACGCCTTCGCGAGTACCGATCTGCCAGAGCGCCTCGCCAGTCAGGCCAGTACCAGGGATGATGTCAGCAGAACGGTTCATCACCTTGGTGGCGTCAGTCCCAAAGCCAGACAGCATGAGCCAGTCTTCGACCTTCGCTACTGCGCCCATCACGTTCTGTGCGCTCGTACCTGCACGCGCACCGCGAACAAGGTCAGCGATGCCTGTTCCGATGCTTACACCGTACACGGTGGGGAGCATGTTGAGCGCACCAGCAGCAGCGGTACGAACAGCAGCAGCCGTGCCAATACCGACAGCGACCTGGTCTGCGTCCTGCATGGTGTTGTTGTAGTAGAAGCCAGTACGCGGGATGAGCGTTCCGTAGACGATGTAGCGCTTGTACGCGCTTGAGTAGCCAAGGTCAGAACGAGTACGGGTCGCAGAGATCATCTGCTCGATCGTCTTGTTGAGTTCGAAAGCCACTGGCGCAGGCAAGAACACTTTGCCAGCGTAGACATCAGCAAAGGCATCAAGTGATGCAGCCTTGCCAGCACCGATGCTGACGTCAGCAGCAACCTCTGCGGCTGTAGCATTGATGGCCTGCACGACACTACGTCCAGCGATGGTGTTCGTAAGGTCAGACAGTCGCGTGATCGGAAGGCTGCTATCCACAGCGCTCGACATGATGGACAGCGCAAGCTCACGGCCTCGCGCAGCATCGCGACCCGTACCACCCTTGAACCACGCTTGGATCTGTGCAGCCTCCTTACGGGTGAACAGCGCACCAGCGCTAAACGACTCGGTGATGGCTGCATCAGCAACAGACTGCGCTGCGACAGACTGGATGAGCTGAAGATCGCCAACAGCACGGTCACGCGTAGGAATGCCTGAACGACGCGTGTACTCGTAGACAGCCTGCGAGAGTTCTTGCGTAGACGGAGCGCCTTCACGCACGATCTTCTTGAGCGCTTCCTTCGCTACATCCGACAGATCATCTACGTTGTCAACGTAAGCGAAGGCAACACCTTCAACAGCACGCTCGTTGAGGCGACCGTCCTTGGTAGCAGCCTGCCAAGTAGATCCGTACTTGGATGCGTCGATGTCGCTCATCGCGACAGTAAGAATCTCTGCAGGATCCTTCGCGTTCTGCCGACGAACAGCATCGATGATGATGCGGTTGGCCTCTTCCTCGTTCAGTCGGATGTTCTTGTTCACCTCACGCAGCGACTGCGGAATGGTGGACTCAACAACCTGACGAGCAGGCCCAGCGAGTCGAGCAACACCACGGATGTACTCGGCAACGCCTCCGCGAGCGACAGCGTTGCGACGGATCTCCTCGCGGACTTCCTGCTCAAGAGAAGGCTTGAGACGTCCTTCCTCTCCAGCCTTCTTTGCAATGACGCGCTCTTCAGCGAGGATCGCTGTGGACTCACGACGAGCAGCCTCAAGCCGGTCGGCCATCTTGCGACGAGGATCGATGACGTCTTCAAAGACATCGCCAACCATGCGCTTGTACTCTTCAGCAGCTATCGCGGCCTTCTGCTGATCAACGACTTTTGGTCGAAGAGCATCCTTGGCAGCATCAAGATCAGCGATCTTCTGCTCAAGTTGCTGGATACGGGCCTGCTGGATCTTCCCGCGAGGCACAGCGGCGCGAGCATCATCAAGCGCCTTGCGAGCCTGGTCAAGTCGCTCAAGCGCATCGCTACGTCGCATCGATGCAGTTTCGACAGCCGTGAGCTTGAGTCTTCCGACACGACGACTACGCTCGCTCAATGGCTTCGTAGCAGCAACCTTTACGGCAGGCTCTTCAGGAGGCTTGCCCATGACGAAGACCTTATCTGTCGCACGGTCTACGTCAGAGATCTCTGCAGGAATCGCAGCGACTTCATCTTCAGGCACGACGTTCGGACGCGTGATCTGACGGTCGATTGCTGGAGTGTCCATGAGGTCGGCTTCGGTGAAGAAGTCGAAGTCTTCAGGCGTAGGACGCTTTGGAGGATTCAACTCGCCATAGACATGCTGGTTCAGATCCTCGGAGTAGCGAAGCTCTCCAGCGAGATCACCAAAGATCTCAGCCTCACTAGCCGCAAGATCGGCCCACTCAGATTCAAGCATCGGTCGGTAGTACGGGATCTCTCCACCCTTAGACCCAAACCGAATGTCGAAGGCGCGGCCACGCTCGCTCAACGCTAGGTCATCAACAGGCACCTCAATGGTGCGGCCTGTACGTCGAGGCCAGCGCTCTCCAGTAGAGAACTCGTGAATGTCCACGACAGCATAGAGCTTGTCGTCTTTCTTCACAGCTCCGACGACGCTTCCCATGAAGCGGTCACCAACGAAGCCTTCCTCTGCAAAGCGAGTCGTACCATCCGGCATGACCACGTACTGCTTTATAGGCCCAGCACGGCGAGCAACATCTGGGTTGCGAACCTCAACGACGTCATCCATGCGCACGACGCCAGGTGGCACACCATCTGGTGCAGACCTGTTGAGCAGCCATCGGTAGTAGACGTTCTCACCACGAGCACGAGGAACGTCAGGTCGAGCAGCAGCGTCTGCATCGAACTTCGCGTAGACCTCGTCAAGACCACCCTTGTCGAAGGACTTCTCAACCGTGATGTAGTCCTTGAGTTCTGGGATGCCCATGCGTCGTGCAAACTCAGCACGCGCAGTATCGTTACGAACGCTACCTGACTCCAAGAACTCGCGCAGGCTCTTTGCACGCGGATCACCGCTAGCTTCGTACTGCTTCAGCACAGGCTCAAGAGCCTTTCGGTGAGCAGGGCCGTCCTGCATGATGTACTTGGCGTTGTTGTTCTGCGTACGCGTGCGATGAAGGTTGTACGAGTGCTTCTTGTTGGGCACGTACTTCGGATCAGGACGCTGCGTCATCAGCAGGTCGTAGCGATCCATCGGCTCGCCAGAGACAGCGAACGGATACTTTCGGTTCTTGCCGTAGCGCATCTCGATGATGCGACGCTTGATCTTGTCGGTGACGCTTTCACCAAGCGCAATCTGCGCAGCACGCAGTCGTTCAGATTCAGTTTGAACGACAAAAACAGAAGCGTCAGCGTCATTCACCACCGTGGAGGTGATGTCTCCTGCGATGTCTGCATTGCTAGCATCAGCGAAAGCAGCAGGAGACACATCAACCGTAGGAGCAGGCACACGCTGCGCAGCAAGACGCTCTGCGATCATCTCATCGAGAACACGCTTCACAGCCTCTCTCGGAACCTTGATCTTGCGAGCACGGATGAGATCTGAAGATGCCTGTCGAGCAGTCTCTACAGCATCATCAAGATCTGCCTTGAACCTGTCGAGCTGAACAGCGCCTTCTTCAATAGCGATGTTCTTCTCAAGGATGCGGTTGATCTCGACCTCAGCTTCAATCTGCTTACGCACGAGATCATCGTACTTCCGCTCAAGAATAGAAGCGGCTTCACCAAGCTTCTCTGCGTCCATCTTCTGAAGCAAACGCAGGATGTCGAACGGATCTGCTACACCTTCTTTCATCAACCCGTCGATCACGACACGAACAGCGTCGTTCTGCTCAAGCGCTGCAACGATGTCGTTAGCAAACACCTTCTCTGCAGTAGTAGCGCTCTTGCTTGTACGGCCCTTGAGGAAGTCAGACAGAGACTCGATGTTTGCAATCGTACGCGCATCCTCAGGTGAAGCAAGAACGCCACCCATCGCACGCTTGACCTCAGCAATGTCGATGTTCGACGCAGACGGAACGATGCGAGCAACAGGCTCTACGTCACTCACTCGGTCGATGTCTCGACCAAGCATAGGAGACTCCAGCATCTCACCAAGAGCATTCTTTGACGCATCGTGAATGGCTTGAGCGATAGCCTCAGGGTTTGCCTTGAGCAGGTCGTCAGCCTTTCGGATACGACGCTCACCAGCAGAGATAGCAGAGCTAAACTCTCCGATAGACTTCTCAAGCTCCTTGATCTTGGTCAGGGTGCTCGGAGTCGGAGGCATAGCCTTGGTGCTGGCAAGTTCAGCACGCGCAGTCTCGCGAGCAAGCTTTGCTTCATCGACAGCCTGCTGCGCACGGTCACGGATGCCGGTGATGTCGTCAACGACGGTGTCTGCATCACGCGAGGCTAGGATGCGGAACTCATCGTCAGCGCCAGGAACCTTTCGCTCAACAAGATCAGTCTTGATCATGTCGAGTGCGTCGTTGAGCAGCCCATTGTCAGAGACGTTCTTCAGGAACTTGCTGCGATAGACCGTAGCTACAGCAGGGTTCGCAGCATCGAGGCCGATGTTGACCTCTGCAGGAACGTACGGGAGAGAAGACGAGATGCCGGTGCTTGTAGCGACCTCGCTGACGAGCTTCTTCGGATCCTTCGTCGTCTGATACGTGGAGTATGCGCGCTTCGCGATCTCCTTGGTGCGGGTAAGCGCATCAGGAATCTCTGCTAGAGGAATGACGCGGCTCTCACCAAGCGCATCGTCCCACACTCGGATCTTTCCAGTGCTAGCCATCTTGACTGCATCAGACACGTTGAGTCCGATCTCACCAAGACGCGAAGCGCCAGCGGCCACGCCAGCAACAACTGGAGCAGCAGCGACCTCAAGACCTGGTGCAACGATCTCAGCAGTCATGGCTGCAGCAATCACAGCAGACGCCATGATGCGGTCTTGCATGCTGCTTTCACTAGACAGAGCGCTACGGATCTTGTCGTTCTCAAGAACATCAGCGAGTACGGTCTGTCCACGCTGAATGCGAGCAAACGGATCGCCTCCACCACCAAGTACACCTGACACAACAGCAAGCGGAGCATCGATGTCTCGCAGCACCGTCATTGGGATGCTCTCAATGCGGACAGCCTCGCCACCAGCAGTGACGACTTCCTGTGGCAAGAAGACGCGGCCCATCTCCTTCAAGCCTTCAACGGTGCCTTTCTTGAAGGCTTCGTTGACGCTATCAACCGATACGAGTCCAGCGCCAGCACGGAAGACTGGATGACCGATGACGCGGAGGTTGTCGATGACATCGTTCGCAGCGAACTCTGCCTGCTCACGGTACGACTTGTACGCAGCAGGATCCGTGTTCTTGAGCTTGTCTAGGCCACGCTGAACCATGTACTCATCGGCGTACTTCTCCTTGAAGTCGCGGATGATCTTCGGTGCGATAGTCTCGGTCTTCTTGCCTTTGAACTGCTTCATCTGACGGTCAACGTCTTGAAGCAGTCGGTTCGTCAGAGGATCAGCAGACTTCGTTTCGCGCTCGCGAACAAACTTCTCAAGCCGGTCAAGGCGCTTCAGTTCTTCATCAACAGCAGCGCTACGGTCTACTACTGAAGGAGCGGTACGAGTCAGCGTTCCAACAGCAGCAGGAACATTCATCAGCGCAGTAAGAGGACTCGTCAGCGCTGGCTTCTTCGCAACATTCTCTACGCCTGGGATCTTGAACATCACAGACTCTGCAGCGCGACGACGAATCTCTTGAGGATCCAGCGTCTCTCCTGCAGCCTTCGCACGCCTCGCGATTGCAGCCTGCGCAGAGTAGAAAGACTTCAGCTTCTTCCTAGACTCATCAAACGCCGTTCCGCTCATTACGTCTGCTTGGTCGAAACCGGTATCGACAAGTTCAGACGCAGCCTGTCCAGCAGCAGGAACGGTAGCTGCTGCGGCCTCTGCCTTCTTCTCTTCCTTGACGCGCTGCTGTGCGACTACTCGCTCAGCCTCTGCTGGTGCGATGATGGGCTTCGGAGTCGCAGCACGAAGAGCTTGCTCAGTAGTTGGCGTCTGCTTGAGATCGATGACAAGAGGCTTCGGTGCAGCAGGCTTCCTGACCTTCGGTCGTGCGGCCACGGGAGTCTTGGCCGTAGGCGCAGTCGGAAGCGCAGCCGTAGGCGTCGGTGCAGGCGCAGCGACAGGTTCAGGCTTCGGCGCAGGAGTAGAGGGCACCACAGCAGCCGGAACTTCGACAGCAGGAGGAGGCACAGAGGCCAAGGAGCGGTACTTCTCGGCAAGCTTCTTCGGGTCTGGCATGGTGCCCTCTAGGTCTGCACCATAACAAGTCTATTGAGCGCCTACATCACCCTCGGAACTGCGAAGGTAAGCCTCAAACCTCTTGCGACGAGCTTCCTCGACAGACTTTGCGATCATTGGCACAGAAGATTCTTCAGCGAAATAACCAGGCATGATGCCAGCCTTGGCAACAACATCTTGATCTGCCTGCATGCGTGCGGCACGCATCTGACGAAGACGTTCCTGAAGGTTCAGCTTCTGCTTCATGGATGGGCCATCCATCACGGGAACGCTAGCCTTCGACCCACCGTTAGCGATGCCAACAGGTCGAGGAGCGGTAGCACCAGTAGGAGCGCCCATCGCATCGCGAACGTCCTTGCCAACCTCCTGACTAGGCGTAGGCGTAGCCGGTGCTTCAGGCTTCGTCGCTACAGGCGCAGGAGCAGGCATCGGTACGATGTTCTGCTCAAGCATCTCCTGACGAGTTGGAGTGCCACGCTTCGGAAGGCCAACACCGGTTTCAGGCACACGCATAGACGGAGCGCCAGCCTCCGGTAGAGCCTCGATCTCGGCCTCGGCCTCCGTCTTGCCAACACCAGCACGGCGAGCACGCAGCGCAGCGAACGGCATACGGATGCCACGGCTCGTCGTCTCGCCTTCAAGAGGAGCAGCCTTCGTTACCTCGGAGACGTCAACAGCCTGCTCCTTCGGGATGACGATGCGGCGACCGTCAGCAGTCTCCAGCACCGTCGCGCCTTCAGGGTCAGACGGAAGCAGCGCAGTCTCACGACCGGTGATGGTACGCGTAGCCGTAGGCGTAGGACGCTCGGCCACATCGATGCCAAGATCTTGGTCGGTGATCGGATTGGCAGACGGTGGAACTGGATTGAACGCAGCACCGGTAAGACGAGGATCGGTGGCTGCGATATCGACAGGAACATCCGTAGGGCTAGCACCAAGGAGCTGGAAAGACCCGTCCTTCATCTTGAGGATGGTGCCGCCTTCCTTAAGAGAAGCCGACCCAACAGGCGTGTTCTTGGCGCGGACAGCTTCGATCTCCTCGTCGGTGGCGTACTTACCGTCGATGGTGCGGTACTTGCCGTCCTTGTTGACCTTGGCAGCGTCAGGCGAAGGCTCACCGACCTGCACGGACAGCACGCGACGGGCCTCAAGACCACGACGCGGTAGGATCTGCCGTTCAGGACGCAGCGTGCTTTGGCGCATTGCCACACGAACCGCACGCTCGTCGTCAGGGCCGGGAACGTACACGGTGTTGGTGGCGCTGTCGTAGCCGGGAAGATCCTTGTCGCCGGGACGATCAGCAGGACGCGTGTTTCCGACCTTC